>Ga0179591_1317315_pt1 | contig 25133 bp, 26 predicted proteins | sample CZOMad2_1_08_16f_FD_182891 | JGI IMG/M metagenome (GOLD analysis project Ga0179591, IMG submission 182891) | Vadose zone soil fungal communities from Angelo Coast Range Reserve, California, USA - CZOMad2_1_08_16fungal (PacBio error correction) | ecosystem: Environmental > Terrestrial > Soil >...
CGTCGACCCAATGTAAAACTCGGACATGTGCGGGAGGCTATCGGTTACGGGGTCCTGCCATAAAAATCGACTAGCAAGGACAGATGCGCTTAAGGTAAATGAGGATACAGAATAGACTACCTCCTCATAAGATCGGACAAGAGGATTGCAACAAAAACATCAAAGCGGGAGGATTCGGCTCGGGGGCCCGGGCTTCGGCTGGGTGAGGAGGGTACTGCAAGACGAACGTGTTGGAAACGATGACAGCAGCGCGAGGGAGTTGGGGGGGATCAACTTTTCTACGACAAAGGCGGAATGTACTGGCCTTCATTCCTAGATGTGGGTAGAAAGATGAAACTGTGGAGTGGGGGCCGAGAGTAAGATCGGTCAAGGCTCATTTTAAAAGAACGTCCTCTCTGGGACGAGCACGATCCTCATTAAACCTAAGCAAAAAAGCACCAGCCGATTCGATTCAACTCTAAAATGCGAATAGGCGGAGAGACCGCAGGCGACTGGGTCGAGAGGGGGGGGCAAGAATGTATCAATTGCCACTGGCCGAACACAGGTAAGGCTTTTAAGGATTCTGGGGGAAGATGAGCCGAGGGGGAAGTAAGCGCGGGAAAGGGGAGAGCTTAGAACAACAGAGGACACGAATAATGCGAGAAGGAATTGTAATCGGGAAGGGGACAGTGCATCCCATGTTCCTCGCAGGATCACAAGAGGCGCGCGGCAAGAAGGAATGCCAGTGTGTGGAGAGTCAAGGATAACTGTTGGGGGGGGGAGGCTCAACCAAATGCAGATGCATTCAAATCGGGATGAAGAAAAGGGTGAACACTTAATCTAGTGCGGGGCTGGAAATTCATGTTTAGGTCTAAATTACCGGAATGGCAGGGGCAGAAAGACGAGTAATCCGGCGGCATCTCAAAGTGCTCTACAGATGCTAAGCCTCGCGGGAAAAGGAAGAAGAAGAGGGGAGGGCATCTCCGGGGTAGATATGGGGGACCAAGACGTGGCCTGTTTTTAGGCGGAGCCATGTTGTAGGCTGCACATAAAAGCAAGGGGAATCCTGGTAGAAGGGGCTGGCTGAAAGCAATCGACCTATCAGGAGACTATGAAGGGGGGCGTGTTCGTTTAACGAAAGGAAACTGGCCGCATCAGGTTAAGGGAAAGTGCAGGAAGTTAGAAAAAGATGAGACTAATAACAATTTGAGATTACGAGCATGAGGCACTAGTGCTTCAAAGGCAAAGGTGGGGGGCTTCATGTAAAGGCACCGGCGCAACGACAGAAGGGGAAAATGTTACCAAGTGTGAGGGGCTAATGAAGCGAAACTGAAGGGGGAACCCCAACCCGTTGCAGTCAAATTCAAAGCGGCGGCGTCATCTTCGATGAAATGTGGTGGGGGGGGGGGTTTGAAACGAAAGCCTCTTCTGTAGACGGGAAAACGTAGGGGAAGAAAGGAAAGGATAAGGGCAAACTCGTGCAGACCTCATTCCTCTAAGACCACGGTTGAAGAAGAGGAAGGGAGTTAAGGGATGAAAAAAGGGAGGGCGAGGCTGCGAAAATCTGCAGGAGATAAGGAGCGAGAATGTGCCCTGAAAGGGCAACTCGCTGAAAGTCGGCATCAATGAGGGTGTCATGGCTGGGGGAAAGGGAAACTGCGGGGAAAAAAAAAAAGGGCTTGGTGCAAGGAGCCAATGGGTATCGACGAATCTACTAGGGGAGGGGCTTTTGGGATTGCTGACAAACTGATGAAGAGATGCAAAAGAGAAATAACTGAGAAACGGGTTTCATGCTCATTGGGCCAAGCAATATTGGTACTTACTAGGTAAGGCCAACCAGAGTGAAAAGTAAACGTGAGCGAAAAAGGACTGGGTCGAATTGTCCATTCCACCGGGACCGCTTCAAAAAAGACTTCGCAAACGATAAACAGAACGAAATCGCTTTCGGGATCCAGCAACCCACACTGAAAAAGGTCGAACAGGATGAGCGCACAGTCATAGTCTGAGGTCGCAAATATGGTGAGGTTTACCTTGAACTGGGGTAATATTGGTGGGGTCGGGTAAATTCAAAAAAAGAAAGGCTTGTGGGGGCGCGGTTAGACGGGACTTCGAGGTCTTTGGGGAGGAAAGTTTCCCGGACTTGAGGTATGGCTTGGAACCGGGCGCAGGAGAGAACAACGGAAAGCTCAACGCCAGATGGGGGGGGTAGCAAGAAAGCCACGGGATCTCAGACAACCTGCGTTGGAAGGGTCTCAGACGAACAGGCATAACAGGACCCTTGAAGGCAATCAAAGTTGAACAAAAACATGCATTGGTACAATACATTCGGCTGTCGCCGCAAGAAAGGATAGGAAAAGCAAGACAACAGGCCTTGTGGAAGTCGGGGGTGACGAGAGAGGCATGTACGCTTTGCCCCAGCCAGACGGAGCGAGAAAAGGCCGGGTGTGGCGTTCTTTACATCTGGGGGTCAGAATCATAAAAGAAAAGCTGGGCACCGGTCCGACAGTAGTGACGGGACGTTGCCGAGCCAGTTTTAACGGACGGAAAAGAAGCTTATGCGGGAACATCGGCACGGAGCTACGGGAACCAGGAATAGGAAGGGGGAAGTGAACGTCCTTGGGCGGAGAGTCTGATAAAACGACCCCTGTTCAAGGCGGGCAAAAAATCACACCACACGAGATGGCAGAGGCACAGTGAAAGAACGAAGAGCTCGATAGGAATTTTAGATGTATCACTGGGCAACGAAAAGGGGAGATTGTCACTTCGCAAGGCGAACTGCCAAATGGATTGAGCGATGGTTATCGTGGTATGGTCAGAAGTAAGAAGTCGTAAAGAAGCTTTCTGAACTACAAACCGATCTTTCCTAAAGAGACATCGCGACGAGCAATGCAAGTCTCGGGGACCCAGAAGAATTCAGTCAAACGGGGAAATGGGAGGTTCCGACAAGGCGTTCGGACAAGTGTGGTTTGTTGGAAAAAGCAGGAGAATCTCTTGGAGGGGGGGAATGCAAGGAAGCACCTCATACTGTCGTGCAGAAATCATACAGGGAAACGGTGGAACGTTCATTCGTCTGTCAAGGGGGGGGGAAGACATCGAGCAGGGGGAGCTTGATGCTCGCCACAACTGCCGGAGTAGGTTTTATATAGTCAGTGTGCCGCAAGAACCGTAAGAGGAAGTGAAAAAATACCTGACGGAGACCAGCGTCTATCGTGAGGACGGTAGGCTAAAAGACGCCGTCCTAGGAGCGTGCCATTATTTTAATGATAGAGAGATTCGGAGGGGATCTCTTTCAAGGTAAATAAAACCAATCATCTCTCTCAACAAAAAAAACGGTGAGGATTAAATCCTGTTTGGGGCCTAGGTCCATGCCCAAAAATTAAATAGAGACTATCCGTCTCATGCCCAACACGACGAAAAAGGCTGCTCTGATATAACGGTCAGTGCAGACCCTTCCCGAGAGAGACTACTGGAAAACGGAGGGACAGGGAGTGGACTGAGGAAGGAAACGGGGGAGTGGAAGGGTCCTACCACTGGACGATATAGAAAACCTATAGGAGAGACGAAGGGACTGTCGGCGAGATGGTTCCTGAAAGGCTACAACTGGGGGGCAGGGGTGGAGGAGCCCATCAAAAAATTACTAAGAAACGGCAAAATCAGAGGATGTCTCACGAACGTATGGAGGAGTGAAGGGAGCGGAATCGGCAGGCCCCACCCGCTATGCCGACGCACCGAAAGAAACACATCGAGCTAGGAAATAGAAGAAATGACCCAGGGTATGTTTCAAAAAATCCGCTTGGTGACCTCTATGCGTCACCGAGGTAGCGAGGTGAAGGGTTGCGCTGGGCATAGGTGTATCCCGTTCAGTACAACTGTACGAACATGATAACAGGAACGCGGCAGACCATGCAAACCGGTTGGACAAGTCCTTACACTTGAGGCGAAAAAAGCTCCAGTCAGATCCGAGCAAATCCAGCAGGACGAAAAGTCAGATGAAGATAAAAGGGAGAAGGCCTTAAATTGAAGGGCGCGGACCAAGAGGGGGTTTCGAAGGCATTTGAAATGCGGTCGGAGCCGATCTCGCCTAACTCGACATGGGTGGTTGTTTGGGTGTGTGGTTTGGGGGGGGGGGGGGGGGGTGGGGGGGGTTTGTTGTTGGGGGGGTGGGGTTTGTTTCGAAGGAAAAAAAACGGCGGAAGCAGGGGTTAGACCGGAATGCGATTATGACGGGGAGGAAGAAGGAACCGCATGTTGTCAAGTACGGTAGGCACAGAGGGACTCATTGAAGGGAAACGGTTCCCGCGCAGAGATGAGAAAACCACGGGAGCGAAAATGCAAGAGCAAGCAGGCCGCAGCCGGAAACGGTGAACTCAAAAGGACTACCGGTAGAAGCTTAGCAAGGGCAGCCGCCTGAAAAAGAGGAATGGAGCATCTCAGAAGGTTCGAGGGGAAAGGACTGAGGACGCAATTGCAGGGGTTCACGGTGAGGGAACGCCGTACTAGTTCTGGCGGAGCGAGAAGAAACTAAGAGGGGTGAACTGCTCTTTCTCCAGAACCTAGGCAGTCGGGATTCAACGAAAATCCTGAAGACAATGGCATGGGGGAACAAAGGAATACCCACTCAATAAAGTCCTAAGAGACAACTGAAAGTAGGAACAGAAGACAAACAAAGATTTAGTAGAAGTGGGGAAAGAAAAATGCAAATGAGCCAGCTTCGGTCGAGTGGCTAAAAAAGAATGCTGCGACCAGACGGTTTCAAATCTGGAGGAGGCCCGTCCCGACGCGGGGGGTACAGAGTGGCGGGGTGCGTTATCGGTGAAGTCTAAGGTCACGGAACGGACAATGAGCGTAGAAGTGATGAAATAACGATAGTGCGTGCCCAAGGAAAACTGACCGTAATGGGGGGGGGGTTGCATCGATGTATTACAGGAAACCGGACAAAACCACGCAGGATGCGAGGGGGGTGCGTGCACAAGGCAAGAATCGGAAACCGCCCGAGAAGTGAAACAGTGGGGAGCTCGGGAACTAAGACTGCACCGGGAGGCAATTCGCACTGCGAGGAGAATGAAGGGGAAAGTCAGACCCCGTCAAGGTTGCGCTTCTTCGACTAGTCTTGACAGAGGAAAGAGGAGGGTAATCGTAAAAAGGTAGAACCTGAGTGGGGCCAAAAAAAGGGCGGCGCGGCAAGTTTGGTTCAGTGGAAACAAGTACCAGTGATGCGATTGCCGCGAACCAAATGTGCTGGCGGCTCGGAGAGGGGGGAAAAAGGAACATTTTGCACGGCGAGGACGTATTTGCATGAGGAGGAAGTACAAGGGGGGGGAAGGTAAACAAACTATTTTGGGAATGCTCGAATAAAACGAAGTAGAGGGGAGAGGGCGCGTAAAAACTACGGGACCTGCCTGTGCAGGAGGGGGGACTGTGCAGAATCTCCGCCGCAGCGTCTAACGTGGAGTGGGGGAGGAAGAAGAAACTTCCAAAGCGAGGGGCTTCTCAGACAATGGCTACCATCTCACAAACTCACGAGAAGCAAGCAATGCTGATGCCGAAAACAAAGGTTACGGTGTCGTTGGCTCAGTATGCAGAGGCTCGAGAAAAGGAGGGGAACGCTGTCAGGTTGACAAAGGCGCCGAAAACACTCAAAGAAATCAGAAAGAGAGATTCCGTGACTGATCTTTTAGGAGCATGGGGAGGGGAGGCATGGATGTCATTGGATCTCGGCATTGGTCCTATGCCTTCCTGCGAGGGGATCAGACCGGGGAAAAGCTTAAAGGAATTCCAAATGCAAGGAACCAAAGCTCGAGCAGGGGAGTGAATACTACCCAATCACGAGCAAGTGAGCATAGATTAGAAGATTCACAGGCAGGCAGGAATAAGAAGGCGTACCTGTGGCCAGGCAGTGTAATTGGATACTCGATTACTCACACTAGCAAGAGGAAGACGAGTAACGACTGACTGGGATCAGATCGGGGTGGGGGGGTTCTGCTGGACGGGTCGGAAGTGAGATCGGGTACAAGAATAAAAAAGAAGCCGCACTTCTTGAAAAACAGGGACGACTCTGCGCAGAGAGCATTTCAAAAACTCACGAAAACGAAGGAAAGCACGGGGTCAGAAAGGGGGGACACGCTCTATCTCCTGGCGCATAGCAGAAAACAGCTTAAAACCCAGTCCTAACAGCCCCTCAGGAAGCAGGATCCATCAACCGGTGATGTGGGGGAAAAGAAGAGGGTTAAGGGGATGGAGGGGGCCATGGGTGGGACATCATGAGGTGGGATTAGCGAAAACGGCCCACGGCCACGAAATCGCAAAAAAGAATGAAGTGAGAGTGGAGCCTGAGACGGGAGCCGCAAGAATCTTGGCTTGGAAAGAAGGGATTCAAGTGGGGAAACAGCGAAAAGAAGGGGAAAAAGAGGACGCCTTGCGCAACTAATCCGCCGACAGTGTGCGGAGGAGTTTGAATGAGGGTTACGAGGGTGCTACGCCGGGACACCTTGAAAAAAGAGTGGTAAGTTTCACTAAGATAATAGGACCAAAGGAACGTATCTCTGCCAAGAGGGAAGAGCTCGTATCAGCCCAGGGCCATGCAATTTGGGGAGAGGGGGATCTCGAAAAAGGTGAAGACCGGCAGGAAAAGTCGTAAGCTCGGTTAAAGTTCACTTCAAGTGCAGAGATCTGAAAAAAGACGAAAATTGGGGGGGGGGGGGACCAGTGGAAGGGAAGCTTGCGGTGGACCGGAGAATGGAGGAACCATAAGGGGGGAAGAGTTCGTAAAAACAAGGAGCTTAGGAGCCGCCAGAGATCGAAACACTTGCGGAGAGAAAGGTATCTGGAAACACAGAGAAAGGTATTTCGGGTAATGCACGCCGGGACCTCAGCATAAAGGAACATAAATTCGGTATAGACTTCGGGAACTAAAAGCGGAATGAGAAAGACTCAACGAAACTGGCGAAATCAGTGCGGGAAAAAATGACCCCAGAAACTGCGCTCACTTCTAGGACGGGCCGTTCTCGCGCGGATGGCAAAAATGGCAGAAAGGAGAAAAAAAACACAACAGAGGAGGTCAAGAAGTATTCCTTCCGAACAAACGCTCCTATTCAAGAAGCAAGAAGGTGCGATCGGCTTGGGGACGGCCGGAAACGAAAAAGGACGCACGCTTGAGGGAATTATCCAGGGAGCTTTTTTGCTAGGCAGGGCCTGGGCTAAGGCTGAGCCTCAATTTCTGGGTGTGAAAGCGGTCAGGTCGGACCAGAAAAATCAAGGTCGCGTGAAGAAAAAACGAACTACGGGGAAGAAGTGTGGGAATTCCCATCTATACAGGGGGAGTCACCGGTCAAGGAGCGCATAAAAGCGCAGTGGTGGGCAATTCAAAGAAAGGGTTCTAGAGAGGGGAACCGAAGCTCGCGGAAGTATTAATAGTACTTAGTCGGTGCAAGACAGGAACGCTGCATTACACCGACGCGGCGACATTTAGGGGGAACATAATAAATTGTTCCTGGACGGGGGTATGATCCCAAATTGAAGCGGGGAAAGGGCCCACTATGGAGATCACGGGGAAGCTGTTGGAAAAGTTAAGATAGCACTTCAAACACAAGTCCAGGTGGGGCACCATGCGGTTTAGCACTAAAAAGGCCCTCGTCCATAATAAACCGCCTGTCGGGCGGTTATAAAGCGTGCCAGTCAGGGGGAATCGGCTCTTTGAATATTGCGAAACAGGAAAAAGAATTGTAACTGTATTAAAATGAGGGCCCAGCTGGAGCAGGAGCCGGTCGGAGACCTTCGTTACTTCCTCGAAAAGGCGGACGAAAAAAAGCCGATCCAGCCTGAAATGAGGGCAAATCACCAGAGAACTAAACTCTCTTCAAAATGAGGTCGAAGAGGTCTTCGGTGGAAGGCGTCGTCTGGGGTTTCGGCTGTGTCCAGCAAGACGAAAGAGGTACTTTGGCCACGATGACAGCTCGAGATGGTATCAACTGTAGCGACAAGAATCTAGACGGGTCTCGTGGCAATTCAGAGGAGGTTGTTTCAGCCTGAGAGGAGTTTGCGTGAGGAAGAAGCGCTACAGGGGCATTTTCACGAAGGTCGGAATCGGCTGACGAGCACGAGCCGGGCAAAATCCTCATCGGGAAATCAACAAACCCTATTACGAACCAGAAAGCAGGTACGTCCGCAGGCTTCACACTCCTCGTATTGTATAATGGCCCTTACGCTGAAATGGAAAGCGTTTGAGATTCAAGTGACGAAATGGTGAAGCTGAAGCGGGGAGGGGTTCGAGCGGGGCAGGAGGTAAGAGTCCCGCATCTATCAGCGCCAACTCTGCTCGAGGGTGACGAAGGGACGTGCAGAATTTGTGGGAATTCAGTGGGAATCGCACTGTGTAAGCTGACCCGGGCGCGCGGCGGAACCTCTAGTTGGAATAAATGTGGCTAGCCATGAGTAAGGGAAAAAAAATGCCTACACCCAATGCTGTCATCCTTGCAATAATAGAAAGCGTGGCGGCGCACTGGCAAAATTAAAGATTGCGGCGGCCGTATACTAGTAAACAGCATCCTCTTCTCGGGCCATCACTTGAAACTAAGTTCTAGCTCGCGCAAACAAGAAACCAATCAGGATCAGCGCAATTGCTTGGACAAAAAGACGTGGCCTTTGGGGGAGAAAGTGTCGGCGAACCAAAAAACAACAGGACGCTGGGCTGTTGCTGACGGGAAAGACAAGCTCAAAGTACCATCGAGGACTAGAAAGCGCGGTACTACTAAGACGACTCCGAACAGGCAGGGAAAGTCATATAACCGAGAAGATCAAGACAAAGGTGGCGTGATCGAACATGACTTGGCTGTGAAACAAATGGGAGGCTCATGGGGCAAAACAGTCACCACCTTCAAGAGAAAAAAACGGAACAAATGTCAGTTAAGTCGCCGAGCCGCAGCAAATCTGCGTGCTGAAAGTAAAACCGGAATGGTGGGGTCAACGAAACATGCCTAAGACGGAAAGAACGGGGGGGAGGGGCCAACGCAGCAGAAACATGGAGAGTGCACTCAAGTTCCGCTCAAGAAAAAGGCCGAAGAACGCGGAAACGTATAGCGGGGGGCTAAGAGAAGAATAATACGACGAAAGGAAGCCATGACCTCAGAGCCCAAAGGTCTTGTCAGAAAACGGGGGGTCATGGAGGGTGCGTGGAAGAGGATGTCCGTTTCACAGGCTGCCGGAATCGACCGCCGGTCTGTTCTGGCTCTGCACGCCGTTAAGATACGACCAAAAAAAGACCGGGCGCCGTTGATCGAGTGTTGGCCACTCAAGATGGAAGGTGGAGTATCGCCAAACAACGATACTCTGGCTTAAACTTCGAGAAAGAACTGGAAGAAAGGGGAAAAAAGCTAAAGACACAAAGAGTCAGCAACGAGAAAAAAACGCCGTCGGCCGGTCCGAGACACAGAAAAAAATAACATCTGGGTCCAGCGTGATCGGGGACACCTTCAGCGTCGTCGGACTCGGAAAAAAAGGATGGGGAACGGCAACAACTGAGGGGATATTGTGTGTCGTGGTTACTAATAGATTAATAGGGCGATGGGTATAAAAAAAGGAGTTGGAGCCTAAGGGAGCTTGTATTGGGGGCATTCTGGGCAAAGGGAGCAGAAAACTCGCCAGAAAAAGGTGGTGAAAACAACGTTAAAGTTCACAACCTCAAGGGGGACTGATATCTGACAAGAATCAGAACTCTCCCTGCTGGGGAACAGAAAGTGAACAAACTGGCACTGGTTTCGGGAGACAAATGCTGGCAGGGACTAAAGACTGAAGCATAAATGTTTGTAATGGGAGGACAACTCGAAAGAGTAGAGGGAAGTTGGGCACAGGCCGCAGGGGGGGGGGAAAGAATTTTCGGGGGGTGGCAGGAGTAGCATCGGGGGTAAAAAGTTGAAAACTCTGGAAAAATGGCCTCCAGTAGTAGAGGGGGTGCAAACACGTTTCAACTGCGGCAAGAGGAAAGGCGCAGGGGAAGAATGAGGTCCGAGCATCTTAGCCAACTGCGAGCAGGAACAGTCGAATGTAGGCAGGCGAGATTCTGAGCTGGAAAAAAAAACGAGTTCATGCGGGATCCAACGGGGGTCCCGGCGCCCATCAATTCCACGGGACGAAAGAAAAAGGAAAAGATATTACTTTAAGAGGGATCAAGGGGGGCAAGCCGGAATCGAACAGTGAGGGTTGAACTTCTCGATGAAGGAACCTGCCAAGAGGGGGGGGAGCAGAAGTGTATGAAGGCCGGTTGATGGTCAAACCTCATTCCATCATCAATTGGCAGGTATACGGGATACGACGACCCGCGAGGAGAAAAACAGAGCACACGAAAGAGAAGCCTAATCGGGACCAGCGAGCACTCACTTCATGGAGTACTCTCCGTCTTTCATGTGGGGGTGCGCACTAATCGCGGGCTTGTATGAATATCCGTCCGGAAGAGAGTAAGGTGCTGAGAATCCTTCGATGAGGTTACGTGAGACTTCATAGTTGCGTCCCTTGGGGGGAGGAAACAGAACCTTGGAGCTTGACAGCCGCCAGCGTGTCAAAATAGGTGGGAGGAGGTAGTAACCCTTTGCTAACCGAAATCCTTCTTCAAGACAGGGAAAACGGCCAAGTAAAAGGAAGGCTAAATCTCTATAGGCCGACCTCGAGAGGGAAGGTTCGGGTGAGAAGGGGCGAAGGGAGCGATGGCAGCGGACACAAAAAGAAGGTCCAGAGTCTCGATCAAAAAAAAATGAGGGAAAAAGAGTGGGAAAATTCCGGGGTGTTCTACAAAGGGAAAACGATTGAAATAGCGAAGAAAGATCAGGAACGAAACCTGCTAGAGGGGCGCGCTTCTATAAACTTACGACCAAAAAAAATCCAGGGAGAGAGACGAGCTTGAACGCGACCTCCTACATAAACTACGGAGGATTCACGGGAAATGAAACCAGTCGACCTAAGGACGTCGGGTTCATAGAGTGCTACAGGAGACGAAGGTCGCTCCCAATGGACGACAAAAGAAAAAAAATAAAATCCGAGGAAAAGAGGCTCACATACCGATGATGACGGAATAGCAGACCTATGTGAAGACGGAACCTGACACACCAAATCGGGGCGTCTGAATCCAATGACAAGTGGGTAGTGAATTAAACGCTTCCATCTTGGATGCCGTCGCCGATGTTTCTGTGGACGGGGCTAAAGCGGGGTATCCGTATCAGGAAAAAGGGGTAGGGAGGACTCAAAAAAGCCGATATGAAGCCCTAAACCGTTTGGGGGGCCAGTGATTCACATCCTAACGATAAATGTTAACGGGGGTAGACTGCACAAAAGGATGAGCACGCACGCTAAGGCTCTGAGATGCCGTCTTCAGGGAAGCCGGGGCGCACCATAGCGGGGAGGTTCGCACATTGACTCTTGAAGCGTGAAAAAAAAGTCTCGGCTCTCGCCCGAGAGAAATACGGGTTCCATGACGCGGAGAGCCGGAGAAGGATGAGCAAGAGGGGCAGGGCCGTCGCATAGCGTCGGTGGCACGAAGTTGAAATTAGAAAGAAAAACCGCAAAATACGTGGAGGAATTCACAGGGGGGACTGCATAAAAAAATTTAAATGAAAACCTTTCTACATCCAGAAAAAACCAGAAAGAGGAGACAACTCGTCAAAAAAGCGTACCTAGAACGCGGGGACAAGAAAAAAAGCGGAAAAGGTCGATGTAGGAATCCGGACGTGGTATTAGGGACCGGGGGCGAATGAAGTTAATAAATTGCATTGTGTTCACTTGTACAAGGACCTGAAGGGGTAAAATAGTTAGGAGGGGAATAAGAGACAAAAACACGGGGGGGGGGAAGAAAACTGTGAGCTTCTAAAACAAACCTCGGAGAGTAATTATCTCTTAAAAAGTAGAGCATGCCAGAACAAGACAAATGCACTGAAGCATTAATCCTACTCCCTAATGCATTGACACGCTCCCAAGCCATACGGGATTAGTAAAAGATAAAACAAAATGATGGGGAATGAAGGTCCAAATCACCTGAAGTCATATCGTAAGGGGGACGATCCACGACTTCTACCAGAGGGGCATATTGTGGGATGGATGCGGCCCGCAATACCGGTCCGGGGGGGAGAAGGCAAGGTTGTGCGAGGTAGAAGAGACGAAAGGTCAACGCCGCGGGTCAGGAAGGGACCATTCTGGGTGAGATCGGAAATAAACATAAAGCTTGGGCGTGACCAATTAGCACTGAAAAGACGGGCTCCCGGAGCTGGTTGTGCAATGATGGAGGAAAGGCGCAAACGGTAACCAGAAAACACGGGATGTATTCAGCAGAAGGAAACAAAGGGAAATCACTTCAAAGACAGCAAGGAAAAAGTGAGACCGAAGTGGGAGCGTTAGAGGGAGGACACAGCTAAAAAAGATAACTATGAGAAGCGCCGAATGAACAAAAAAGAATCAGGGATGCCTTCAGATACAGGTGTCTTAAATTGAAGGGGGGAAGGAGCACGGAGAAAGGTAGAAATCGTGGAAGACGAGTAGGAACGAGGTTTGGGGTGCCCAAATCCTGGGGAGTCGAAGAGTGACACGAACCGACAGAGGGCGCGGAGCGGGGCGAGTTCAAACAACCAAACTCGTCTTTTGACGCTTGAGTGACGTAGTTGGCAATGAGTAAAGGAAATTGGGGGGGTGGAAAGAAAAGAGTGGAATAGGAGAAGGGATCACGCACCTTGGATCACGAAAGGGCGAAGTCCCTTATGCTGCGGGGGGTGAAGTGCAGAATCGGCCGAAGCAGGAAAATCGGATCAAGGGGCGAGTGAGCTGGGGGGATGTGCAAAAGCAAAGAGACAAGCCGTCCACCCTTCAGGGCGGGGCGAAAATCGATCAACACGCCAAAAACGAGAGGCCCAAGAAGCGAGACGAACACGATTTATGTAGTTTGCAGGAGGGGGGAAAGGGCAGGCTAAGGATGGCCGGCCGAGAGAGGAGGGGGGAACTAACCGCAATGCGCCAGCATATGCAAGAAGAAGAAGAGACGGGGGCCAAGCGACAGGTCACGGGTCAACAGGGTCATAGACCGACTGGGCATGGGCGAGCAGATGACCAGTTATAATGGATCGACACACCGGAGGGGAGGAAGGAAGACTCGTAGTTCGCGACATCAGGGAAACTACACCGGCGGTCGCCTAAACCGATCGAGCAGAGGGGAGTAAAGTTGCTGAAAACAACGCGAGAGAGGCAACTACTCGGTAAGTCACAATTTCGGCCCGGAAAGACAAAGAATGGTTGGCACCAGTGGAATTAAAATCAGATCGTGGGGCGAAGACAGGAAAGACTGAAGAGGGCCGCTTCGCATTCGCGCTGAGCGGAAAAGGGGGTGTGTTTCTAGTTGCTGCGGCTTAATTCGATCTGGGAGACTCCCCTGAATCAGGGTTTAAAATATCGGGAGACTCGGAGATATGGAACGAGCAGTGACCTACCACCTCCAAAAAGAATGACCCGCAAAGTAAATCGACGCGTTGTCTGAGAAAATAAAAACAAGTACTGTCTGCAAAAAGAAAAGGCAGAGTAGGGGAGGAACAACCGAAAAAAACCAGAGAAGATCACGGCCCACGATCCGAAGCGTACAGGGGTCAAGACCGCTGTTGCAGATAGGAAAAGTCTGGGTCATTGGGTGGAGTAACTGAGGGAGAGGAGGCGGTCTCGCGGTTCATCCTAGGCACGAAATCGCCTCCGCACTAAGAAAGAGGGGGGGTCAGCTGTCGACGGTCGAGAAGTCTGTTTTCTTTAGCAAAGATGAGTGCACAGATGAACGGGATTCAGAAAGCGCAACCCTGGGCTCAACTCTCCGCAGGAAGGGGAGAAAGAGCGAAGAGGGTTGCACCTGTTGAAAAGCGCGACGGTTAAGAGTGGAAACCGGGAATCGGGGGGAATGGGCTATGAGAGCGGCACAGGAGGAACGTGATCCTCGACAAGTAGATAAGAGGGATGGGGGTCCACGTGCAGGACTTCATGTGGGAGATAGAGGTCTCGGACGGGGAATCCGAGCTCCAAAAAAAGGGATAAGCGCGGGATGGACACGGTCCTACTGGGGATCCTAGAAGTGACGAGGGGGGGCCAAAGGAAAGGGAAGCTGCGGGGGGGGAAGCGATGCCAAAGGCCAGGGCTTGGAAAGATTTCTCCCACAGGCGACATTTGCGCACAGCAAAATAGGGGGCGACTGTATCGAGGGGAAAAACGTTGAGGGTCTTCACGGGACGGGGTAATTCAACGACGCCCCGGTTTAGGGTCGGAGAGGGGGCGCCCAAAGAATGAGAGATATGTTGTCAACCCGGGTCCCTCATCTCAATTCCTCGAGAACGAGCAAAAAATGCGAAAAGAGGGCAAGGGTTAAAGGTAACGGACCAAAACGAGTCCGACACGTGAGGGAGTGCTGAACGGGCAGCAGGGCGGAATGCATAAGGCAAATCTCAGAACAGAGACAAAGGGAGGGGTTCAAATACTATTTGCCTATCGCCAGTCCGGGAGAGCATGAAGAAAACAAATCCAAGCACGTGAAGAGGAGTTAAGTGACGGTCTAAAAAAAAGCGGGACAGGTGCTCGTTGAGAATATCTGGCTCTGGCTGCCGGGACCGGGGCTCAGATTAACTCAAATTACTTGGGGCATCACAGCGGGACCTCACACTGGGCGAAAAGAACTATTGACGAACTCAAATGGTGTACCGGAAAAAAGCGGCATACAGAAAGGGGTGGTCTAGAAGGCAGGCGCAGAAAAGGAGAAGTTGGGTGAAAAAGCAAAGGAGAACAAGCCATGGCTTGCGATCTCCAAATAGGACAGACTACGTCACTGAAGCAGAACGGCAAGGAGGAAAAAAAAGTAAAAAATCAAGAGGTCGACATGAATGGGGAGAGTCAACGTCGGACCGATCGCCCTTCTATTGGAGTTCGAGGGGGAGACGTGCCCTAGAATGGAGAGCTCACAGAAAAGCGATTTAGAGGAAAAAGGAAAAGTAAAACGGGATGTCCAGGTGGAAAACCAGTAAAAACCGGTTCAAGTCGACAGCGATCCAGGGGCCGGAGGAGTAGGGCAACGTGCCGCGCCGGTGAAAAAGGAGAGGTGCAAGTGCCATCTTGCAGCCAAAAACATTCTACGGACATCTCACCAGCTGAAAGGGAGGACGGGAGTTCACTATTGAAGGGGCAAGAAAAAAAAAAACGCGGACAGAGCCGCTTCCAGGATCAAGAAAATTACACTAATACGCATCCTCTCGGAAGAGGGACCAAAACCCTCGTCGGAGACGAGAGAATAGGAGGGAGATGGTTGTTCGGCTGGTTACCGCATACGATCTGGGCCGATGCGCCAGAGTCGAAGCTGGGATCAATGGATAGGTAAAACAGGAGGGAGATTTCGCTCGGGGAGCCTGAGGAAGACTGGCAGTCAGTTTCAGCGGCCGAGCGAAGCTCATTTGTCAGAGAAACGAAGTGAAGCCTAAATTAGGGGGACGAGAACGAGCGGAAAAAAGGCCAAGGGCAAGAATCAAACCCGAGAGGAATACTACTCCAACGTAAAATCACGCTGAGCATGGTTTCACGACGCATCATCAGTGTGAAGTAACTGGCCGGACAACAGTACGGGCGGGGAGGCGGCCGCCGGGGAAGATCGGATGGATAAGAAAAACTCAGGGATGCTGTACAAGTCTAAACTGGAAAAGGGGTCTGGAAAGACGGCATGTGGACTCATTTAAAGCCTCAGTGGTCTCTTCTCACGGGGCTTCATAAATTCCACAGCAAGGAACTGGGTAATCACTAAAAAATGGTCCGGTCCAGGCTAAGAGATGGGGCAAGGGAGCTCGTCAGGCGTCGCGATGGGGGGGTGTGCGGTCTCCGGCGGAGGAGGCCAACAGCCGCTTTCTCGGCCGGAAAGTAGTCAATTCAAGAAGCAATGCACCTCCAAAGAAATGAACGACACTAAACGCGTGGGAGTACATAGCAATGGCAAGTTGTGAATCCTCCCTTTCAGGGGAAGAAATTTTCAGGGACCTCACGGCTGTAATAGGGTGATCTTGGCTGAAGATCAAACGCCGGAAAGATCGACGATGAGGGAGGGAGAAGTCTGCACATTAACTAACAAGAAACGTCAATTTAGAACGACCGCGTCAAAAAATATCTGGGGAGTTACTTCATGAAAAAATTGCAATATAGGTACAGGTATCTAAACTATGGAAATACATACCGGAGCGAAACGACGGTAAAAGTGGGGATTGTTACTGCCGGGAAGCCTCGAGAACTTCAATATCTCACATCAAAGAATTCACTGGTGGGGGGTCAAACGACAAATACCGAGGAGGCACCGGAGGAAACAAAGAAAAAAATGAATTCTCCATTTGAGCAGGGGCCAGACATATGACATCGCAAACCACTGTTGAAAATCACTGATGTTTCTAAGCGGCTGCTGTCTCGCAGTATAGCGTCGGGGCAGTTAAAGTGAGGGAAAAAAGCAGCGCAAAGGTTGAGACAACGGGGGGGTAAGGGGACTTGGGGGAGGGGACTCGGAATTGGAAAGGGAGTTAATCGCGCAGGTCGGGGGAAAAGGGGGGGGGGGTGGAGGAAAAAAATGGAATAAACAATCGATTCAACAGTCCGGAGAGCTCACTCAAGAATTTGGTTCTTTCAGAAGGGAACACCAAGAGAAACGAGGCAGGTGAGCTTCTGACTAAGAACGGGAACTGGAAAAGGCCACAGCTACCTCGCAACACAGTTGCGATCTGCCTTATCTTCCTATCCCCACCCGATGAAAGGAGGGGGGGAAGAAAAGGACGGGGTGAATAGGAAAAAGTCAAGTCTTACGCCCAGAGCGGGGGAAAGAAACAAAAAACGTTCTAAAACAGTTAGGTTCCTCACGTCCCAGCGGATTTGGTGCATCGGGAGAGGGGAAAGGCCTTGAGTGTGGGTTATGAAGAAAGATTTGTCAGAGATTAAAAAAAAAGGGGGGAGTTGATGGGGCAGCTGCAGCAAAGGTTCACAGAACGAAACTATGTGCTAACGCAACGGATCGTTAAAAGAAGAGGGAGTGGGAGAGGAAAGGAGCAGGAACGAAAAAAAAATGAAAGGAAGTACCGGGCTTCAAAAGGACTGATTGGGAAAAGGCAGCGGCTGTAACTCAGAAGGGAAGCTATGATCAAGAAAAAAAAGAAAAAGGGGTTGGGGAAGGGGGGAAAGGACTAGCGGTTGGCGAGGGGAGCCCCGGTGCCCGAAGGAGCGATGTCGGGGTGGCCGAGGGAGGCGTAGCAAGTATGCATCAGATATGCCAGGTACAGTTCCGACTCCAGTATTCGAAAGGGTGAGATCCAGTGTTCAACTGGCGGACAACAGAGTTTACGCGGAAGAAAACCAGAGGCCTCGCATCGGAAAGAATAAAGACCACCTTGCAGGGCGAGAGAGGAGTAGGGGAATACCATAGTCAATGAGAAAATACCAAGCGCTGTTCAAACGAGCACACGTACTTTCCGCTCAGCGAAAGAGGGAACAGGGGACATCTAGGGGTGTAAAAAAGATGGCGAAGGTGAGGGGGAAAATGTTAGAATGTTCCGTCTCACCTGAAGGGAACATCAGAGTGGGGAAGGGCCCAACCGAGAAGAGGAAAAATTGACTGGTAAAAAAAATCGGTAATCAGTCTGGGATGGATAAAAAGAGACGCATAAGAAGCTCCCCCAAGAATCGCGAAAAGAGGCCCTCGCAAAGCGGGAAACAGGAATGGACTCACGTGATACAATGGAAAAAAGTTCTAATTCTCGATGGAAAAAGAGGGGGTGGTTTTTGTCCAGAAGAAGGCCAGCGCGGGCGTGTCCGGAAAGAGGGGACTCCTCATCCAAATATAGGAAAGCCGGAATCAACATCGGAAAGGTGATTCTCGGAAACGGGAGGGGACCGGGTTCTTCTCCTCGAGAAAATTGACGGGCAGGAAAATCTGCTCGAAAGAAAACTGGCAGGATTCATAGGTGTGATAGAGCGGCCCGGGGGACCAAGCCAGGGAGGCAAAAATGTAAAGAAGCTTCCCACCCAGATCGAGAGATCGGTGCAATGAGATCCGAGGGCAAGAAGAAGGCCTGGAGGGAGACGTGGAGGAGGAGGGAATATCGCCTGGGCAGAGTTAAAGAGAAAAAACCTTAAGGGCAAAGGAGATCAACCCACGTATCATGAAAATATATAGATGGGGGAAATTCCTGGGGGGGGGGTCCTATTCCGAGGGGACAGCAAGAGGGAAAGATCCGGAGAAGATCATGACCGAAATGAAGGAGAGTGGTTCTGGTAGCTAATTCTCCTATTGCCACTAGCCGAATCGACGAGCGGCAGCGTCAAACCCAAAGTACTAAGCGAAGAGGGCTTCGGGGCGCACACAAAGCTGAAAAAAAAATGGTCGACCGTCGAAGGCGGTGAGCACAAGTCTACAAAGGCTCGAACTCCCAAGACGAAAGAGACAAAAAAAGTCACCCTAAAAGGGGATGATGGGACTGCAAGCCTATAGAAAACGGGAAGGATCTGCAGGCAACAGGAGGCCTACTCTTCACTACCAAACACATGGTGATCTAAGAGAAAGGAACCATAACGTTGAGTGGTGATGGGAAAAACATGACTATTGCTCAGGACTCGTGAAGCGGTCAGGAGTAAATAAGATTGCGGGGTATAAATACAGGGGGCTGGGCGTACCGGAGTACTAAAAGCCGCCGCTCTCACTTCAACACCTGTGGTGACCAGGGTCCTTAATGGAAGGAAAACTAAAATGTGGAGGAAAGGCGCCACTTAGTCGGATCGAAAAACATAATGCTCGAAATGCCGGAGGGAAAAGGACGGGGCGAAAGCGGGAGTTTGGTGGGAACGCATGGAACGCTTCCGATCCAAACTAGGAACTCGACTTGTTGGGAGGCTCGCGAGCGCGACGCAGCAAGATGGCGCCGGTTATGCCAGCAGGGCGTCAAAAGAAAGTAAAAATGTCGAGAAAAAAGCAATGGGGGGGACGTTTCCCGATATCTTGATGGAAGAAAACACCTGGAAGAGATCAAAGAGCACAACACCTAGACGTAGAATCGCCTTTGAAAACAATACCTACGAGACGTCAATCAACCCAAGACGAGAGATCAAAATTCTGAGAAAGACGCAATAGGACCGAAATTTTGGTTGTCACGTTGACGAAAAGGTCACCGCCCGGGGTTTTCGGGCGGGAGGTCGGATAAAAATCAAAGCCTCGATGTGTGTAATAAGGGTGACTAGTGAGAACCTGGAGAGTGGAAGCTCACGGAGCAGAACTGAAAAAGACAAACTTAAGGAAAATCTCTTAATACCACTCAGAGTCAGTTCCGACCCGGAATCCGGGGAGATTGAAAACAAACAATATGGCGGAAAATGTGGCAACCAAAAAGAACCTGAGCCAGCGGGGACAATTATTTGCGGATCCACTACCTTCTGCGAAGCGGGGGAAGAATGCTGAGAGACCGGCCGACGGAGGTATGGGAAAAGGGGAAGGGTGTGCGATGTAGCGTGAGCTATTCACAAGAGAGAAGTTAAACTTCATGGAGGTGGTGTCGATAGAACAGAGGGGAGGGGGGGGGCCCACCCTGAAAAAGGCACCACGATATGGGTGGCAGGATTGATCCAAAACAGCAGGGACCAGACCACAACTCGGAGATCTACGTGCATTAAAACTTCAAACGAAACAGGCCCGGTGATGCCGGGAATTGTGAGAGGCAGAATGAAAAAGCAAAGCTATAGGAGATCCTTCGAGGAAAAAAGAGAAAAGAAAACATAAACGTCAGCAGGTATTCGCTCTTCAACGCCCCGTGGCTAGTAGGTGGGGCTATCTCAATGCCAGTGGAAAGACGGGACGGAGAAAGCTTTGTGATGGAACCCACCATGAAAAAAAGAGGGACGCGGCAAACCGACAGGGCAGGAGTGACCTTAACATTTTCACTTAGTCGCTTGAAGGGGAAACGTAGGTTAAAGGAGAAGGAATCAATGGAATGGAAAGGGCAAGAGGTAAAAATGTATCAGTATCAAAGCCAAATGCGAGTGGGGATAGAAAGGCTAAGTGCCTTGCCCTGGAATGTACGGGGAGGTTCGTGGAGGAAGCACGGAAGAGGAAGCAAGAATGAACGACGGGGGGGAGCAGAAAGGGCAGCCGCCCCGATCAATACCGTTGCAGGTACTCCTGCTACGCGAACCCCAGGAAAAAAGAGGAAAAAAAATGGAGAGTGCACGAAAAAAGAGGTTTCAGTGGAGGGTCGAAGGGGTATCAGAGCTTCAGCGAAGCGACAAAGCGAGAAACGGGTTTTAAATCCGCCAACGCAGCACTTCCTCCAACGGCACGCGCTCTCCGGAAAACTCTTGAAAGACCGGGACTGATTTGGGCTGTAGCAGATAACAATAGAGAACCCATGGAATTTCCTGAAGCCAGAGGATCAAAATCTGCGCAACGGTGCAAAAGGGGAAGGGAGAGTCACGAAAAGGGGGGGCTCTCGTGCGTCTAATGTAGTACTCAGGCTCTCTCAGGGTCCTCCTCGAGAAGAAGTCACAAAATTTCGGAAGCCTCACGAAAGGTAATGTGGAGGAAGTTAATTGGGACAGAGAAGGAGATCGTACACGGGAGCAAGCTTAAGGGGAGGAGTTAAAAGATATCGAATCTGTGAGGGCTAGGAGGGAGGAGTCTCATGGGCTACGTCCAGACGAAGGCCGAAGGCGGGGAGACGGGAAGCGCTGAGGCTCAAAGAAGCATCGTACTACCGAATGCCCGAGAAAGGAGGCGCCTCGGTGACAGATAATGAGGAAAAACAGCGAGAGCAGACAGGAGAAGAGGTTAAAAAAAAAGAAAAAATCGTGTGCTGACCCATCCGAACACACCGCAGTCCTGCGGACGGCCACGAGACCGAGAATCAGTAAGTGGTAAAACAAAAAAAGGGGGTATGAGAGTGAGGGGGATGGTGAAGGGACCTCCTTTCCGGAGGGGGGGGGCGGAAAGAAAAAGGTAAGGCCGGACTTCACGAATCGTATCCCAAGAAGCCGGTGTCAGCTGGGAGCCTACGGGGAAAAAGTCGAATGCGTGTTGTGACTGTGAATGCGGGAAGTGAAAGAGCCTACGAACTGGAGGGCACAGAAGAAAGGACCTGTAGACTTTCGGGGGCTCGACGAGGTGAACTGAAGGTACGCAGTTAAATACGTCATAGGGCGGAAACCTGTAAAAATGTAAGGGGAGATGCTGATAGCCAACGGAACGTGAATCTCCCATAACGAGAGAGGGGCCATAAGAGGAGCTCCATTGAAGTGGGAAATAGTATCCGGTCCGGAAACCTCAGAAGCCACACATGTTCGACGATAGGGAGGAGAGGGAATGCTTGCAAAACTGCAGGGGGCTTCAAACTACAGTTAAAACTGAGGGGGAGGAAAGATTAGGGGGGTACCCAAGAAACCAGGGTCGAATTTCGGCCACTTGCCGTTCATGAAAGACAGCCCCATGGCAGGCAAAATGTATAGAGGGGAACACACTTGGGGGGAAAAGGAAAGTAGTTCGGGGTAAGGACAACACTAACCTGGACTCTTAATCGGAGAGCATGGAGGCAAGACGGCAGAATGAGATCGGACATCGACGAGAAAAGAGGGGGGTGCGAATGGGAGAACGGATTGACAACGAGATAAAGTACTGAGGGGAAGGGCCCGTTCGAGGGGAAGAGTAGTTAGAGTTATTCCAATCGAATCGCAAACCCGGAGGAGGTAAAAGAAGAAAGAAAGGAATGTTTAAAAAAAGGGAAAATCCGATAGACGCAAGGACAACCCGAAAGCAGCATCGGCTTTTCCTTAAAGAAGGGGCGATCACGCACACGTTTCCTTAAATCGTGAATATATGACTTGCAGAAAGGGAACAAGGGAGACGACTTCCTCTGCGACCGAAGGAGGGGTAAGTAGGCCAAAGGGAATCAACCCGGGGCGGAGTGAAGTCCCCGAAAGACGGGGGACTCCATAACTGTGTTTCAAATCGGGAAAGGGGAGCCTCAGCCTGGGAGGCTGGGGGAATCTCAAAGGGCGCATGGGTAGAAAGCTTCACAGGAGAGTGGTCTGATTCCCCCCCAGCTTACTTAAAAGTACTGGGACCAGTCAAGTTGAAAGCAGAGGTCTTAAAAGGAAGGACCGCTGGAACACGTCGCGTAAAAACAGGGCTGTGGCTGCGATTCAACCGGGTTGACGGCGCGGGACAGCCACATGGAAGGAAAGGGGGACCCGGGGAAAGGGCCGACGAGAAACTCTAGGGAGAAGATCACTTTAACATTGAAAGCAGAAGACTTCAACTATTCCAGTTTCACAAACGCACCCCGAAATCAAGGTGATCGGACGAAAGATCAAAAGGGGGAAAGGCTAGGAAAAGGCGTCCGGGGGGAATGTCGATCCCGAGCGGAAGACAATGACATCAGTTGCTGTCCACAGGAAAAGAATGAGCTCCCGATCAGCACAAAAAGGGGGATGCTGTAAGAGAGAGGCGGGACGGGGGCCTGTCGAACCGCGGGATCGCACCCTTCCCTTCCAGTAAAGGAGGGACCTAAAAAGACTAACCTAGCAGATGGACAACATCGGATTTGCACAACACAAAGTGGGCGGGTCTTTCTGCATTGGTTTCGGAGTGGTGGGACGCAAAAAAAAAATGAGACAAGCGGAGGGCAAGATGCCCAAGGAGAGAGGGCAGGATCAATGAGAGAAAGCGGCTATTATGGAGAGGTTTCAGGGGATCCCGAGTGTGGGTTGCTTTCTCGCGAGGTGGGACTCTAAGTCAGGAGGAACGACTAAGGGGACAAAGAGGGCGACTCGGATTGGGGAAGCGCATGAAGAGAGCCGCCTTAAAAAAATCCACCAAAGAGCGAGAAACGAGGAGAAGAGGCGTAGCTAGAAGCGGGTCAGACAAGAGAAGTGGATAAATTGAAAGGGAAAACGGAAAAAAGCGAGATTTAAAAAAGGATTAACCTGGGCGAATGGAGTGAATCGAGATAAACTATAGCCGGGCAGAGGAGGGAACTTTCGAAGCCTCTACGAGCGGAAAAGCAGATCAAGGGGAAGGTAGAGGGACCCGCCGTTGACTTTACTGATCAAGCGCGCAGAAAGGGACCTGAAGGGGGGTGTCAGGCTGAGAGGGGGTCATAGGCTAAATCCCAAGGAAAAAAGGCTGATGAAGAGGAGGTTTCATGAGCCGGGGCTCGCATTCCGGGGAGGACGAGAGGGCGGAGCAGGGAGGGAGCGATTGAAAAAACAGCCACGTCTCGACGGAATCTCAAAAAAGGAAAGAGAAGACGCTGAAAAAAAATACCCGAAAACGCAAACGACACGAAACCGTTTTCGGTGGTGCAGAGAAAGGTGATGGGGAGGATAGTGGCCATGGTTGTGCTACATTGTAGGGAGGCCCTCAAACCCGGAAAGGAAACGGGGCGCGGGAAATCAAGAAAGAAAACTCCGAGGCGATCGAGGGCGGAGGGAAGGGAAACAGGAAAGAAAATCCGCAAAGCACGGCGTCACTTTCGCGAGGACTGGTTTGCTGAGAGGAGCAGAAGTGGCAAAGAAGGGAGTGGGAACATTCAAGGGGGGGGAATCGAATTTTAAAAGAAAGTCCCCTTGAAAAGCGAACTGCACCAGATTTTCGGGTTACCGAGAGGACGCATCAATCGGCCGGAAGCGGCAAGCAAACGGGCAGTAAGCCATGAAGGGGGGGGGGGCAACTAACAGCCGACGTAGACGACCTTTCCACAAGAGGAGACATTAGTCGGAAACCGGAATCGTCACGAGGAAAGAAACAGGTTAGGGGAGAGAGGGAGAATCACCTGGATGACTTTTCTAATTAGGGCTATGAGGCCTCTCAGTTATCCGAGGGCGAAATGCAGTTAGGAAAAGTCCAAAAAGAGCATGTCGGACATCACCGCTTTGCATTTTAGGTGGGAGGGACGCTGACTGTCCTTGGGCACGCGCGAGATCGAAAAACGGCGTGGTACTGTTGATAGTAACGAAGAGGGAATACAGCGATGGGCACAGAGTTTCATTTGGGACGCCATTGGGGGACACTAATAGAGGATTCAGGACGAAAAGCTGAGAAACATAAAAGGGTCAAGCCATCTAAGCTATCCTCTACACTAAAAGAGAAGGAAGGAGAATGATCAACGACCCTGCCGCGGAACAGGCTGAATCCCCTTCAAACTTAAACCCCGTAGGGTAATCGGGGAGAGAAACCTGAAGAGATGTCGCAAGCTGATCAGGGGTGGGAAAGAGGCAACAAAAAGGGATATAATTTTGGTGTCTGGGACGAAGACCTTATTGGGTTGCCTCGGGGAGAGACTAAAGGAGTGGGGATTAGAGAGGGGGGTCAAGTCATAATAGGGACTTGGGAGCAAAGGAGGCGCCCTGGTTGCAATAAACGCCAGAGTTTTAGAACGGAAATCAGGGAATAGGGAAACAAAAGGAGTGGTGAAAAACGACTCTCGAAAATAGCAGAACTCTTAAGCAGGAGGCACGGCCACGTGTAACAAAATGCAAGGGAGGGGGTCAATTCAGGTCAGGATAGGTAGCCGAGAAAGGCTAAAGGAGACAAACATAGAACTTGGGTTCAGGCAAAACGGGCGTGATCATCGTTCAATAGTTACGCGTCAGCACAGGGGGAAAACCGGGGAAAAAAAAGAATGTCTTTTGGAAGAGGAAGAGGACACGGGGGCATCATCGGGACGAGGTTAACAGTCCTCCATATTATTAAGAAACAAGTGAAGGCTTCAGACGCTTCGCAACGGCTAAAGAGAAAAGGGGGTGCCGGCAGGGCGCACCAGTCCTCGGACAAAAAATTAAGGGGCGGCGATATCTGGATCTGGGACGCGGAAGTTCGACAAGAGGAACTAAAATCACGAGCGTTAACGCGAACAGGGAAGGGGTCCGACGGCTCAAGGGCATATGGAATGGGGGGGGAAAAGGAGGTGGAGAATAAGATGGGGGAGAAAAAAAGAACTAGAAGGAGTGGGGGAAAATCAAATGTCAGGAATGCAACCCACTGTTGAAGGGAAGCGGCGCAGGGGAAGGGGACAGGTAAGAGAATCAGTGGCGGGAATACGCCAACAAGAACTCTAGGAACAGCGCACCGAAATCTCAGAAAGAGGCGGGGGGAACCCCTCGTACAT
>Ga0179591_1271964_pt1 | contig 25105 bp, 22 predicted proteins | sample CZOMad2_1_08_16f_FD_182891 | JGI IMG/M metagenome (GOLD analysis project Ga0179591, IMG submission 182891) | Vadose zone soil fungal communities from Angelo Coast Range Reserve, California, USA - CZOMad2_1_08_16fungal (PacBio error correction) | ecosystem: Environmental > Terrestrial > Soil >...
AAAGTCAAGGGGAGAAACTGGAGGGTGAGAGGCCTTAAGGCCGAGAATCGAGGGAAGGAGAAGGAGAAAAAAAACCTGCTCGCGGTTTTAGCCCAACTAATCACGAAAAGAGTGAAAAAACAATGGTGCCGGAAGCCCGGTGGAGGTGGGTATTTGGCTTTTAAATGGCGCGATAGGGGATAACGCGGCCGCGGTGGATAAAATCAGGGATTAGGGACCGACCCGATCGCCGTGATCATCTACCAAGGGTGCAACTTAAAGGAAGTCTTCTAAAGCGGACGGCAAAACGGACGGCGGCTGTCGTGATACGGGGCGAGGTGAAACGACTTGCTTGAAGATCCTAGGAGGAAAAGGAGTGGGGAGGCTAAGAAAATCGAGCCCATCACCGTCACGGGAATATTGCCAAGATGGGGAGGGAAAACTCAGAACAACCCGATCGGAAACTCGATCTGATATCGGTGCAACTTCCACGGGCCAATCTCCCTGTCTGTACCGGGAAATGAATTCCAATAAAGAAGCGCCGGCACCGCGGGGCGCCCACCAAAAAGGTATTGTCGCGAATTCAATGTCTTTTCTTATCGGTTGTTCAGCACGGACTGCGGGTCTCGTACATGAGGGAAGCTATCGCGGCGACCGTGGATTTGCTGGCAATGAGAAAAGGGGAGAGGGAAGCTAAACCGCGCAGAGCATAGCAGGACCTCAGAGCAGACATCAAAGGGCAGAACCTAGGAACCTCTGTCAAGACGGTAAACCATATCGAAACCGGGTGAAACCTCGTGCCGAAAGAGACCAAGAACAGGCCTTGCACGGCGGGGGATCCTTCCTTTACGGTGCCGGCTTGGTGAAATGTCTCCCTTCTGTAAAGGACTCGGTGGATTGGATAAAAGCATGCGCATCTTCTGCATCGTAGGCAACTAACAAGCCGCCGGGGGAAATGAAGTCACATAGACCTGCTGTCGAAGTGGTGATCATCAGGATCTCCCACACCGCCCTCATAACCTGTTGCGATCGGAAGAATGGAAAAAAAGAAGGCGAGTAATCTCCGCTGAAAGAAAGACGGGTAAAAGAGCCCCCGAATCCCCCAGATGAAGGGGGAGGGAATGAAGAATAGGATATGCGTAGGAGCTTAGAAAGATGCTCTCTGCTCCAGACAGACAATAACAGAAGGCCGCCAACCAGAACCCAATAACACTCTGCGCCCCAGGCATTGCCTCTAGGGCGACCGAAATTCTGCGCGGACAAATTTAAAAAGGCCGCCGCGTTCCGCGCGTCATTAAAAGGAGGCTGGTCCGCACGCAAAGTTGGGGCGAGGTGTGGTCAATCGGCATTACGATCTCTAATAGGATGAAAAATCATTACTCCATTGCGGATGGTGCGGCAACATAGACTAAAGTCGCAGCCGGTGAGAAGGGGCAGTTTTGAGGTCCCGAAGGGTCCGTCCGGGAAAAGCGAACGCGGAAGGCGGTGATGCACGGGAGAAAAAAATGGACTTAAAGGGACAAAAATGGTAACAGACGACCCCAAAAAAAAACTTTCGGGAAACGTCTGGGAGTCATGGTCCGTTGGGGTTTGACAGAACTTGACGAACCTACAAAATACCTGAAAACGATTGCCAAACGGACCTAGAGATGGAGGGGTGTCCACCGTAAGGGACAGTTGGTGCCGGCTATTATTCGGGAATCTAGAGAAGCTCGGGCTAGTCGCAAATATAATGTTCAAGAGTCGTGGGAGGAAGATTACCCGGGCGGAGACTGGCGTACGAAAGAAACCAATCGGGCGCTTCAAAAAAAATAAAGACCCCCCAATTGTTGTGAAAAAACAGGAGAGAAAACGAAGAGGGAGGAGATAAGCAGCGGCGTAACGCCCCATCCTTCTTTTGGGAAGGCCCGAGTGCGATCAAGACAGACTGTAACTGAGAAGAAAACGTCGAGCGCGAGGGCGCGGAGGGCCAGGGTCAGGGGGGTCCGTCCTGTCGACCATCGTTTAATAGTAGAAGACCAAGAAGATGTGGGGAATTCACGGCGAGGGCGAAGGACACAAAACTTTTTCCCCGCTTCTCGGCAAGGACGGAGTGGAAGAAGGGGGGGGAAGAACAATAAACAGAAGCAGGAAAAGAACCATGAACTCAGTGCTGACTAAAGCTGCAAGCTCAGGAAGGGCTCGGGTCGACGACGTCTTTTAAGACTCTTTGCGAAAGAAGAGGCGGGCTTAAGACTTCAATTCCAAGGAAGATAAGGGCTGTCAGTTCGGCCATTGACGTAGCATTATTGGGGAAAGGGAGAAAATAGGGTGCCGGGGGCCTGAGGAGGTGCCCTCTCTCCACCAAGGATGGCTGAAGGCCCGACTCGATTACCCACACCACGCTCGCAGTCTGGGGCGGACGTCGATGATGAAAGAGAGAAGGGCGTAAGCGGGGGGTAAAGGCTCTGAATTAAAAAAGGCGCTAAACTGAGCGATAGGAGGAGCTGGCGGTCGAGCTTTGATACCCATGGAGCTGGGAAAGGGGGTACTGCGGCTAAAAGATTACGATGGCAAGAAAGAAAACATATGGGAAATGTGGGGTTCCCAAGTTGAATCTCTGGCATCAAGAGCGGTCCGAGAAAAGGGGGGGGGCTCTAAGAAAAAAGGAAAAGTCGCTGCCTTTTCTCTTAAACAGCTGCCGCCGATGTCCTGAAGGAATGTTGTCTTCAGAAAGCCTCAGTGAGAACGGAACTGCGAAAACCATCCGGTCGCTATTGCAGCAATTTCGAAGAAGGTCTTCTGTCTGGGACGACCGAGGGGGCCGAGCGGGGGGAGGAAGGTTTCACGTGATCCGAGCGTGAGGGGAGGCTTGGAGGAGGTGTTACCCAGGTAGCAAAAAAAAAATACGTGTAGAAGGGGAGTCGTACGAATGGGAAGTATTGAAGGAAAATGCGTAAGGGAGCAGCCGAAAAGACATCCCCCTAGCAAAAGGCTTAAAAGCAGTCTGAGAAAAGAGTAGGCACGGAGCCAAACAACAACTTAGTATGAGAGGCTATCCGTGCCATTGTAAGACTGGGGAGGGAACCGTCTGTGGTTGGAGAAGTACTATGGTTTCGGTGACCTCTTACGACCTGACAAGGTAAATCACTCTTTGACTCAGAACGTCATCTTTCGAAAGGGTGCTCATGTTACCACTACAAGTCACCGCCTCAGCTTCTCGGATCGGTGTACGAGCCGACCCATCTCCGGTCATGATACGAAGAGTGTAAAGCTAACATAAAAGGCTTCTGAAACTGTCTCTGGGGTAAATCGTACCCGCTTCGCGGGGGGGAAGATAGAGAGGAGGAAGGACCTTCCGAAAATGCCCTTTGACCTAGGGACAGTGCGCGCCGGACGGGAAGACTGGTCATTTCCGCATCGACGGTTCTCAGGAAAAGAAAAAGGGATTCAAAGAGAAAAAACTTGGCCATTAAAAGAAGTGGCGCTGAAAGGGTCCAAAAGGTCATCTGCTGAGAGAGCAACCTTGCCGAACAAAGGCGCACAGAAGGAGGGAGCAAAACTAGGAAGCTCGAGGGTAGAGAAAAGGGGTGACGGCCCAGACAAGCAAGAATGCCACCTTCGCTCGGAAAAATAGGGACCCCTTCATCACTTCTGAGAGGTACAGGGATTACGTCTACGTCAGGGCTTTTTGTCCTGAAGCACCAAGCCTAAAACGAGTAAGTTCAACCTTCTCCATTTTGACTAAGAAGGGGGCTCACAAAAGTGTAGGGAAAAGCAATGCGTCATCTGGACGGACTATCTGAACCTCACGGAAGGGTCCGCACCAGGGACGGAAACCATAGCAGTAGCTCAAGAACAGTTTTGGGAGAAATTTAAATTGATCTTGGACAGACCGGGGCCAGCACTGAGCATGGCGAAAAAAGGTGTTTCCTTGTTCATCGAGAAGAAGTCCGGCAAGGAAGGGGAGCATGGGAATGACGGTTGTTGCGGGAGAAATGAATTCCAATTGGTCATTGAAGGGATCAGCTGTCACGCATAAGCCAGGATGGTTCGCCGGAGAAACGGCCGTCACAGACTCGAAAAGAAGAATACGACAGAGGGGAAGAGGGGGACAGTGTTGGCCTTTACTGGTAAAAGGGGAAGAAGACCTTTGATCGTGGGACGGGAGTTAGAAGATCCGCCCGCGAGGAAAACCTTAAGGTGATGCCTTTTGCACTGTGGGAGTAAGGAAGGGATCGTGGTGCCTTCCACACGTTGAAGCCAAAACGAACCGCTTCACAAAGAAAAACAGGAATCTTCACGCGTGTTGGGAAAAAGGCAGACGAGATGAAGAGAAAAGAGGATCTCAGGGGGGGAAAATACCCTTAGGTCCGGGAAGAAAAACTCTGAAACGTGGAAATCGTGAGGCCGGTGCGCGATTAAGGAGAGTCATCGTTTAGAAGGGCCCAAGACGAGACAAGCTGGGATGGGGCATCACAGTGGTTACAGTGGTTGGTGGTGTCCGAAAATTTTCAACAGGTTTGTTACACATCTGGGGGACGATTCAAACAGATACCGAGGCTGCGTGAAGCAGAACCGGAAGGGAAACTCAGGGCCCACCGGCCCGTGGATCTAGAAATTCCGCATTTGGGGTCTCTGGGGAAAACAGAAACCCGCCAAATGTGAGTGAGACGAGAGGAAGGGAATGACGATTTACAAAGGAGTGGGAAAAAACCCAGCAGCCGTCACAGCGGAGGGATGAAATTATGCGTCTGGGGAGATCCAACTTCGGTTGGACATTCACGCCCTAGGTCTGAAGGAGGAACGGGTTCGTTCCTTGAAGTCGCCGATTGTAGGCATGGGGATCACCTTCCTTTTACCTGACAGGCTTCTCAAAGAGCGCATCGCGGGAGCTTGCATTCCGTGATGAGGTTCATCTGGTTCATCTGGTCGTTATTCCGCGGGTTGATGGGAACAGAAAGGGACTTCTCAATATTTGAGAGCGATGAGAAAAATGGTTTAGGGGGAGGGGGAAAGGTCGCGGATTTCTATTGCTGAACGGAGGGGGCTTGGTTCATGTTTCTCGAGGCTGGTCAAGGGGCGAAAAAGGGGGAGCATGCAGTCGCCATTCCTACACCGCGATTTAAGACGACCGCTTCAGCCAGGACACTAGAATGGGAAACTGAAAGGGTCTCAACCTGTTTCGGTGTGATTGAAAAGGAAAGGGGAAGGTCGAGGTCTCGGTCTGCAGGGAGACCCGGCGGTTTCTTGATTCGGTGGAAGGGTCTTAGCCGAGACAAGAAATGCAGAAACTCTATGGGAGCGAAGGGCAGGGCCTTAAGGAATCCAGCGATCTCATGGCAAAGAAAACACGCCCGGAATTCGGGCGATACGGGCGCATAATGAAACGAAAGAACCATGATTGCAACGAGCTCGCCCAAAGAAAGGGGATATAAAGGTGGCACTTGGCTTTTCCTAATGAATGGGGGGACTGGGGGGGGACGAATTTGTTTCCTGTGACTTATCCGCGAAGCAAGGGGGTGGAAAAGGCTATTACTCTCGTGAAGAGGGAGTCACCCGATCTCTCCGAATGTATTAGGGGCGCGTCACGCAGACAGGAAAAAAGAAAACTGTTAAAGCAAGCGCGGTAGACACAACGGAGCGACGAGGAGCCCCTTTCTTTGGCTCAGAGATAACGATACCGCCGCCGGACCACTGGGGGCATCCCGTAAAAAAGAAAAAAGCGCGGAGAGTCCGAAAATTGTGTATAAAAAAGAGCGCGGTCATAAAACCTAGGAAGAGTCGACAAATGCGCCCCCACCTATTCTACCGGCACCCAATCGGGCACGTGCTGAGCTGTGCACAGGAGGCCGAGAATTCCGATAGCCTCGGCCTAAAGGCCGGACCACGCAAGGTCATCGTAGGCGACGCATGTCCGGGGTTAGATCTCTACTCAGCGGAGGAAAGAGAAGATATAAGTCCCATTTCACGGCGAAGAGGGGGGTCGAAGGGGGCCTTTAGGAAAGGGGCTGAACTCGAAATCCACCATTCTCGCCATGTTGAGCCATAAGATTCAGTCACAGGCCGACGTACCAAAGAGGGGTTGCCGTCGGTTTCGGTATCGGGATGTTGGCTGGGAGGAGCCTCTCTCGGTGGAGAACGGACGGCCAGCGGTTTCAAGTCTAAAGCTCCGGACCCGAGCGCCCGTGCAGCAGGTGAAAGCGTAATGCGGCGAATCGGTCAGAGACGAGGCGGGCGTGATCTTACGGGGACGAAAAGACTTGGAGAATCGTCGCTCAGACGGGTTTGCAGTGAGGAACCAGAAATAGGGAGGATTAACAGAACGTCGGTCCTGCCAGAGGCCGGCACTCAACAAGGCAACGAATCGCCACTAACGACGCGCCCGAGCAACGAGAGGGGAGGGGTCCTTTATGAAATTCAGAGTGAGAATGCACGTCAACCCGTTCACAGGCGGCGGCTGAAGAACGTGGAAGCCGGCCATCGCTGACATAGGTTTCATCATATGGGGGTCTTAAGAGGCTCGAATGAGGGGGCCGTATCTGTGAGCGTTTTGCTGTGATGATCGAGGAACGTCGACGGGCAGGCCCACCCAGGAGATTTGAATAATAGGAGCCATGCACGCCAATCAACCGAAGGTTTCATTAATCGTCGCGAGCTGGGAAGAAATGGCCGTTTCACCCGGAAGTGCCTTGGACAAGTTAAGAAGCGTGACGTTGTTGCAACATGGTTAGCCGTCTGGTCCGTCGCGGTTTCCAGGGAGGATATGCGCCATATCGAAGAGATCTAAGAGGACAAAGGGAAAAAAAGAAGGGCTAAGTGTGCAGCAGAAGGGAATCCGCGCGAAAAGGCCGTACCTCCTAATTATGATCCGCGAAATCCCTGGGTCGCAGGGAAGAGTCTCCCTGTCGCCTATGAAAAGGCAACCCGGATACCCCTGCCAGGATCAATCGGAATATCGAGCGAAGGCAAGAAAGAGGACGGTCAATCTCCCACCGAGTCCGGGATTCTGAGAACAGGGCCGCCGCCGAAACCCGCCGAAGCAAGGAAGGACCCGGCAATAACCCTTGAAAAAAAGTACACCGAGGAACAAGACAGCTCGCGCTATTCTGGAAGGTCGAAGTCGGAGATGTACATCGACATCTCTCAAGTGATTTGGACCACAAGGAGGGGATTGTTTCTAACCTAAATGAGAACAGAAAGGATCACGGCACCCAGGGGGGTCAGCTTCCACCGAAAAACCGACGCGGGAGAACGGAGACGTAAACATTCTAAAGAATTGGAAAAGGGCCAAAAGGAAAATTTGGGGCGGGACCATTCGGTACCTGGTGGGGGTGACAACTGGAAAAATCACCGAGACTACTAAAAAATAAAGGGAACTCACGATTGAAAGGCGATAAACGGGGTGCCCGACCGGCGGCGGGGGGGAATATCCTCTCGGCACGAGCTCTGTGAAGCTACAATAAATGGGAAGCGTGATCGAAATCTGTGCTTGAGGAAATGCGGGAGTAAACGACTCATTTGGAAGAATCCAAGGAGATTGGGGACGCTGACCTCCCAGGTACGTCTCAACAAAGCATCACCACATAGAAAGGCGATGTCAGGTGGATAGACTGCGACGATCAAGCTTTTCAGGCACGGAAGATCGGAATCCAACGTATAGAGGAAAGGCGTGTGCTCGTAGAGCCGGCCGTGTCCGTAAGGAAAAAGCTGAGTGGGAGGGGAGTAAGCCAGAATAGGGGGGGATTTGAGCCGACAACAACCCTTACTGCAGCTGACAAAGGAAGTGTATTTCACGAGACAAGGGAAAAAGCTGAGCACGAATCGAGAGAATGGTACCCAGCTGCCAAGAAGAAGCGCCAAAGGATAGACGACGGAGTCTGTTTCCCAGGGGTCGAAAACGCCCGAGGCGGGGACAGGCGATTTGAAGTCAGCCGGGAATCAGTAGTTGAAGGCCATCGGAGTCACATGGGAGAGAAAAAAGGGTGGAGGCTGTCAAATCCGGAAAGCATGTCAGATCAAGCTCACCACCTCACGTCACGAAGAGGGGAGATGGATGCGTCTCAACTCGATGAAAAGCACGCGCTAGAAGGAGAAGCCCAATACTCTGGAAGGAAACATAACGACCTACCTCTAAGCAGCAGTTGTCTCGAGCAAAGAGCGTACGGCCAGGGGGTGAGGCGAAGCGCAGATCAAGGAAGACGAGGAGACTAACCGTCATCAGAACATGGAAAGGTTTTCCCAGGTCAGAGTTAGTGAATGAGACAAGTTGGCGGGTGCAGCCGAAGAAGCGGTCCAGGAGGAAACCCGCTGGACGCGTGAATGGAAGGTGCATTTGGGTTCGGCAGACGGGAGGGGACCTCCCTCCTCGAAAAGCAGCAGCGGTCGCTAGGATAGCAGGCTCATCCGCAACTTAAGAACCGGTACCTAGACTGGGAGGACGATGCAGACTATGCAAATAGAGGAGGGGATTTGTGCTTTAGGAGCTTGGAAAGTATTGAGCCCCGAATAAATCTTGGAAAAAATCTGGAAGGTACGGCGTCAGGGGATCCCGGGGGGGGGGGGTCAAAAAGACAGAAAGCAAAACCGCCAACTGCAGGAAAAATGGCTACAGATGCACGATATCGTCTCTCAACGATTCCAAAGATGGGCTGTGCAAGAGGTCAGGAAATGAGAAGGGGTGTGCGTAATGAAGGTCGTCGGTGGGAAACTTCGTACGAAAAGAATCAACATTAATATCACGCTCACGGCTTCTCGGCAGGCGCATGTTAGACATATGAAGGGAAACTAGACTCATACTGCGGTAACGTTATCACCTAGCCTACAGAACAAAGACCTATGGGAAGGTTGAATCAGGGGAACCGTGGCTATGAGGCTTCCGACTACCCAGGCTAGCCACAGAGAGCCGTCGGGAGGCCGGCTCAGTACAAATGGACATTACGACTTCCATCTGTATGCGACGCCCGTAGTTCCTTGGCTAAAAACGCCATTCTCGAAGAAAGTGATGCGTAAAGTGGGACATATGCCAGCCCATAGTGCACTTAAGAGAGCTCTTAATCAGTTCAGTTGGAGGGGGACGTCGGAGCAGACCGGAACCGCTCTCCCTCCACTAGACGAAGCACGCTCGGCCGCTCGGATTGAGCGATTGTTACCAGAGCCTTTGTCCACCGATGACCAAAGTTCGAGAGGTTAACGGACACTACTCAGCACTTCGGCTTGCAATGATTTGTTCAGGTGAAGCGCGGGCGGTTTAGCCGTCGTGTGGTTGTCTGCAAAGCCTAAAACAAAATCACGAGACTCAAATGGGGGGGAATCCGAATATGGTCCCCGACGGACAGAACCGTCAAAGGAAGATCGACGCAAAACGCGAAAGTAACGCACCCGGGGATCAGCCACGTATTTACGAGTCCTTGCTGAAGAAAAAACTCGGGCACACCTTTTGAGGAGGAAGCTCTTGTGGGTCCTTCGAAAAAACGGTCCCTGGGAACGGAAGAGGTTGTGTCGGCAGAACGTACCATTGCAGAGGGGGAAAATCGAAACATGACCGTAGTCCGCGAAGGACCAGAAGCCGTAGATCGGCGAACAGGAAGAAGACAGTTGTATGTCAGAGGGAATCTTAGAAGGGAAAGAAAAGGGGTCTGGAAGACGCGCTTAACTGGAGGAACTCCAGTGCGCAGGATCGCTCGAAACATTATGGGTGTAAACGTGGGGGGAATACGGTAAGCCAATTGGGGGGGGAGGTCACACGTACACAGCCTCCCAAACTCCTGCGACAGTATGGACACGCGAATCATATTGAGCCCTAGAGTCTCGGCGATCGAAAGAATCTCCCTTCATAGACGAGACCTGTTCGTGTACCTACAATCCCAAATCTCGGCGAGAATAGGAATGGGGAAGGTTGTATAACGTCCAGACATGAAAAAGTCAACGCAACGGACAATCTTATAGAAAAGTCGCGAATTGGGGGTTTCCACCTTGTGGATCGGGGGGTCAAAAAAGCCGGTTTGGGGGACTACAGCCGGAGTCGGCGCAAAGGGGGGGAACGGACGTCGCACACACCGAAGTCCGCATTTGACGTACGTTGCCGCAAAATCAAAAACAAGGGATGGCACCATTTCAAAACATAGGAAGGGGGATAAATGAAGATTCCCGTGTGCCGAAAAGCCCCGCTAGTAAATTAGCAGCAAGGCGGTGTGCGCCACCATGGAGTTTCGGGGCGCCCTCGCAGGTCGTGGTGGCGGGACCTTTAGGGAGGACCGAGTTGTGGAAGGAACTCTTGGGGTTTCTCTACCCAGGGCTGACGGCGCCTAGAAAAAAGACAAATTCCTCTCATGTCAGGGGGGAACGGGCATCGCGGCTCAGGGGTGAAAGCCTTAAAAGGGCATTGGCATCAAAGACGGGCTCCGGGGGAAAAGGACATGGCTTCGGCGATCAATCGGGGGGTGGTCGAACAGAGCCTGTTCGATGAAAAAAGGAGGTACAAAGTGACTAAAAAAAGTTATATTGGCGGGAAGGTCGCGGGGAGGGCGGCGAGGAAGAGGGACGATAATGGCGGTAATGTGGAGGCCATTGAACGGAAAGTAAGGAACTCCGAAATGACAACTAGGGAAGGACTGAGGGAATCTCAAAGGAGTGTCTTAGAGTCTGCCACTTGCTTAAAACCGTGCCGTCGATCAGGAACAGGACTGTGCGTTTGGTCGGGATGTCTTGAGCTGACCGGTCAAATAGGTCTTATGCAAGAGAGCTATCTACTCATCAAAGAGAAGGACGACAAATATCACTTGACGACGAGCGGTGGGAAGGCAATTTCAGAGACCGAGCAAACAGTCTTAACAAATAAAAGAAAGCAGGAGAGCTCTAAAGGGGTGCCCGTGGGGGAAAAATGAAGCTTTCCCCTTAGAAACCGGTTTTCCTTTGACGGACCATCTCAAAGATCCAAGGGGAGTGAGAGTTATCGCTTTACGCTGAGTAACCGGATCGGAAATTTGCCCGTGCGCGGGGACACTTCCTAAAAGGATTGCAACCGGGTGCGACGCGCTTTTATGTCCAATCAGAGTAGGGTCCAAAAATTTCTTCCGATCGACCTGCAGAACCACGCAGAAGGCTGAAACTGTGTAGGCCTCAAGGTCAGGGCCGGCACACTTGGCGCCGCTTCTAATTCAGGGAAAGAGCTGTTTAGAACTGTGTCTAAAAAGACCGGAATCCAGAGCGGAGCCATTAAAGCCAGTGATATCAGTCGACCTGCAAAAACAGGTGCTGGAAGCACGGTCTCAGGGATGGAGGCTGGCGAAGGAGAGGAAGCTCGCATCTCAGAGAAGATAGCCGAGGACTCAAGGACAAAATCGCATGACAGCGGGGGGAGACAGCAAATCGACAACACCAACAAAACAAGAGGCCATGGCGTCGAAGCGCTGAACTAGTGGGTGAGTGAGAAGCGCTCTCAAAGTCGTCGGAAACCTAAAACCGGTTTAGGGGAGCTACAAGGACATTTCTTGCCGGGAGCCGGTTCTATATCAGTGTGGTCTTTAAAGGGCCGCTCTTGGAGTCAGAAGGGAGGTTTAGACAGGTGTTCTAGCAGGGGACCGCCCAGCGACGGACGCGCCAGGGGGCCTTACCGCGAAAAGGCAAAGCGGCTCCCTTGTCTGAAGGGGATCGATGAAAGAGGTGCTTGAGGAGGGGGGGCCATGGGGCTCCCAGCGGAGTACCAAGCAGTCACGGTACCGTTTCGCCTTTAACCACGTGCCGGACCAAGGAAACAGAGTTCGGGGGTATCGGGTGCCAAATTAAAAAGGCGCTGAGGAATAGCCAGCCACAGATGATCCCAGCAACAATTCGGCGGCGGCACCGTATCGCGGTAACAGAACGGCACCGTAGGGAAGCACAGGAAAGGGGGAAAGGCACGGCGTCAGAAGGGGTATGGCTGAGTATCTACGACGCGAAAATCGGCGTCTACCTTGGCTTTTGCGGGCCTGATCTAAGCGCGTCGGGGGATCTCGGCATACCAACAGCAAGCCAGAGAGTAGAGTAAGATCCAGACAGAAATCGCCGCAACCTAAGAAAAAGGAAGGGTTTAACATCGCGCGGTCAAAACGAGTAAGGGTAATCCGCTTTTCCCCCCGGGGGGAAGGGGGGGACGGGAATGCTTTGTGTGATGGTGAAGCGTCTCTAGGGGGGAGTCCATGGGAGAATCCGATAACCGATTCTCGGCGAGGGGGCAAAAAAAATCAAACGACCGTCGACCCTGACAAAAAAAGTAAAGAGGTAAAAGTGTGTGACAGCAGACGAGACCCGTCGGAACGCACTCAATGCCTCATAAGGGTCGGGAGGCCCGCCCGGCATCTTCATTCCTCAGGATCCATCAGACCGGGAAAAAGGAACCCGGATGCCCCGATGGGGCCTGAAAATGCCCTGAGAAAATAGAAAATCTTCTTTCACGACGTGACGCTCAATCAGTATCAAATTGGAGGGAAAAACATGCCAGAACCGCCATAAAAACGGGAGACCTCCTCAATGCCTCGCTCACAGGTTCTCCCTATTATTCGTTGACACCTATCTGGATGGTGGGGGGAAGAAAAATCCTCGTTTCATCGTTACATTCTAAATCGAGGGTGCTGGGAGCCGGGGGGTGGCAAGAGTACATTATAGAGAAATATATTTACAACATGACGGATTTGACAATGGGTAAACATATAAATCAAATTCTTGAATCGTCATAACAAAGGGTGGGTGCTAGGCCACGGGCAAACTCTCCACGCTGTCTGGTGGTGGGCTAAAGCAACCGGAAGAAGTTCCGGGGGAATCGAAGTTGTGCTTGACCCTGCGTCATGGGTCTCGTTGTTTTGAACAACGCAATCGCTTAAATCTAAACCTTAAAGGAACTCACGGAAAATACAGGCCGATATGCAAGGTCCGGAAGATAAGGTACTTGACGGCAATAGGACTTATAATACGATCATACGTAAACTGTCGGAAGCGAAAAAGGGAGGAGTTCGTCTTTGAGAGCATGCGGATGTGCTTGCCGGTAAAACTGAAAGGGAGGAACGGCAAGAGCCTGTCTGCCTGAAGATCCACCCAGAGCCAGAATGGCAAAAGGAGGGAATTTCCGCGAGGGAGTATCTCGAAGTCGCGTCGGACACGAGAAAGGTCTTTTGTTAACTGCAGGGGAGGAAAGGGGGGACATCCAACTGGCCTCATAACACTTATGACGGAGGAAGCGCGATTCAAACTCAGGGAAAAAAGGTCCGGGGAAACCGTCATGGCTATTCGATCGAAAAGGGGGGGAATTGGAATGAGTACTAAATACACATGAGAAGTCAGTTAAGCAGTTCGTACGGTAGGCTAACCAGGAAACTGGAGGGCCATTAACGCGTGCTTTGCTCTTTTAAGAATCAAGGAAAGGTGGGTAAAGGGGGGGAGGGTATCGACTGAGTGGGGAAAAAACGGGACTGAAAATGAAAGCGTCGTCAACTTACCGAGTGGGAAAGATTCGTAAGACCTTATGAGGATACCATGTAAGGCCGGCCAGTTTGGAAACAGAAAAATAAACCAAGCAATGTCCTTCCCTGACACGTGCACCACGCGCAAAACGTGGGCGTCTCCTCTAAGGTCAGCGTCTCTATTAGAACGGGAAAAAAGAGTTTAAAGAAGTCCACCTGACAAATCCAAACTCTAGCTGCCTATCCGTGTGCTCTAAGAACGTGCGAGAGGGGGATTCCAGGGAAGGAGAGCCGACAGTTGTATTGAACAAAGCTGAAACGTCATCGAAGCATATGGGGGTCCAGCATTTGGGGGGGGTTCAGATGGAAAACAACCAAGAAAAAAAAAAAAAAAAACAAAAAAATGGGCGAAAAGTGCAGCCAAAGGAAGCAGGTCCGTGTTCCAACTATTCCTCCCTCTGGACGGGGTGGAATTTTTCCTCCGAATCTCAGGGAGGCAATAGCAGAAAGAGGTCAGGCGGACAAATGGACGCAGAAGGAGTCGTGAAGAAAAAAGAAGAGAAGCTGATCAGGAATCGGGGGTCTAACCTTTACAGCGGAGGAAATGGGATGGTCTATGGGGGGACCTGAGATCAATCAGAAAAAGAAAAAAGAACGGTCCTTCGCGGCGAGATCTGAAGAAACCCGAAAGGAGCCCGCAAACCGCCAGGCTGCAGGAAGGACATATAACGGGTAGACTAGCTCTCTCCCAAACATAGGAGAGGAACATGATATGGAAGAACGTGCAGTAGGTCATAAGTAAAGTCCTAGGATTGGGGGACACGGTCACGATGGTTTGAGTCAGGACGACTTCCGCCGCCGTGGAATATCTAAAGAGTTAGGGGCTTTCGAATTTTAATATCATGGGTCAGCAGCAGCGCGCCCAAGCTCCGCGAGCTAGAGATAACGGACCAAGACGGCCAAACGAGTCCGATGTCCATCGAAACTGTCTGAGAGCCAGGGCTCTGTCCATGAACCGTGCTGCACAAGGAGACTGGAGTTAATCGGCGTTATCGACAAATCAACCAGGAGGCCAGCGTGTAGACTCGCCCAGCGGCGTTCATTGGCTGCAGCGGCCACAGGTCTAGGACCGAAATGCGAAGAAAGTAAACGAGGAATGCCGATAAGGGGAAGGATAGGAGCCTACGGGGAAACTGCGTTCCCACCTGGAAGGACCGCTCTCCTCCAGCTAGAGAAGGCTCCGGCCGCTGCGGGTGGGGGGTTGGGGACTATATAAGTTCCAGTGTCGGGGCCACAAGATGGATTTGACATAGGAATCCCTTCACCTTCTGATGATTGGGGAAGTTGTTGAAGCTCAAAGGGTCTTGGCTTGTTTGAGTATATAGCATAAAGGGGGTCAGGGGGGAACAAAATCTCCCTGGTCATAAAGTGGGAACTTACTTACCCGCGCTCTACAATAAACATCGACGCAAAACTCGGATTAAGGCTGGAAAGGCCCTTCGAGACTAGTTGCCCGAGTACTGGAGGGAAGATCGGGGTCCAGCACTTATTTGTCAATGGTGCACTTCTTGTGGGGGAAAGAACAAAAGTACTGCCGCACTTTCCGGGGAAGCATGGAAGAAGATGTTAGAAAGGCCGTGAATTAATTTAATAGCAAGCATAGCCCATAAGGGGTCCCCAGGACGGAGGAAAAAAAAAGCAAAGAAGCAAATCCACATCTTAGAAGTGGGGTGTCCTTTACGGATGCAGCCGGGGAATAGGAAGGTGTCGGGGAAACGAGCACGGGAGAATCCGATTCTCGGACTCGCTTCACAGGCTAGGGAAGAGTGGGAGAGTTACTTGGGGCGAAAGGATCTGGTGGAGGTCCTCCGTAAAGGTTTGAAACCAGCACCGAATGAACGGAAGGAGGAGAAGAGCCGTAACGATCAACTGATTTATTCATCCAAGGAGCTAAGAGGCGAAAAAGCGGGATCGCAGCTTCAAGACCAGGTCAATGAAAGAGGGGGGAACGGGACATAGCGGTCGGGGGGCAGAGTAAGGGTGCAGACTATGTTTTATGGCATGACTGCGATGGACGGGAAAAACGATAATGACATGAGGACTCTTAGGAAAATGGAAGTGTTGTGTCCAAGACGGTTCAAAGTAAGTGGGAAAAGGGCTGGGGGTACGAGCCTCACTGCCACGGGGCCGTCGACGGTCAGGGTAGAACCGAGGGGGAAACAAACCGTTGATCTGCTGGATATGCATTTCGATGCTCTGTTGAAAACATTCATGGGGGGAAGGGTCAAATAGGATTTATAAATATTATTAGCGATGACCACAACAAGAAACCCCCACTAAGGGGGAACACTACTTTTGGGAACTCAGCATCCAGTATCTGAAGCGCGAACGGGAGGATTCACCAGTCGATCTTTTTAAGGACAGACCGGTCGGACCTCGAAAAAAATAGGTGGTCTTCACTCCTGATGGGGGGGGGGTCGTGGTCGGGCGTAGGGGCAAAGAGATCAGAAGGCGCCGGGATTATTCTTTTCGATTGCATGCTAGATCGCTAACGATCGCTCGGCATGAAGAAAATACGAAGGGTCAAGTTATGGGGGAAACGCTATACCGGGAAAGGTCTCCTAGTTATTGGATAGGCCCATCGGTTGAAGGTCTGATAGCAGGGAGAGGAGGATGTTCGATATGCTGCTCAAGCTTTCTGGAAGGAAGGCTCTTCACTGTGAAAAAGAGCCTCGATAAGGGGAAGAATGCGATCAGACGGGACACACCGCGAAAGGGAAACGCAAAAAAATGTGCACAACGTCAAGATAATCCCCTTGAGGAGACAGCGGTTACTTGCCGCCCGGGCTCACCTGGCATAGAGAGAAAAATCAGGAGAGAAAAAGTATGTGATGCGAGTCTTATGGGTGGGTCGGGGCATGGCGGATCGCAGGGCCAGGTCTGTTGTACGCGTATCGGGGAGATAAAGAGTATCCGCATGGGAACAAAAACCTAACTGGCGACTTACATGAAAGGAAGAAAAAACCTTCATCCATACCAGGACGGCTGAAGCAAAGCTCGCAAAAAAAAAAAAAGGGGAGAGAAGACCAGTTGGGACCAGAATCGCCGAGCGTGCACTTCTCAGCCTGCATTGGTGTTTGGATCAATGCTCAAGGGAAAAGACTTCTCGCAAGGCGCGGTAAGCTTTCTGCACACCGATCTAGGATACCGGTGGGCTCATTCTTTTCCTGAGGGGAAACAGATGGGAGGGAAAACATACCTGGCCGGGGGGGCGCGGTGAACAGAAGCTTACGAGGAAAATATGAAAAGCAAAGTTCTTTAACCTCGCGACCGCAACAAAAAAAAACCAGGCTTAAGAAGAGGATTCGAACGCCTTCCTGTCCAGCACAACTTGGGACAAGGGGAGAGCTTGCGTTCCGAACGACGCTTTAGTGGAATAACAGAAAAAAGAGAGCGGGCCATTAGGTCCCAAAAAACAAAAAAGGGAAAGGCCCCAGTCTGTCGCGGGTGTCTTCTGTGGAAAAAAAGGCAGTCACAAAGGGATCTCGAGAGCCTCGCTAATTCCCGCCACGCATCGCATCAGCTCGCACAACAAATATGCCAGAACAAAAAAGTAAAAGGAAGTAGGCCATGATTTCAGGAGACGATAGGTCAGGCTTGAGGAAGAGGCTCAAGCGAGACGATACCGGGAGAGGAGGTTTTGCCACATCAGCACGGCACCGTCCACACAGAAAAATGGTTGCCTGGACTCAAACGAGGAGGGGGGGGTGGAGGGGGGGCTTTCAAGGGGAGTCATTTAGACCGTCGGCAAAAACAAAAGGCTTGCTGAAAGCCCGCGCCTAGCGGCCCAGTTGGAAAGATTAAACTAAATGCGACGGTGAAGGCTGCAGTGGGCGGGGCGATGAGAACTTGGAACGGAGAGTCAAAGATTGATGGGGAAGGGTTCACGAGGAACAACCGTCACGGTATGCCAGCACGAGTCCTTGACAACGCTCCGGCACTCGAAAACAAAAAAGGCGCAATCTCAAGTGGCGTCAGAAGGGAACATCCGGACAGCTTGTAAAATGGAATTCCCGTCAAAGGCCATAAGCGGCGCGTGACAAGGGAACGCCAGAAAAAACCATTTATCGTCAAGGAACCAATGAAAATAGGATCTCTTGGCAGCATTTCTGGGATGAAAAGTGAATGGTCCTCTATCTGATACCGAGTAATGGCCTCTGGTAAATCACGGAGGAGGGCCCGTGCACGCCATATATCGGTTTGTATCCAGGGAAACCGTCAAATCGGAAGCAAGAACCGGAGAGTCATATATACTAAAAGGAACCTTTGAGCCGTGTCCCACAGAAAGACGGGGGGCTCATTTATATGTGACCTTGACCTTTTTTGTTGCCCGTTTCAGTAGGGAAAAAACTGGGGGGGGAGTACTCAGTTTGAAATGGCGGAAGTAGGAAGATGAGGCAGTAGAGGCTCAAACAGGCGACCGCCGGACTCGAAAACAGAGTCCTCAGTCGAAATTTGGCAGAAAATAAAGTCAGCTCCCCGTATCCGCACCCTAGAACTATAGACTCCAACGAAGTCAAGGCACCCTGTCTCCATCAGAAGGAAGGCCCCTATTCCAAGAGGACGACGCAGGAGAAGAGGCAGAAGAAATCTTCGTTCACGAATGACCGCGCGCCCGTCCGCCGCAAGCAAGGACCCTCCGAAAACTCGTCACCCCTCCCTAGTCGCAAATGACCGGGAAATTCCTAAAATTGAAGGGCGAAAGTACAGTCGGGGGGAGAACCTCCGCGCGAGATTGGGGATGCGAGCGCGGCTTGAGTTAAAATTCTATTTGGACATCTTCATAGAGACATTCTGGATGAAAAATAATATGAATAAACATGCGTTTGGGAGCAAAAGAGCTCTCATTCTTCGATCACGGAGTTTAGACCGGTGAATGGCCACGCGCCGAGAGATAGGGGTCCAAACCGCAGGAAAAAGAAAGGGGAGGGAAAACAAGGAGGGTGCTGAATACCGCTTCTGGTCAGGGCTTCGTTGGTTTGGGGGCAGTCCGAGCTGACGGACAAACTCGTCCTAACCCAAAGACACGACCGAATGGTCCAAGAAAAAGATAGTGTACTTGAAAAGGAATGACCGGAAGATCCTCGAAGTCAACGCGTGCTGAAAAGACTGTAGGTGAAGGAACGGCGGAGACACTCGGAAGGCGGTGGACTGATGGAGATGGACGGCTTGGGCAAAAAAAAAAAAAAACAAAAAACCAAAAGAAAGGGAGCCCGCAACCGGGAATCAGAAGACCCTGATAGAGTCTTAGAGGAGGGAATCTCTAATGACAGAAAGTCGCCACATCAAAATGGGGGGGGAGAAGGTGTTCCTCACTGCAGACGGAACAACTTTGGAATGACTACGACCCAGGTCTTGGGCGGGGGGATCTCCTGCCGCGATTATCCCGTGCGTGACCCTCCTCATGTTAATAATCAGCCAAATCTGGTTAAATGGGGGGGAAAATCAAGGAGCACCACTGACTGAAAAACCATGTTGAGATTCTTTTTTCTCAGGGCAGGGAACAAGGCAGCGCTCGAAAATGACCTCAGGATCTGGGGCATCTAGAAAAAGAGGCGCTACGGATGAGGCTTCTGGGGCCAGAACAATGAAGCGGGGCGGGGTGCGTCTCGGGGCAGGGTAAAGACCGGGAGTGGTCAGTCCCATCGAGCCCAGGCATTGAGCGTTAAAATTGGTTTGATGGGGCCCGAAAAAAAAAGTTCATAACCGCGACGAGACACGAACGTCACAATCCATGAGCACGCTAAAGGACTTCTCAGTTGGAGGGAAAACGAGGAAAAGAATGGGGGGCGATCCAAACGCACTGGAAGTCACAGTTTCGCGAAGCAACTACAGGCTGGGCCGGAAAAGTTGTCTCTATGCGGGGGGCGGGGACGGGAAAGGTGCGTAAGCGTGGAAAGCAAAGGAAAGATATAGGAGTCCCTTCATCCATTATGGGGGAATGGTGTTCAAGATTTTTTGGAAAGAGGCCTCTGGGGAGGGGGTCTGAACATTAAGTAGGACGGCGCGTGGCCCAGGCCGACAAAAACGCAGAGTTACTGAGATGTGGGAAGGAAATTCTAGGCCCCGAACCTTCTACTGGAGCAGGTTCCATGGCCATATCCGAGGAGCGAAATACGCAAAGTCTGTGAGATGACACGCCAGGCTCGGGGGGGTATCGAGGGGTCGCGGGGCTTAGCGCTAGCCGGGGAGGGTCTAGAGGTGGACCCATGAGTCAACCTAAAAAGATAACAGGACTTCAGGGAATGCGGGCGTAGGGGGGTCACCTAAAAAATCTCTCCGCAAACCCCCAGCGCAGCGGAATTAAAGGCACTTATACAGAAGGCACAACAACAACGAGGATGAGAAAGGATTCCGGGACAAAAGGCTGCACATGGAGGGATTGGTTTCCGGCCCAGTAGACGCGCACGCAGGGCACGTCACATGCCGATAAAAGCCGGGGAGGCAGCTGGTGAGCGAAAAAAACAGCATCACCCCCTCAGAGCTAACCACCATCGAACTACCCGGAGCCCACTTCCAGTCGGTGGCGCAGGGTCGTGGGGGGTGCGCCGATCCAAAAGAACCTGCGGCAGGGCACACGGGAAAGGACTGCGCCTTAAGAAAATAACCTGCTTCGACCAGGGGGTAATACGCCGCCGACTTGGAGTGGGCTTCGGAGGACGAAAGAGCGAAGGGAACACCATCAACAATGCGGACGAAAAAGAAAAAATACTGATAGGGGGCAAACTTTAAGAGGAACTGAGAAATGTCCGACACTAGCCCTAGACAAGGCTCCTCGAGATATGGGAGGGGATGAGCCGAGTGTGGGCCGTACGCTTGGCTGATCCAAACCTTGACTCGGGTGCTTATCTCCTTCCGAACACAGCTATCGGGGGGCCGTAGATTGGAAAGGTCGGGAAACGGGAGAACATTTCGTGGGGATAGGGGCACCAAGCGAACAAGCACCACAAGTCACATGTGACTCAGAGAAATGAGCCCTGGACTCTGCCGTCTGCAGAGGTTAAGCCCTAAAAGGGATGGACCGCAAGTATGGGAACAGATCAGCCAGTATTTTGTCGCTTGAAGGGAGCTTTCAGCTGGAACAAGCTCGGAGCACTTAACGGAAGGGGTATCATCATGACCGTGGTCAAAGAAATGACGTCCCAGTCCGTAGTTTTGGACGTTAACTCCGGGAACCTGCAACAATCCTGAGTTCGGCGGAAAAGATAGGAACATTAACCGGGTGTATCGGGATACAGGGTAAGTTAGTCTCGACAATGGATTACAGGAGTTTACTGTAGTCTGCCGCAAAGTGAATTAAAAACATTTTGATCTGGTGCGCGAATTAATTCGAGAGGGATAGATTCGCCCGGTTATGGACGGGGGCGAAAGGTACTTGTGGGGTTCTCAGCGAAAGGGGCGGACTCCGCAGAGAAGGAAAAAAAAAAAAATCCATAAAGCCAGGCGATTCACACAAAGAAAGCTTCACCTGTTGGGCAGCCCGAGCTGATGAGCAGGAGATCTCCCGTTCTACGATTTAGTCGGGGACAATCGTGGAAGTTAGGGGGGGGGTGGGCGAAGATTTTAGTCGGTGAGATTTAAAAAAAGACTTGTTGTTCAAAACGAAAGACAAAAAGGAGGGCTCACAAAAGTCGCTAAAAAAGTACATGTGGTCCCTTTTCAAAGTCAATTGGGGTAAGCCTGGGGTGACGAAAAAAGCCGGACCGGCGTCCTTGAAAGGAAAGGAGGACTTCAGAACAAATAAGGGATGGGGAGTGCGCTCTAGGTGTGCACTTGGGAAGACCGCATGTGGATGTCAAGGGAGTTCATCCATATTATGGAGGGAAATGGAAAAGAGTACCCACCTCGCGTTTTGGGGGAAATGCCATCCTCTGTGACATGGTAAAGCTCGGAACGGTAAAAACTTATATCTGGGTCCAGTCACTCGCCGCGGAAGTCAGAGGTCTTTTCTTGCTTCCCGAATGGGGGTGGGAGGGGTGAGGACGCGCGGAACGGGGATTAAGGCCGCCGGGATCGCATTCTCTAAGGCTCGGATCTCTGAGGACGTAAGGAAGGGCACTCAGGGCATCCGGGGGCTCGGGAGAATTCTGCACATGCGGGAAGAAAAGACAGAACGGGCGTTGGCAGGATCGGGGGGCCAAGGGCACGTGGCGGATCGCCGTTGCGCGAATGTGAGGGATAAAATGGACGAACGGAGAATCTTTTCGGCAGGGGAGTCCTGGGGGAGCTGGAGAACCGGGGCGGCGGCAGGACCAGAAGGTCATTATATCGCAATGCAATAGCGGAAGACGGAGACCGCCTCCCAGAAACAACGTCGGAAAAAAGTCACCTTCGCTCAAGACTGCGGTTGAGGACGGGTCTTCACCGGAGGGTCAGTCTTGACTATTCAGAGCTAGAACAATGAGGGGATGCCTTGGGGGGGCGTTGATGGAGACGGAAAAATATTTTCGTCTGAGGCCTCTGGGTGATGGGGGGACTGCGATCCGAGATAACATCAACGAAAACGCTATCGGGAAAGGGTGGAAAGACAAGGCATCATGGGAAAAAGTATAATAAACTTGGAAAGGCAGGTCTCTTTATGGATCCTCTCCTTAAACGGAGCCAAACGCCGATGGGGGGGCAGGGTTTCATCCGCTCAGAAGGAAATAAGGCTGGCACTCCGTCTCGTAATTCAGGGTGGGTACCAGAGAGATAGCGGGCAGGACGCGGGTACACTTCCAAGACTAAGGATTCAAAAACGCGTTAATGTGTCTGAGAAGGAATGGGATCCTCAGTATTAAAAAAAGTATGTCAGAAGATGTACAGGATCATATCAACACACGGAAGATTGGAGGGAAAGTTTCAGCGAAGCCTGTCAACGCAGAGACGCACGAGTCTTGTCACGATTGTAGAAAAAGGAGTCCTAATAACTATTCGGGCTCCATTAAATCAAAAATCAAAATCGAACAGGCGACAGGCAAAAAAGAAAGAACTCAGCTCGTGTATTTGCCAGGAGGTAGAATGTTTAGGAAGCATCGGAAGAGAGCTGAGATAAAGCCATCGTAACCAGCATCAATGACAAGGCAGGGAAAGTATCTCGAAAAAAAAAAAAGGGCGGGGGGCTAGATATAGTCCATGTCAGGGAACTCCTGACCTGGTATTCAGGGCGAGGCAGTGATAAAGAAGAGCTCGCGATGCAAGCCGGGCCTTTTGAGGGGGACCCCAGTGCGAAGCACGCCCGGCAGAAACTGGGGGGAAGGTTCGGACTTTAGATGAATTTTGGGATTGGGAGGGGGAAGCGACGTCTCGGGAAGGTTGACCGCGGAAATATATACGGGGAACTCCCTATATAATGGAAGCGCCAGTGTGCCGTACAAAAAAAAAAAATAGGAGATCAGGTTCAAAAGGGTGGTCAGGAAGACTGACTTCCGGAAGTTAAAAAAGGGGGATTGTAGGGACGCTAATCCAGGATTAAGGAGACCCGTCTACCAGGGGGGGGTGACGTGCATCCCTAAACTGGCAAGTGACCCCCGCAGGAAGCGGAATCTGGTAGAAAAAAAATCCAACATGTCACGCGCGTCAGCGCACAGATATAAGAGCATTGGATGGGATAAAAAGATAAACATTCCTTCTTCGAAGTGCACCGCGGCGGGAACATAACGAACAACTTGATTAATGCGAAAGAAAGGTCGGCGGGCAGCTGCAAATGGTCTGGCGAGGAGAGACGGAATAAGGCGAGCGGGCGTCTCCGCGTTTGGGGGAGGGTTTCTGAGACGAGGATAACGAGGGGCACCATGGGTCCGCGGCAAAAGCCATGAGGGTAATTAAGCAAGTTCATAACTGAACCGACCTCACGCCGACAAACCGCAAGGCGCGGGAGGATACATCTATCAGATGAAAAAAGGCCGAAAGCTCCACAGCCACAGTCCTTTGCGCGTCGGAAGGGGGGAGTGTGACCTTTCTTGTGTTAACGGCGGGAAAAAGCCTGTCCCGGCGCGAACGGCAAGGCCGAGAGTGTTCCGGAAAGAAAGGAAAGTGCCCGCTCAGCAGACCGCAGCCGCTGACAGCACAAACCAGAGTCCCAGTCGAAATTGGGAACTAGGAACATCGCGAGCAGCGACTAATCCGACCTCATACCATAAAAAAACCACCGTTCTTAAAGAATAAGTCTCGGGGTCGCCATCACGGCCTAGGGACCCGTTAGGGGCCCGAGCGAATGCAAAGCGAAACGAGAATGCAAGCGAAAGAGATAACGGCCGCTCCGGCCCAGACGAGAACCGCAAAAGCCTGAACAGACCGCAGGCATCCCAGAACTGAAAGGGACACACCGAGTAGGGAAGAGTCGGAAAGGTTCGCGAAGCCGCCGCGCTAAAATGGGAAAAGGTGGAATGTTTCTCCAGTGGGGGGCATCGCCAGGCCATATAATAGAAGGAAAAGCCTGAGGGTTGAAAGGGTGGGCAAAAGAGCCGAATGTATCAGCAGACGATCAAGGGGGGTCAATCCCCCGGTTAGGGCTCACCCAGACTTGAGGTATCTGAGTTATGGGCAGTCAAAAAGGCTGGGAAAGAAGGAAATTAAGTGTTTCGAGGGTGAGGAAGAAAACTGCGGGTAGGGTTGGGTTTGACCGAGAAATCGCCGACTCGTAGAAAAGGGGTCAAACTCAAAGACAAACACGATTGCCAAAGACGTAGAAACGAATTGCAAAGACCATAAGCGGAAATTACTGCTATAGACTTGAAGAGAAGGCCTCTGATACATCATCCGGGAGGGGTAATCGGCGGTCCTCTGGCGGATGGGGGGCGGTGCGGAAAATATCCCGGCCGGAGTACTCCCAAGGCCGGCTCTTACCTGATCCTCAAGAAACATTACTTGAACAACTTCATCACCCGAAGAGGTCGAAGCGAGGGCGCGGCGGAATCTCCAGTCCAATCTCTAACGAAATCAACTTCAGTTAAGAGCACAGAGTAGAGCGCCGAGGTGCCGGCTACACCGGTGCGGCTTTGCTAGATCTCAGGTAGGGTCGAAGGCAAGTCCTGAAGGACCCTGGCGAAATTATCGATCACAATAATTGGTAATTTCGTGGACAAAAAACCGGATTCCCACCATGCTGACGGACGGAAGTTCGGTAGCGTGGAACAAAAAGGGAGAGAAGACTACTCAGTGGAAGGGAGTCTGGTCCGAGGACAAGCTAAAGGTATAGGAGCAAAATACGATAGCGTGGGGACCAACCGGTGCGAAGATCCGCGTGGGGCTCGTCTTATCAAAGGACGATTGGAATAGACGGCTAGTAGAAATCCAGAAATTTTCTGGATCACCAAGGGGCCAGTTGGGTTGGACCTCGAACAAGCAAGGCAGAACGGAGCCTGCAAAGGGTCACCGACCCAAATTCATCGGGGAAACAGAGAACGTGCGGGAAGTTCGATCGAGGGGGCGCAAAGATCGGTACCAATCGTCTCTGGGAAGTCCAAAAAATAAAAGTACCGGGTTCACGGCGCCGGGCAAGAGGTCTGAGGCGGGCGATGCAGGTTGAGCAACCGACGGCAGCCACAAGAGGATATTTACGATCTCCGAGGTCAGCACGCAGTGTTAAAACCAGTGGTTTCATCAACCGGGGCATCGTTCCTATAAAATTCCCCAAAAAAGGAAAGGGTCGTCTGACTTAACAAGGGAGA
>Ga0179591_1252423_pt1 | contig 25101 bp, 27 predicted proteins | sample CZOMad2_1_08_16f_FD_182891 | JGI IMG/M metagenome (GOLD analysis project Ga0179591, IMG submission 182891) | Vadose zone soil fungal communities from Angelo Coast Range Reserve, California, USA - CZOMad2_1_08_16fungal (PacBio error correction) | ecosystem: Environmental > Terrestrial > Soil >...
CAAAGCGAAGATGAGACAAACGAAACTGAACCACGAGAAGCATTGGACGCACAGAAGACCGACTGGCATAAGGTCGTGCACGATTCTTACGAGATACTCTCAAATTATCAATCATTAGGATAACATGCTCGGGGCCTTCTACAGGAACCCGCGGTCTGCTATAACACTACGCCATCTCCTCAGGAAAAAAGGATGAAGAAAGCGGAGAAACGTTTGAAGAAAAAGTACCTTTTGAAAGGCTCACCCTCGAAATATAATGATTTGGTTCCTTGGGGCGAGGGAGGGGAATTATTTGCTGGCACTGGAGTACGACGCTACCTGTATTCGGGTGACGCTACCAAAAACAGAGAAGAGGGAAGGCCAAGACGGAAACAAATTTCAACACACCGGATAGGACCGAAGAGAATAGGAGCTCATTAGCGTATCATCGAAAAGCAGTTTAAAGACGCTATTCGGTAGGGTAAAAAGAGGAAAAAAAAGGGAACGCCGCAATACACCCCATACCCACCGCGGTTTTAGTACGAACGCGAAAGCGAACCGCTAGAAAGGATAGATGACTTATTTTCAACGGACACGAGTTCCCAAAGTGGGGGGGTGAACTGAAATGTAAAACTGCCGACTATACCGTGAAAAAGTCTCATACTCCGCCTCAGATTTTCCACTCTGGTTCTGGGGCAGGGGGCGCCGAAGTTAAGACGATTGCCCCCACCCGGATAACTGAGATCAACTGAACACCGCCTTCTCCTAATCTGTCTTACGTGGTCCGAGGGGAGGGTGCCGGCCAGATCTCATCGCCTTCAAAGAAACGTAACGCTAGCCGGAACAGGATAACTGCTGCGTCCTACTAAAACAGAGCGTGACGGGGAAACCACCTCACACAAGGAGCTTATCACGGATGGGCAAAAACATACAACCAACTAAGAAAGAAGCCGTCGTCTTATTCTCCTTAGAAGGAAAAGGTCATGGGCGAAAAGGTATAATAGGGGGTCTCTTGACCCATCCGAGCCACACCTTTGTTAGGTCAGAGGACAGTTTCGTTTCGTCGTAGGCGGACATGAAGGTATCCTCGTGTTGGGCGGCATACTCCCAACCCAGCGCCGGTAGACACAAGAGCCGTAGTTATGGGAACCACCCACAAAACACGGAGAAGGGATGCTCGAAACGCGTATCGAAGGCTTGCTTAACTTTCGCAAGCGGACGCATGAGCATTCTCTCCGTCGGAGTGTCTTAAAAAAAAAACGGGGATCTGTGTTGAGCCAGCACGAAGCAGAATCGGGTACTGACCCTGCCAAATCTTGCTAGCACGACAAACGAAGGTGGGGCGCGAGCAATTTTGACCCACACAGGGAGAATCTAGCGATCACTCTCCACAAAACACCACAAGTCCGCAGGAGCGCGAAAAGAGCCTCTCCCCTGTTGACTAAAAACTTTGCCAAAGCTGGGGAGAATATTCTCGGACATTCCGAAGAGTGGAGCGGGACCGATGATAATTCCGGCCCGGGTCGGAACAGAAGTGAGGCGCCAGAGTACCCCCAGAGGTTTGACTGGGATGATGTACTTTCCGAAAAAATTTGAAAGGCATCAAGCAATGGGGCGACAAATCCTGGCGAATTTGAGCGTGTTGAGGTCATAGCCTTCAATCGCTTGGGGTTAGGACTCCTTCTTACAACTATCGGCAGTTAGGAGAGGGAACAGGAAACCGAGGTCTATGGCATGACCTCCCGCACCACCAAGTGGAACCTCTTCCCCACCTAACCAAGTGTTTACAGGGTTACCCCGAAACAAGAATTGCACTACAGCTGGACCCGACCTCACTAGTACCCCTTACGGCAACTACGAATCAGGCCCGCTAGAAGGCTAGTGTGCGGCCAACATTACTACCCGAACATCCTCCTCTTCATGCGCTCCACGTAGTTGGTCTCCCCAGTCCGCCCCTCTCCCACTCTGTTCTTCCCCTTCTCTACTCCGTCAGCCTCCTTCCCTAAGACTCCTCCCCTGGCTGTTTTCTCCGCTTTCCTAGCTTCCTTATCCCGGTTCCCCCCTCACCCTCTCTTCATACTTCTTCACTTTATCCTGCTCCTCCTCTCCCTTTCTCGTCCACCGCCACTTCACTTCCGCTTTTCCCCTCTTGACTCGTCCGCCCTTGACTTTCCTCCGTCGCTCCTCTCTTCCGCCTTCCTGTTTGCATCCATATCCAAGTGCCTTCTCCAGATTAACTGCACTCTCCCTTTTTCAAGCCCGGTCCCCTCGTAGACCATATTTCCCCGTTCGGGGATTCTCCCTTTACTACTATCAAAGATTCTATCCGCCCTTTTCTCTTCTTCCTTAGTTGTTTTAAGCTTTTCTCTCTCTGGTCATTACCTGTACCCCTGGCGATACCTCTTCGGGAGAGTTCCGTGGGCCTGGTCTTGACCGAACAACGGAATTGAGGGACGGGATCTTCTCACCCGCTCCCCCATTAGGCCGACTAAATGACGGATGCACAGTTTCATAGAGGTCAGCCGCCAAAAGTTTCTTGAGAGACCCAGAAGACTCAACCCCCTGGCGGCGGGTATTCACCTGTGCAGAACTAGTGCACTTGATTGGTGGAAGTTCATGAGCCGCTCGGGTTCGTGGGGAAAGGGGAGCAAGTTTAGGCATCAATGGGCACTCATTTCCGTGTTTCAAAAACCGGAACTAACTGCGTCTTCACACACAATGCGAGAGAGAACACAGTTTCGGATCTCTTACCTCACACGGTATCGGGGGAAAGGGGGGTCGGGGGTTCTGTTCTCTAGAAATCAGTGGGGCACGTAATCCGGATTCCCCTTGGTCCTAATAGCCCTCTAACACGGTGGCCGTAGTCATTAAGACCGACGTGTTCACGATCCTTCGGCGGGTGTGACAACCCGGGGGGGTACAAAACCGATTCGGGATTCCTACTGTCTACTTTTTGTTCGACCTAACACTCCAATGGGTAAAAGCACTATAAAGGACACAACACAAACAGACACAACTATCTTCTCATCGGTTCTCCGCATTTCTTGAATCCTCTAATGTCTGCCCCCGCAAAAACCAGTGGAGTCCTATCTTCCCAAATGTCGTCGGGCCGCAAATTTCTCGGAAGCCGCTCTGGCGCTCCGTACATGACATATACAGATTCCCCATTGGGGGATCATCTTGGCGTCCTTCGCTACAGTGCCCGGTTGCTCGTCAACAGGGAAAAACCAACATGGTCGGAACTCTCGCGTACGAACATAATTCTTTCTCAAGGGGGATCAACGTACATAGTCGTGCACAGGGAAAGTGCGCGGAGGAGGAAGAACAAAACCCTTGGTAATCACCTCCGATTCAGCGTTCGAAGCCGCGGGTGGGGCGTCGGCGCTTTGTGACGCGATCACGACTCTCGCAGAAGTATTTTCTGGTGTTAGACCTTAAAACAGCATCTGTCCTCACCCCCGTTCCTCTCCTGGGGAAATACAGAAGCGTGCGCCCATGGCCGTCGGCCATAGGGTCTCTATCCTATGCAATTGTTGGGTTTGGGTCTCCAGGATACGAAACGGCAGTTCCAACCCAATTCATGGTTCCCTTGTCGGTAGGTCGGGGCGCCGAGAGGCAAAATCGACTATAGGAGGGGATCCTCCCATCGGCGGCGCCTGGTAACGCAACCCTATATCCGGGCGGGGGAAAGGAACCTCGCTTCCCCGCGTCTCGTGCCCTAGACCTTCCCTTCCCATTCTCTTACCAGCGAATTCACCGAAACAAATCCGCTCGCTTCTACACCTCCTCTCCCAGTGCTCTTCTCGAGCCTATATACTCTCTGTTTAGTGCGTATAGGAAGATCCCTCATCATTCACATGAAATGCGTGGAAATTGCGGACATCCGGCGAATGCACGTGGGAAGACTTCGACAGGTGGCAATCTACTTGTGTGACACGGAGAAGAGGGGTCACTCCGGGACCTGACTGGCCACTGGAGAAACGATTCACACTAATCTTCAGGGCTCGCTCATGCGTTCATGTCCGAAACAAATCTCAACGGGTTACATATTCGCCCCCACCCATATCCTCTCGCCACCCGCTCTTGTGTTGCTACAGATTTTTATGACCCCAAGATTAATTTTTTAGTCTCCCACCCGTGCATCTGGTGGGACCTGCATCATCGTCCTGTAAGGGCAGCGACGTTTATTTCGCCGGCGCCCAACGAGTTCCTGTTCATCTCAATCAGGGCGCGTTCAGGGTGGCCAGTGCCTGTCTTACTGCAATATCCCAGCGCTCTATTTATATCCTCCCCAAGATACGACCATTCTCATTTGTAGACGGGGCTAGGAAGAAACGCTCTCATCGTTACATCCCTCCACCCTTCCAGAGCCTACTGTTTCACCCGGGGGATATTCCTCGACAATCTGCGGCACCCGGGAGGAGGAGCGGACGTTGATTCTCAAAATGGGACCCTCCCCACTTGTCCTGGGAATAACCGGGTTTCATTCTTACTGCTCGGGACCTACACACATTCTTCGCGCCTTGCCGGATTGTAACTCGCCCGACCAACTGCCTTCACTTGGCGCCCCGCTCGCTGTGGTCATCCCTCACACTTCTTGAGCAGCGCATATCTGGGCTTGGAGTCGTCGTTGTCTGCGGCCGCCCCTCGGCCAACCACCTCCGGGTGCCCTCTCGAACAATCAAAGAATGAAAACACCGTCATACACCGATACATACGCCCTCCTAACGGGGAGTCCCTGCCACCTTTGTCTCACGGAGCGAATAACGTGCCCTTCGCTTCAGAGGGGTAGGCAGGCGGACCCTACGAGTCTCAAGATTTCATAGTAGAATTGATTTCGCGAGACTTGACAGGGGGTCGGTTCTCACGGCGCGAGGGACCTTCTCGCTCCGTGATACCGACGACTCAAACGTGGATACGACTTCTCAACTCGCGCACCCCAGTACGCCCCGTCATATGAGAGAAGTACAACGGTGGGACAAAGACGATGACTTGGTAAACCTATGCCTGCAGACCCCTTGGACGGGTAACCTGCCGAGACAGTGAACCGCACCTCTCTTGCGAGCAACCAGGTCGATGAAGGCAAGCGAGATTTGGAAGGAGATGTACTGAAATAAACGGGCAAGTGGTGTCGGGGGGGGGGGGGCACGTGTCAAATACGGGCCTCTACAAAAGCAATGATACCCTCCCTTCTCCTGGCTGACGAGTCTCTGCTCGCAGCAACCCTACATACGGGGCGGCTACATTGCATTAGGGGCCCGTGCAGCACGACCGCTGACCTCTTCTTGTCTCCCACCGCCGCGTGCCGGACTTTTTTCACTGGGGGCTCACTACGGTTCCTTCAACCGGGGAGCGGGTGGGTTGAAATGCCCCGAACTATGCGGCCAAACCTCACTCATGGCCCACCCACCCTTCGGGGTAAAGGGGGGGGGGTCTCGCCCGCCGCACTGGGCGAAGGATAGTGGTAAACAGTATTTCACCTTCAAGGCCCCACACCCGGGCGGTTCCTCGCGTATCTGGCCCTCATAGGCCTCCATACCCCCCATAAGCCGCTCATATACCACTTCATCCCTCGATATGTCCTATTACGAGAGCGTACTGCCCTATCTCGGTACCCCCTGCTCCTTTTCCCTCATCGAAAACCGTTCACAGGCGGGCCGCAACCAAAACGTTGAGGCGATCCTGGTCTAGGCACATTGCGGGGCCAAGCTTCGGCTCTCTTCAAGATGGGAGGGAGGGAAGAGGATAGATAACGGTCGCCAATAACGGACCAGTCAACCGGGTGTTCCACTATACCCCTCCTGCCCGTCGCTAGTGGTTGGTGCTACCGCGCTCCCACCCGTCCCGCGACTTAATCGTGCGCGGCGTCTAGTGCAGAAGTGCAAGTGCAAAAATCGGCCTTTCCTGCCGCTCGTGAACATCTGCCGCGACACGCTCCGGTTGCTAATAACTTCTGCTTGTGAGCCTGAGGCAGGGAAGTCGAGGGACTCTTTTCAAGAGAGCAATCCGCCGCCGCCTGGGCTTCCATATGCTTCTTCTGGCACATTGATATTGGCCCGTAGGCAATAGACTCATTGCCTTTTCAAGGTCCGGCTATCAAATAAGTCTGGCGGACAACCCTTGCTATAGGTGGGCAAATTGCGTTCGCGCACATCAAACATAATTCTGCCGGGTGGACAGGGACTCTCAAACCCGGCCGCGCTTCCTAGAGGGCTCTCATAGTGGTGAGAGGCAGAGAAAGATGGTTGAATCGCAAGACATAGGTACCACCCACCGGTTCACTGGCCTGGTCTACAGAAAAGACGTGATACGGGAGGGAGTCTCTTGGCGGATTTTTCCCAGCCCATCGCGTGCTAGTCTCTGCACGCGAGACACCTCCTGGGCCCTGGAGTAGCAGTGTAATGCCACTATAAAAAGCGTTCAACTCAAATGTTACGTAGAGATGCTTGTTCTACACAGCAATTCTGGTCTAGTCAAGGGGGGAAGGAAAGTAGGGGTCGTTGCCTCCACAACAGGGCATATTCGTCTACGGACTATTGCTGCTTTCAAAAAGTTTAACTTCGGGCGTCTTGAGTTGTTATGGCAAGGTGCTGTGGTCGGCGTGGACAGCGACGCTCTCGGAATCTGGGGTTTAGGGGGGTCTCTCTCAGGTTCTCTCGTAGTATCACACGGGTCTCTTTTCTCAGTCAGTGAAAATTACTAATCTCCTTTCTCAGGTCGTAGGATTTCTGGCCTTTCCTTCTTAAACATCCTTGAAGGTCTCCCAGGGAATATTATACTGAGCCCCGTTGGTTATTACGGCCACCTTCTACTCTACACCCCCGCTATCTCTGAACCTACTGCGCGCTCGGCGCACCACCTTTCGAATCCAAGCCTTGGTCCTTGAAGAAGTCCCATGTACACAACCAGACCCCGGAAGAAAACGGTAAGGGGATACACCTTTCCAGACCCGGCCGGACACAAATTCGCGACTAATACTTCTATAGGAGCCCCCAGTCCCTCTCGCGTGGGCGGTGCACCATCAATCCCAAACACAAATGAAAAGACATAAGATGCGACGGGGCCCACGCGTCGGGGACCGCCCTTTCTCTCCACTCTCTTCTGCAAGTCAGCAGCCCTCTTCTGCTTCTGCGATGGCATGAAGAGTTTGCGGCCCCCTGGTCGATGTACGTGAGCAGGCTAAAATTGTGCTCGACCGGTGGGCTCCTGGATAGCCATTTAATACCCAGATCATAGGCTGGGTCGCTTCACTCATCGAGACCTCTCTTCTCACTGCCCTAGTGAGCATAGAGTGATTAACCTTATCTCGAAGCCTTACATGAGCTTTGGATCTCATAACATAAGTTCCCCCCCGTCTTCGGTCTAATGCGAGCACGTGGCCCTCTGAAGTTGGTAGGGTGCTCTCTACAACCTGCATTCGCGATGTCAAAGCGGTTGTTGTTCTAGGTATCAGGGGGATTTCCAAAACCGAGGGGGATACTTCCCTTGTATAAATCCAGCGCGCGAATATTGGCTGCCTCGAGATCGTTACACTCTAGATGACAACGAAAACGGTATTCTTAAAAGTAGACCTCGGTTAGAAAAGTCCATCAAGAGAATCCAAGGTTACCGAGCCTCGATGCGCCAAACTTGCATCTACACGCTATAGAGGTGTAGAAGCACCGAATATACATAGAACCTCCGACATAACCTCTCCTGACGCAATTATAGGAGAGGGTAGATTACCAAGACAGGGATCGGCCAGGGTAAACTCCCAGCGGGCGCATTGTGTCCATAACCTCCCGACTCCGGCTTTTTTCGTTGTCGTGAGTTCAAAGGAGTGGGACAATGGGGATATTTGGTCCACAGCGTGACACGAGCGTTTCGTACGATTCTGCTGTCCGACATCTACATACGTCGAGAAGCCTCCGGGGAGAGTAGCGAAAATTTAAAAAGAGGGAGGTTTTGTGCCTCACTTGCCTGACGGGTGGGGATTCGACAATTTCATAAATAAAATTATTCCTTGAGACTTAAAGAGCTCCAGAGAAGTGACCATTGCATGCCGGCCAGAGAATGAAAGGGGCTGCAGGAAAGAAGAGGTGCTTCCGACAAGAGAGTGCGGTCGGGGGAGCATTCACACTTTTGACCTGGTCTACCACAGCCGACGTGCACTGGACGAGTCTTTTGCCCCCATGGGTCTCAGGAAAAACGTGTCTAAGAAAAAGAGAGAGAAAGACTCCCTGATCATAGTACGTCCACTACGTCATCCGCCGCCTTGGCACAATACACGATCAAGCGCCCTAAAAAAAACTCATACACACGAATCTCAAAGGCTTAAGTTTCTAAGTGTCGAGCGAAACCTTCGGAAAATGCAAAGAAAGGGGTGCTGCAACCGCATACCCAAAATCCTGAGGAGCCCTGGCAGAGACGTGGTTCTAAAGCGCGCGGTACTTTCTTCTTCTACTACGGATGACTTGCATGATCTCGATCACAGGTGGGATAAACAAAAACAAGCAAAGACCGGGGTCAAACAAACCGCTATTAATTGCTCGTTCTCCCGGGAGACGGTATGAGCGTGGATGTCATTTCTCACGCAGTCCAACCCGCGCCGAATAAAGTAGAAGCCAGTCGAAGTAAAATATACCGGACAAAACATGTTCAGAGCAACCCGTCAGAACTGGTCCCATGGACGTGTCACTACTCGTTATGAGTAAGATATACAGGTGCAACAAAACCGACGACGTGAAAGGAGAACAAGCATTAAAATCTACCTAGCACCCCGTAAAACATAACGAGAGGATTACCTGGGAGGCCCGCCATAGATGGCGCTTACCAGATGAAAAACTGCCCCCTATGCGAATTTGCCTTATCTGCCTCCTTACTTCTTCAGGGCTCACCCCAACCCTGCCTACTAGATCTCTCAATTCCCCCCCCCCACTGTTGCCTCCCCTAAGAGCCGAGCCCTATCCAAAGCTACCCCTTTCTCCTCGCCGCACTTCCCCCTTGCCCGACTGGAGAAGACTGCCCCCCAGGAAGGATTGGGCGGATCTATCGTACTTACGATACGGGGGTCGCCACCCTCCGTCTGACAGACCGCGAGTGCAGCTCTCATCCACCGCTACTCCTCCATGGTTTCTCCTGGATCCGAACCGAAGGATAAGAAAGTGCATCAGCAGGAACTCATGTTCACCGAGGGCCGAGTGCCGAGAACAATGCTGGGAGAAACCGTGACAGGCGCATGCTATAACCCTTGCAATCGATCAGGCGACAAGGGCCTGACCCGAGGGGACTCGGTGATCCTTTTAGAGGAAAACGACTATTGAAGGAAGGGGACCCGAAGCAGGTTCGTATTTCTAATCTACCCACACAAAAATAAAATTTAGAGTGGAAGTTACCATTTTTCCCATCACTTTTCTGAAGGGACTAGCGCCATTACATGATCACCCTCTCCAAAATTGTCCCCAGTCACACTGGGCTCATTACTCTTTTGTGCTCTGTAAACCTGGCTGTCAGTGTTCCATGTTTTTTTCACGGACCCCCCAGTTCGATCTACCCATGCCCCGGTCTGCGTATCTTCCCCTGGTTCCTTGCGAAGAGCCAGTTCCTCCCTGTCCTTCATCCCCCTTTTCAAGTCATCGCCTCCCCCCGTCTTCTCCACCGTCCCCTCACACAGTCCTTCCTACATGGAACTGCTCTTCTTCTGCCTCTCCTCCACTTCGTTCCGTTTTGTAATTCGTCCAGTTTTCAGTCCCACGCGATCGCCCTCCTTCGCACTACTCCCGCGTCTCTTTGTATACGTGCCCCCAGGCCTATTTCCCTTCCCGAGCTAGTTTCCCTGCTTCAGTCCTCCATTTCCGCTTCGGCTTTTATTGCTCCTCCGCTCGTCTCCTCGGGTTTCCCCTTTTGCCGGCCATCCGCGCCCCGTGCGACTCACCATCAACGTTCTACCCTCTACCTCTCATCTCCGGGCCCTTCTCTAGCCGCTCTCGCGCTTCTGGACTGTTCAAATATCTCGATGCGATTCCCGCACCCCTTACCTCATCCCTTCTTTTTCGGCCTCCCCTCCCGCTTCATCGCTGCCCCGACCACCTCCCTGACGCCATGCGGTCTCCCCTTGCTCTGGTGTATTCTCCAGTGCGAGATGAACGACGTCCTCTCGTCTATCCCGTTCTTGTTCTGGCCCTGCCGTCTCCGCACTCCCCCGGTCGCGGTTATTTCTCGCCCTTCGCTGCGCAAGCCAGAGACCCAGAACTTATTCCCCCTCGTATGCGGTCTAAAATCGCGTACGCAACTTCCTTTCGAAAGTGGGGGGATTAGGAGGTCACCATGATGCCCTGAAGCCAAAAAGAATTGTGTCGACATTTTCGTTTTATAGTCATGGAAGTTCAAAAAGGCGAATCCATCAGTTTAAGTCGATCAAGGTTAAGGAGATGAGACCTGGTTTTTCTGAACCGACAAGGGGATCGAGGCAGGGTTTCGTCAGTTGCGGTACCCCATTAAGCGGGTCCTGACTTTCGACATATTCGTAACGTACAAAAAAAACCGTACTTGGTTGCAACCCTCATGGCTCGGGGTGATCGCATTCTAAAACAAAAAGGGGCTAACTTCAGGTTGGTCTTAAAGTCCTAAAGTTCGGTACCATCCCGTGCCTATCCCCGACTGTTGAAAAAAGGCTCCCCTCCGGGGTAGTAAATACAGAACCCCGCACCGTTGTCAAAGGAAATCACAACTTCTTCTCACAGATGAAACAAGCATTCGAACATCCGGTGAGTGGTAAACCTCGAGCAGCAAAGTAGGCCCGTGGTATGGAAACGTTACCGAAAAGAGACTAACTGGGGTTGAGGAGGAGAGGTTACCAGCGGTGCTTGAATTCAGCATCTCCCAGGCCCGAAGACCACTCCCCGTTCCTTACCATTCAAATCATACAGCCTTCTAAAACGCGCCCCCCCTTCTCCCTCTTCAAACACCCTCCACATCGACTGGACCCCGTCGGCTCTGGGGTGACCCACTCCCTTTTTTTCACTTCCTCCGTCCCCCTCCCCTTTTTCATTATGGCTGCCACCCTTGCGAAATTTAACCTACCTCCGCGACGATAGTTAATCTCCTCACGTCTCGTCCGCCTCCCTCTTTCCGCCGCGGTCCCTACTCGCCGCACCGGCAGGGTGTCTTACTAATTCCGAGCCTTTGGCCTATTGACCGAGGCCGTTGGTTCTCAGGAACACTGGGGGCTGCCGGTGCACAACGTCATGGTCATGCTGCTCTTCCACAACTCGTTGGCCTCTGATGTCCAAATGCCACGGAGCGCATGCCCGCCCATTTTTCCGTCCCGGTTCTTTTTCCTCTTCCTCTTTTACTGATTTGCTCCTACCATCGCCTTCACCTCCTCTGAGAAAAGCTATTGTTGAACCGGACGTCTAAAAAGGCTGGATGAGCTCGAGTTCTTAGACTCAAACTCTGAAGGCCTCGTCTTCTAGGGATGGCTCATTTCGCTACGGCGCACGGGCGAGGGGGGACATTTAGCCCCGCCTGCCTAAGATTGTGAGCTCTTCACCTCTCACCTTCCCCGGACCCCTAGCTCCCGTGCACCTCCTCTTCAGGTTCTCCCATATCTGCTCACTTGCCCTCGACAGCGCTTATCCCCACTGACCCCACACTTGCTGTCCTTCCCCGTATGCTCCCTCCCCTCACCAGTCCGGCCATCTCGCGCACTGTCTCTATACCTTTCCTATGTGATTTGCGGTCCCTGCTTTTTTCTCCACTCACCGTACATTTTCTCGGGATCTCCCTCTCTTCCACGCAATCTTTATCCCACTGAGTCTTCGCACCCCTCTCTATGCCCGTGTCTCCTGACCATTCCCTCTCCGTTCTCCTCTTCTCGCGCCCACCCCTCTCTCGTTTCATCGTCCTCTCCCCCTGGCGCTTCCGGTACTGGCTCACCTCCATTCCAGGCCCTGTCTCCCCCTTCCCCCCTCTCATGCAGAGCGCTCACTAATCTTCTCTTTCACGAGCTCTCCTCTACGCTTCCCCGGTCCAAGAGCCTGCCTGGTTGTAAACAACCCGGCGCCTTTCTTGCTATGTCCTTCTTTTCCCCCGGTTCTTCTTCGTCCCCCTTGGCCCCTCGATCCGATCGCTTACATCCGCCGGTGGGATCCATCTTTTCCTACCGGCTTCTGCGTGGCACACTAACACGCTAGCCCCGGCTTTGGAAAAGAAAGGGATGCGGAATCGTCGCGGTAGATCCAGGGGCCTTGCCTCGCGAAATGACGGAGAAAACGACGCTCAACAACAAAACACTCGCTAGCTTTCCGCGGCAGAAGAACTCATACGAGCACTCGAGTCCTCTGCATCCTACTCACGGTGATTCCGTTTCCATGCTTTCCCGGAAGGGGCGTATGAGAACGGCTTGGAGGTCGCAAATACGCTGCAGTCCGGTTCTCCTTTCCCTCTTTCCACGCTACTACTGTGCGCCTGTCTCGTTGCTCCCCGCCGTCCTGTCTCCTTTCCCGCCTCGCCCCCTTCTATTACCGTAGAATTCTGAAACCCCCGCACTCCCGGCTCTCCCCTCACTTTTTTCCATACCCTCTGCGCTCTTTCCTATGCCATCGCCGATCTTCCTCCGCATCCCCTCCACCTCCCTCTCCATTATCATGCTTCATGTTCTGACCTCCTCAGTACCTCACTTCACTCCTAGTCTCGTCACTGCCCCTCCACTTGCTCTCCCTCCCTACGCCCTGCCACATCGACCACCCCGCCGCTTTACTATGAGAATCGGCCGGACTCCTAAATACAGCCCCTTCCTCACTCCCTCCTGTACTCCTCTATGCTCGCGATCTTCCTTAAATGCACACACTGCCGGCCGAACTTGCTGCACCACACATCCCTTCCATTGCCCCATCCTCACGACCCCTGTGGCCAGCTCCCTTTGTCCTACCTCGCCCCTCACTTAACCCGTCCGTCACACTTCAACCCACCTGTGCGTGCTTTTTTCCCCCTCCGTTTCCCCTGTTCCCCTTCGGCCCCTATTTTGCCCCTGGTAACATGTTTCCCCCCCTCTCCCCAATTTTCCTTCCCTCCTATCCCTTCCCTCCTACCCGTTTCCTTCCCACACACTCTCCCATAACTCTCCACTTGTCTTTACTCAGCCTTCGCTCGTCCTCCCCTCCGCCACCCACCATGTACGTTCCACTGTGGCCTAGCCTCGGGTCCCCCTCCAGACACGTCCGGTGTTCCCATTCCTACCTTCAGCCCTTCCCCCCTCTTCTCTTTTCTTCTCATGCCCCACCGCTCCCCCTCCCGCTTTCCCCCCCCCTCCTTAGCCTGCCACCCGCTGGTGTCTTACCCCGTCTATCTACTCTTCTCTCTCGGTCGCCTCGTGCCTTGGCTGCCTTTACTGTCTTCCCCCCGCCTCCCTATCCCCTCCTTAGCCCTTTCATCCCCTTGGTCTCCTTACCCCCCACAGATCCCCGTCCTAGATCATGACCCCCCGCGCCCGCTGAGCTCGTATCTTCCCGGCCATCCTCGTGTGGTTCCCGTTCCATCTAGTCCTGCCTATCTTCCTCATTGATTCTCCCCGCATTTCCCCTTACCTCCTCTGAACTTAACACCCGGCTCTCCCATCCCTCCGGCATGTACCTCCCTCCTCTGACCCCCTCTCACGTCGCCCTGCCACGTGTCACCCTACCCCCGCCCCCTGTCCAATACTAATCCGGAGTACCGTGTCTCCCCCATGAACCTCCCTGTCCCCTCTTCGGTCAACACCCTCAGTTCAATCCTCGAGCGACCTGAAAAATGCTTCGACACACCTGCACTCGCTACCGGCTATACTTTCCCTTGACACACCTATGGCCTCAAATTACAGCCTGCTACCCCATATCGTTGGGGATTTTCGGTCTTTCGGCCCCCGCATATGGCCCGTCATGTCCCCGCCCTCCAATTCGAATACTTCTCCGACTCCCGTTCCCTTGTCCCCTCCTCGTTAGTTTTCCTCTCTCCCCCGTCGACTCATGTGAACACGCGCTCTTACGCCTTTCGGTGTCATCCTAGCTCGCTACCCACCCGTCCTGGGAGAGACCCTTCTCCCCCTCTCTGAAAGAAACAGTAGGCCGGACAGGTTCGAAATTTTGAAACACCGCCCAGAGGGTCTGTACGATCGTCTTCTACCACACCAACGGCCCCCATCGCCCCATGGCCCCTCAAAGCGACGCCATCGTCCCGCCCCCCCCCTACGAAACGCGGGGGTTCGCCCACCCGCCGACTCTCGGCCAGCCGCCACACCTATCCGGTCCTACCCCCGTTGGGGATTCTACACAATGTCAAATCTAGGGTGGTCGGTGGACAGCCCTCTCCGAGGCAGTGGGCCCTTTGGACTGCATACCCTTTGGGAATCCGAAGGCATCTCTCCGGCCGACTGCATTTGAGGAGAGTTATAATTCCCCACACGGCAGTCCAAAAAGAGAGGGCGGGCACACCACAGTTTCAAAACAACCGAATATCCGGGACCAAGCATAGGGGAGGTGGACAGGGACGCACAACCACAACGAAGGTCGCGGACGCTATTACACGGGGAATCAAAATGCGGAAACGAAAGGCGGCACAGCTCAGTGCATTTCCGCTGACCTACGACGAAGACCCAACACACCGGTGGGTCACGTAAAATTAAAAAAGCGACGATAGTGGGGGGGAGAATGCTTTCGACAGACTGAATGCCGGTGCAAATGTAAAGGCTTCTGAAACTTGGCTAACCTTCCCGAACACAGCTCTGAACGAACTTCCCACTAAACAAACAGAGGGAGGATTGGAAAATCACCAGGGGTGGGGGCGGAAGCTTGAGAACAAGGGCGTATTAACTATTTGCACGTCACAACATGAACATCGTTGTACAACCTCCCGTCATTTCTTTCGGGAACTGATGAGGTAAAATACAACACACAAAATCCAGTGGCAAGCTACGCGACACGCCGGGGCAGGCCTAACTTAATACTGACAGGGGGGGTCGACGTGACAAGCTATAATCCAAAAGCTTTCAGGGATAACGATCCCCCACATTGAATGGCGTAGCGGGATCGGACGACAAAATGCCGATAGGAGGGGACACACGTTTTCGGCCAGCTAGAAAAAGCCCTGTTACGGGTAGCGTACGGCGCGCGCGGACGGCAAGCTTAGGGTCCTTATGGTTAGGGTGACACATAGAACGGTATAAAACACGGTGGCGGTACGTGTCCTAAGGAGAAAAACTCAGGGTCGGTCTGCACGGTACACCTGTCGGTTCCGGAGGCAAAGCCTCGGGCCACCGCCAAAGTCTGTTTCATAAAACCAAGCCATGATGGGAGGTTCGCCGCAAAAAGTGCCCAACAGAAAGGGTCGCCAGGGTCTGAGGAAATCGAAGGTCCTGCAGCCAAAGAATCCATGCCTTGGCGGGCGCATGATCTAATTAATATCGTTTCTCCCGCCGATTCAGATAAAAATAATAGATAACCTTGTTCCCTCTAGAGACAAGAAAGAGGATTTTGCACTAACAGACCAGGATCACATATTAAGCTAAACAACACCGGCAGAGGAGACGAGACGCCATATGCAACGTAATCTAAACACTTTATCTCAAGATCCTCAGATTGTTAAAGCAACAGCTACGCGTGGATCACCATTTTCTGCCGGTTGCCGGGCACAGAAAGCGGGCCTGGGGCCTCCGGAAAAGAGGGGACCAAACAAGGAGGAGGGAGATAGAAGGGGACAAACTACGCACCATTCACGATAAACTTCCGCAACATGGGATAATATTGGGAGGGGGAGAAAGAACGCGAGCTTAACTGAAAAATCAACAATCGCTATGGCTCTACGCTCCTTTTGCCTCCGGACCCCGGACACTTGTCATGAAAACCCCCCACAACCAGCGTGTCTACTCCTAAATAAAGAGCCATTTTGGAAAGACCCCTCACATCCGAAAGAAAGGGGGGAGAAGAAGGCAACGACACGGCAATTACCGGACTACTCGATACAGAACCCTACTAACCTCAGGGAGGATGGCTTCCATCCCGTCACGGAGTGGTCATCGGAAGACGCCTGGCCTGGGGAAAGTGAAAAGCAAGGCAACGACCTTCGTCAGTGTCCTACGATTGCCGGGCACCCCACGTCGATGGCCGCTCCAAAAAAAGGGGAGGGAAGCAGCAAACGCAATACCCTGTCTATAAAGTAGGTGTTCATAATAACCGGGTGCGGAGTACTCCGCCTGTCGACGGGTCCCAATCGAGCCAGCTATTATGACGTGCGACAAAAAAAGGTCCCACCCGGGTTGCGGCGTTGGCTCAAACGAATCGGACGAGAGTCGAGGAAGATTCTTGAAGCTCCGAGGTCCGGAAGGGAGGGCAAAGCTGTAAGAACTCACTGGTGGACGCATTTACGTTTCCAACCTAGCTGCCAGCTCGCAAGAGAACATCACCCGCTACATCGCACGCGTGGCTATAAAATCAAGGGCTGGGGGGTTGGGGCTCTGGGGGGTAGGGGCATCGTGGGCGCTTGCGGGTTACATACCCACGTGGGCCTCGAGATAGCTCTACTCTGGCGGGCAGCTACCCCTTCGGGGGGGGGGAGAGAAAAACAGACCCTCTTCTTCTTCTAGATCCCTTTCGGGTGCTCTGAAACCACAGGGTTTGTTTCCTCAGAGGGGGGGAAAAAGGACCAGGGGGTGCCGGACCAGGGTTTTGCTCACGAGTAAGCAGGAAAACCTCGTACAGAACCCATACAAATCCTCCGCAACCTAATTCCAAAACCGAGAAGACGAAAACATCTAACAAAAGAATTTCAAAACCCAAAATGTGCTAGTTACTTCAAAGTGCGCGAGACAACGATAATCTTCCCCAAGTTACTTGAAGCTCCCTCGCGCACTTCTGCTTGTTAGGTGGTGATACTCAGCACCGCGGGGGTGGCCATGTATATCGGAACTCAAGGGGGACGATACTTGTCACCCTGAGGCACGAAAGGCCAAAGCGGTTCATGGATGCGAGACATTTCGTGAAGAGGACCGCCCGCTGAATCTGTCATTAAATAACGGCCGATCCGGCGAACGGCAAAAGCTCTGGAAGGAGGAGGTTAGTGACCGCACACCAAAAGACTGCAGGGAGGAGAGGAGACACTCCCTCTCAGAAGAAGGCCGGTCTCCAGACTTGGGAGCGCCAGGGGGCACATGGATTAGGAGGACCAATGTGTTCACTCACCGGAAACTTAACGAGGGGGACTAATCCAACGTCAAAAACGACTGAATTGTTTCGTGGGGGGAGGGGACTGGGCCAATTCTCATCACAATTGCCAACATCTTCAAAGGTCAAGATTAACGGAACAAACTCAAAATTCCCTCCGTTGCTCACACGGTGACCGGGGCCTCCAGGGAAGGGCAAGAGGGGAACCGGCTCCCATTCTTACACACAGGGATTACGGGGGCGTCAGGATTTATAGTGAGACCGCGAACGTTCAATCAGCTCACTCCCTCTTGGCACCGTTCCGTCGATCCAGACGGGAGGGGGAAAAGCGGTCCGCTTGACGCTAACAAAACCCTTATCAGTGAGAGCCACTCTATCCACTCGTGGCGGGGTCACCCAGACAGGAGCACCCACCGGTTAATTCTATCCGTCGGGCTGGCCAGTAGAAGAACCCGAAAGGGGACACAAAGGAGAGGAAAAATCCTAATCTGGCACCATTCCTTCCAACGATGCCTTTCATATGCTCACTTCCGCCGCCATCGGCTCATGTACCATTCACCTAACGCGCTCCGTCAAGATACCATCCACATCCTCAACAAGGACGAACGAATACATGCTTTTATAACTCCTCATCGGGGGAACCTTTGAGAAATACTGAAGATTCACCCGTTGTGGGGGAACAAACACCGATTATGATACTCCATAGGATGCGTCCCAACACCTCAGATAGTGAGGGGGCAGTTGTTTACAGGGGAAAAAGGGCTCCATAAGCTGCCTCGACTGAAACCCCTCGTACATGCGCCTCCAGGTAGAAGGGTATGTGAACCTTCGAACACTTTCGACCCCTTCTCTCTGCGGGAAGCTTCAGCTTTGCGTGCCAGGGGAGGGGGGTGGTCGGACATGTCATTCAACACCGCCCCCAAAATTTCGTTGTCAATGCCGAGGAAACCCCAGTAATCCCATGAAACGCTTCGCATCGACTTCACGCACAAGATCACAGGGGAAAAATCATGACGCAATTTCTACCCTTCACATCTGGGGCTTTGATGCCTCAAACCCTTGCACGGGCGCGTGTTCTTCCTCAAAGATGTAGCCTGCCGTCGGTGGGAAAATGCGTCTAGTACGATGCAGGTCGTGCTTGTATGAAGCCGACTACCTCAACTTACAACCCTCAACAAGGGAACGTCCTGTCTGAATGAGAACCCGAACGGGAGCCTCCCGTCGAAAGATGGGAAAGGATTGCGAAGTCAGCGCGCCCGTCGCCCGAAATTCCTGTTGGGCGCGAGCCCCGGTCGCGACATCCGTATTACATTACAAGGATACTTGCCGAGCTGTCAAAACGCGCAAGGCACCCGAAGGGGGGGAGCAAACATGCGGATATTATAATCCGTCCGTGTTGAATCACATGCTTTCCTCGAAAGGGACTTACTCTACTAGCAAAGGCTGTAACTGCTGACACGGGAACGAGAAATCGGGTCTCGAGAAAAAATAAGACGCTGGCACTATCCAGGAGAATGGGGGTCCGCGGAACTCTTGCAGGCCGAGTACGTCGCGTTCGCGTTAGAGGTGTTAGGGGGGGTGCTCGGATTGGGGGTCTCTGGCCAAAAACGCCCGGCTTTGCCCGAACTGATCTGACCCCGGGAATCACGGGCCGGGTTCTGTGCAATCTATTTGTGGGGCAAGCCCGGGACGATACCCAGAAAGGGCACAACGGTGCTGGCTGTGTCACCGGACTACGTCATGGCATACGAATGGGCGCGACGAGGCGCTGGTAAGGGGGAATAGAAGATTGCCATCTCTCGAGGAGGGCGCTCTCTGATCATCCTACTCCCCCAGGAATCCCCCTCTCTTGCGGTGGATTGTGAATCACTGCGCCTCGATGCTGCGACCCCTCCGCTTTTCTTACACCTCCTCCCCCCGCGTTGCGATTGGATTCGGGGCTGCTGTGGGTTTGCGTGTCTGCGAACCATTGTCGTTTCTTTGAATCAAGGTACGCAGTTGCGGTGATCCAGATATTGCCATTCAGGAATGCCTCGATCCAGAAGGCTGCTAGAATCGCTACTATGTCGTCTAGTTGACAACTTTGCAACTCCGTCCTTCTGGTATCGGGCGCGTCACCGCCGCTTTGCCGCCATCTCCCACCCTGTCCCCTGGGGGGGAAAGGAACTAGAGGAGAAGAGGCGGTCAGGGTGGGGAGTTTAGATTGTGCACAGTCTAGATCATTTCAGGCTCAATAACTGCAGCTGCTCGGGCTCGTTAATATAGAGCTTCTTGGTACCCCCCCCCGACGACCATTGTCCCGTTAGATTTTCCCCGACTTTTAACGCTCCTCGATCCCCCCGAGCCGTGACCTGAGTGCCCTCCACTCTGTCGGGGCTGGCGGAAGAAAAACACGCGCGAGTAGGAACCTCACCTTGGGCTAACTAGTTTGCACCAAGGTCTGGAACTCTAGACAATGCGGTGGTATCCGTCCGTTCTGTCCTGAAGGGGAGTGTGGTCACAGGCAAAGCACGTTGAGAATCGTACACAACAGTCCGTAACCTGACAGGGAGCGAACGTGCGGTAATATCAAGATCAACTGCTAGGAGGTGTGAGGTCAAAAAAGCCACGGGGAACTGTCCGTGGGGGGTCTGGGGAGACAATCCCTTTATCCCTATACGCCTGGACACGTAGTAGACCCACTATTCTGGCGTATCGAGGGCAACCTACCCTTGCTACGTATACACTAGCATACACGCCTCAATGACGGTATAGGGGGAAGGTACCGTGTGAGTGCCAGAACACATTTGCGACCTAGCTGCACGCCACGCAGGGGGCTGGGTCAAAACGGCCGGGGGGAGATGGTCGGGGCGACACACTCAGCTCCGAGGCGGAGCGGACGAGCGGGGGGGTGCGCCTCTGCGAAGATGACGTCGCTGGATATCGTTTGTCGGCGGTCCATTCACAGACGTCTCATGAGGGCGGCCCCGTATACCACACGGACAGTAACCCTCGTAAGGAGGTTTGCTTCCTCATCAGACATGGCCGTTGGTCGGGGCCTCTCGCAGGGGGAGTAGCCCGCCTTACCTGGATCGTCCCGCTAGATACATAGAAAGAGAATCGGCAGTCATTCAGTCCCATTCTTTCAAGGTCGCCCGATGTTCTGATGCTTCAACTAGAAGGCCATGGACGGGGAGATTATGGGGACATGATCGCTCGCCTCATCGAGCCATGTAATTGTAGGGTCGGAGTTCGCAAACTCCCCTTGGGTGAGAATAAACACCCCTCCCAACGAAGTTCGGCACAGATAGGGGTCGGCTGGGGGAAGGGCGTAAGCCTGGTGGGGTGTCGGCTCCTGGAGAAGAGTGTGGACTGGAAAGAATGGGCAGGGTCCGGCCCGGGTCCCTTTCGTAAAGAATACCCCTTGCTCTTAACGCAGGGAGCCACACTATCAACGGAAGGCCTGCTCACTTCACGGCTCGGGGGGGGGCCCTTTTTCTCCGCATACGGGGAGCCTGCACAAAACTCGAGAGTGGACTTGCTAAGAATTCAGATTAAAATTAGACACTTTCACGCCTGTCGGAGGGCGACCCTTCAGATAGAGGTCTTAGATCTGGTCTTCTTGAACTCTACCTGGGGGCGTTCGTATGTTTCTGATTATTGGCGCTCGCGCACACAACAAAGTGCGCACCTGGGAGGTATAGGCCTAAGATCGTAACCTAAAACAGTAAAAACCGACATGTCCCCTATCATCCCTGCTCCTACAAACGCTCGTCCGGGGGGGGCAGGATGTTAGCAGGGACCTTCGGATACGGGGGACCTCGCCTTTCAGAGCTCCAGTAGAAAGGCTGCTCCAGAACTTCCCACTTCTAGGCGTGAACGTTAGCCCAATGTCAATTCAAACGTGCGGGAGGGGACACGGCAGCGGCGGGGCTATCATCGTTCAGGAGATGTAGATCAGGTAGTTTTGCCCCAACACCCGTGCAGAAAGTTCGCTACAGCTGTCACAGCAGTCTGGCGAAGCAGACAGTATTGAAACTACGGCTAGAAACCTCATAATATGCCACGATCTTAGCATCTCCGGTAAGGGTCATCGCTGGGGGCGATAGGTGGGGCGTGTTATCGCAAAATGGAGGAGAAGCCCCCACACCGTCGGACCAGTGGGATTCTATACCATAAGCCAGAATGTCGTCAAACCACCTGAACGTCAGCGGGATTATAACGTCGGCGAAGTCTACAACGAGAGGAAATTTTCTGCTCGCGGGGGGGGCACGGGCTTCGCCGCCTGTGAAGTAGAATGTGTGAGGCTTTAAGTGTTGCAAGTAAGAAGGCCCCCCCTCCCCGACTAAACGAGGGGGATAATAAAGAGACAAAGAAACTCGTGAAAAACCTCTCTCTCCTAATATACTTGCGAGAAGACAAACGCCCACAGTCGGTCCGCAAAAAAAGGAGAAAAACAGGGGGTAGCGTTCCACGGTGTAACCCAGTATTGTGAACGAAGAAGAGAGAGAAGCTCCCCGAAACTTTCCCAAAAGGGGAAAAGGGAAAACCACCAGACCCGCTGTCTCGCATCTAGAACCGAAGGTTGTTTACCGGGAAGTGACTTCTTGAGACTTTGATCCAGCACTCACGAAACAAGGGGGGATCACCAACCGTAAGAAGAGGCAAAGGGCATAAATCCCGTTATCGACGGGAAGAGCTACCAGAAAGATTACGGGATATCTGGGATTACCATCTAAACAAGTTTTCAACGGAGCAAAACCTAATATACCCCTTGTCTTTGGCCTATAAGGGGGGGAAACTGCACGCGAGGTGGCGGAAAATGCCCAACGTGAAGCACACCGTGCACTTTTGATTCTTTACAGTGACATGTTTTTCCAGGAACACCTCGATTTCCCCACGTCCGTGAACTGCGACTAAGCGTAAGAGCTGGTATTGCAAATTCCCTATCTTAAAACTCATGTCTCGGGCGGGAAGACAATTAGGATAATTGTGAAAGGTCTACAAGACCCTTAAGAAAAGGCGGAATGAACTAGGAAAACACGATCTACACTAGCCCGTCTATGCAATGTAACCGTGAGCCTTTGAACGAAAAACGCCGGTCCAGGGAAAAAGGAAAACTGGTCAAGACACTTAGACAGATGTTCAAGAAATGACCCAGGTGAACAAAGGGGGCAGACCCTCTACGTTGAAAACAGGAAAGATACCGGGGATTCACCATCCTCGCGAGGTAAGCGAAATTAGTGCCGGAAGTTCCAGTGACAAAAGAAAATCGACGAGAACGATTCAGTAACACCCCCGCAACTTGGTTGAGGGGGCCGGGGAACTTAGACTAAAAAAGGAAATTGGACAAAACTTCGTGTGTGTCAAGTGGTCAAATGACTGCGTCACAACGCCGGGAGGCAAAGATAAATACGCATCACCATCCAGCTCAAACTCCACGAATAGAACACTAAAATACGGAATCGATTTTGGGATAGGGGGGGACCTTCAGAACGTGACGCCCTGGTCCGCGAATCAGTAAGCATAACTCTTCGGTGACAGGCAACGGAGCCCTTGCCGCCTGTCGTGCTAGAAGAAGGAGTAAGAAATGTGGCGGACAAAGCAGTGCCCCACTCGAAGGGGACGCTGTTGCATCAAAAGGGGGGGGGAGATTCGGCCCTACTTCCAATTCAGCATCAAAATCTTCTTTCTGAACATCGAGCGGTTAGAAAAACATCTTTGTCCCAAAAGGGGCGTCATAAGAATTGCCGCCCGGACGGAGGGGTGAGCGTCACAATAGCTAACACCTAGGCAGTAACAAACGTTCAAACACATGAATACAACAGCAACCTTCAGTACAGAGAAAGGAGGCAGGTGTACTTCACATCAAGACCCAGAGTGCAAGCCGCGTTGATAAACTCACAGCCAGGCTCTTTGGGGGTCAAACTGCGCTGAAGTGTACGTTTTCAGTCGCGTCGGGTGATTCATCTCCACAAGGGGGTCAAAAAGGTTGCTCTTGGAAGGGGGGAAAAACAAAGCCTAAAAAAAAAAGAACTGAAGCACAATCCGGGGTGACCACGGTAACGGACCAGTCGCCAGGCGAAGATCAGGCAATATCGTGGGACTGCTCACTTCTTCAAGAATCAGAATACCCCCGACCATCCGGTAGGGGCCTTTCACTGGCAACTGGCCGTAGAAAGAAAGAAAGATTCATCGTCAGGAACCGAGCATCGTTTTACACCGCACCAATCCTGGCCGGCTCCTTTCGATGCTCGTTAGTGGACGGGGCACAGTTTCTTCCTGACGCCCCTGAAAACGAAGCGGGTTGAACAGAGTTTGCACATGGGAAGAGCACGCCTAGCCATTAGGCTGGGAAATCAAGGTCTGACTCATCTTGAAGGGGGCAGCTGTGGAAGAATCGAATTCCTTGAAACGCTGGACAATTGCAGTTAGGGTACGGGGGGGTCGCCGGTTGTAGAATGCGCTGCATGAATAGAGGGAAAGAAGATGACCCCACCGGGGCGCAGAGGGAACGGTAGATATCAGACGAACGTCGATCGGTTGGTAACTTTTTCAGGGGGAGCAGTGACAGTCTACTACGTGATTCGGAGTTTCCGGGACCAGGCGCCGCATTAACAAAGAAAAGAGAAGGAGAAGGGGAATCCGAAGAAACACGTGCGCGGGGGGACATTATTCCTTTGGGGGATAGGATGACACGGCTGCGTAGGCGGATAGGTCTCAAGTGAAACGAAATTGGGAGAGGGGGAGGTACCATAAACGCCGGCCGAGGGGAGACAACAGAAAACGCTGAGGACGTAACACCGAGGGATAAACTGTTCTTGGACACAGAAAGGGACGGTGGTCCAATAATTCGTCGACACCTCAGGAGGGCGAAACCATTCGGCTCATTGACAATTTCTCCAGGGAGAGAAAAGAGAGGTAAGGAGAGACTCAAAAAGTCCATAAGTGCCAGGGCGCAACTGGTGAAGATCATGATAAAAGGGACGAAGGGTCATGAACGCTAGGGACTTTCTGGTAGTTGATGAGTGCGGCTTCTTACGACTCGGCGTCAGATTTGTTCGCGTCCAAAAAAAGGGTCGCCGGGCGGTTCACCCCAGATTTTGAGCGTTCAAGAAAAAAAGAACCAAAGATCGTGGAAGGGGGTTTCTGTCAAAAGGACACCGTGGGCCACGGAGCGAAATAGAGCCGGTAAAGGGGCGGAAAAGACATCAGCAAGAAGGAATTTCAAGCTGAAAAGAAAAAACCACGACCAACCCAACGGGGTGAAGATGCAGGGGGGAAAATAGTTTGAATGGGCTTTGTCTTACACCGGTACAAAGTTGTATCTGAAGGAAAAATACACTTCCCAGACGCAGAGAGGAATAACTTCCTCTACTGCCGCGTTGAAAAAGTCCAGGGGGTTGTGGATGTTGGGGTGGGTCGAAGAACGTGTGGTGTGTCCCAGGGGTCGACGCGTGTCCCTAGGGCAGGGATCGAGTCGGCGGGGGTTTTTGTGTCGCACGTTGGTAGAGGAAGGAGCAGGCGTGAGCGAGAAAAAGCGTCTGCTAAGAACGAAGATCTGGAACTCTCACCAGAAGCGAGGCACCTTCGTAAGAAGCCATCAGGAGTGGGCCCCAGTCGTAGGGAAAGGAATTGAGGTGGGGAAGGTGAAGGCCGTATGTCGAAACCCCGTACAACAGGTAAGGCTAGCCCTCGGGTCTGAAAAGCCTATCGAGGAAAAGCGTTCCTTATCCATAAAGCATAGTGAGGGTCAGAACAAAACGAGGCTTATCGAAAAAACGACTAGGAGAAAAAAGGAAAGGAGAAATAGCGTGAAAGTTGGCAAAGGCGACAGCGCCTAAGAGGGGGGGGACATAGGGGGGTAATCAACAAAAAAAGGGGCTCCCAAGAAACCGCGGGAAGACCATCCTTAGGAAAAAAAGAGGAGAGACTAAGGATCAGGGGGAAACAGGAGACAGCAGTCAAACAG
>Ga0179591_1336396_pt1 | contig 25095 bp, 30 predicted proteins | sample CZOMad2_1_08_16f_FD_182891 | JGI IMG/M metagenome (GOLD analysis project Ga0179591, IMG submission 182891) | Vadose zone soil fungal communities from Angelo Coast Range Reserve, California, USA - CZOMad2_1_08_16fungal (PacBio error correction) | ecosystem: Environmental > Terrestrial > Soil >...
GACGACATTCCGAGAAACGCGAGGGGGCCGCAAGGATCACGCAAACCACGTTGAGGATGGCAACTCTCGAGTTTCTAAAAGAAGGGAGAATGGAAGGCGATCCTATGATCGAAAATCTAGGGGTTTAAAAGTTGGGAGGGATTGGGAAATGAGAAAACTCTATCCTATTCTCGACCGTGATAGCTCTAGAAAAAAAGTGAATAGCCGCACGAAAACCATAGAAAAAATCAGGAACGAAACTATCATGGGAAATCGAAGGCCGTAAGCCGGCGTGTTTTGAAAAAACAAGGGGGGGGGGGGGGGTTGAGAAGAGGCTAAGCAAAAAGAAAGGGGACTTCCGCTGCTTTAAGAACCAGGATTGCAGAAAAGGGTCCTGAAGGGGGGGGAAGGTGGTCTTCCGCTTCGAACAAGACGGCTCTGGTTCAACATGGTAGTGAAGGGAAATCCGGCGGGCACCGGATTGTGGGTTCAGGCGATAAGAGAAGAGGATACTAAAAAAGCCCTTTCCCGCAATTTCCACATGCGCTCAAAAGAAGAGAAATTGCCTGCAATCGGGCCATTATGAAAGGTCCGTTGGTCTGATCAAGCGGATGGATCAGGCGGAGCTGGAAAGAAAGTCAATCAGAAGCGGTTTCCCAGCGCCCACCGCCTACTTCAAAGAGGAAGGTACGACCCGGATGGGAAAGGAAAGGTCGGCCAGCACTTGGAGACCAGAAGAACCTTTTGGGGAAATCATGAACGCCATGCGAGCAGGAATCGAGTCGCTGGACACCAAGGGGGGGGAAAAAAAAATTTTTTTTTGAAACCATCCGGCTGGAGTGCAACCGGAAAGGAGTGAGTTGCTCGTCCCGAACTGGAGGCAAAGCTGAAAAGACCCGGAGAATCTGAAAAGAGGAAAGAAAAAACTCGGAAAAGTGTCGCGTCGCCCTCAGAACTGTAAAGGATGAGGGGTCGAGGAAAAACTCAAACCTGCGAGGATCTAGAGGAAGGTGGGGCACTACACGGACTGGCCAGAAAGGAGAGCTGGCTTCGGAAGATGCTCAGTCAAAAAGGGCAAGGCCCATAAGGAGGAAAGGAACCCAGAAAAAGGAATCATTATAGAGCAATCAGGCAGCGCAAAAAAAAGGCCAGACCCTTCCAAAAGAAAAGGTACTAGGAGAAAAGGGGGGGCGTCGCTGGGGATAGGCCAGGGGGGCGTCCCGAGCTTTTCGTGGAACACTCGACCAACAGCGCCGGGGTCAATCTTATTAAGGCGGCAAAGGGAGAAGGCTTCGCAAGCTTCAAGGGGAAAATGAGAATCGCCGACGACGGGTCCGTGAAAAACCAAAAAAAGGCGTCAATTAAAAAAATCCAGCGTGAGATTGAGCGAAGTCTTTTCCGCCGTTGGTGGCGTCTCATTAACTAAGGAGGATGGCAGTGGTCATTTTATTGTTTGCCAAGAAAGGGAGAGAGGGAATAGACCATGGACGCCTCTTCATCTTGGGGTATGGCAGGCCGACTAAACCGGAAACACACATAAAACGAATCGTCAGGAACTAAAAGGCACTCACGTCAACCAAACTCTTGGAAGGAGGGGGGGCTGCTTTGCTTTCGTCCTCCGCAAGGATAGGCTGAACAGGATCAATCAAAGAAAAGATTTAAGCGTTCTTGCTCAAACTCTGAAGGCTGAGAAACTAGGAGAGTCACTTTCAGCCGGGGGGGTCAAGAACGGAGCAGCGAGATGATGGCACCAGTTCTTGAGCCTATCCGTATAATGAAGAGGACGTAAAAACCGCGATTGCTCGATGACAGATTGGGGGAACAAAGCGAGGCGAAGTGATCTGCGCGTTTTTTCATCCGTGGTGGGGGGTCGTCCCAGTCCTTACGGACTCTTCTGGACAGTTGGAATAAGGTTAATAAAAGATTTACACTCCCAGAAGAAGAAGGGGACGTCGTACTGCAGCAGAAAGAAGAGCACATCAAAAAGAGTCTAGGAGAAAGAGGTGGAGGAGTATGGGAGTCAATTTGCCGTGCCCCTCGAAAGTAGACAGCTTGCAGCCATTGTGGGTGGAGCGAATGCATACTGCAAGAAAAAAAATCCCAGGGAGAAAGAAGGGGTGGGGTCTTGCGTCGTTCCGCTAAAAAAATAAATTTCCGGACGTCTCGATGGCGAAGAAGAGAGAGTGGTGGGCAGAGGCTGCTAGCCTTTTCGGAGGAGTTGAGGAAAGTTGAGGATTGTCGTGGTCAATTGCCCTATGGCGCTGGGTGGCGCACAGGCCAAAATAGGAGGGAAAGCGGCGAGCGCTTCCTCAGGAAGTCGCGGATCGTAGGAAAGACCGTTTCCGGGATGCCGATCGAGAAGATTTCGAGCTCTTTGTCCCAGGTTTGCAGGAAGTTTTTCGCGACAGTCCAGTATGTCTCCTCGGAGGAAAGACAAAGGAAACTGGACTCGAGGTTGATAAGAGGAATTGAAAATTGCCTCCAGGCGCGCCAAGCGGACGGACTGCGAAGAAAATGAAAAGCCTGTTGAGTGTTTTCGGCAAAAAAGCAGATGGGGACCGAGCACCGATCCGGGCTGTAACAGCGATAATCTGTTAACTGCGAAAAAAGCTCGAAAAGAGGGGCAAGGCGAAGGTCCTTTAAAATATGGGGGTTTGGGGAGGGCAGGACATCTCCAGCAAGAAAGGGATGCTTAGCAGTGCACCGAACGGAAGCCGGTTCGCTCGACCGCTTAAACCGGACCTCGCAAAAGAAAAATTAGAAAAAAAAGACCAACTAATCTAAGGCCCCGATGCATAACAATAGCTGAATGCTTGAAAGGGGGGGACTTGGAAAGAAGGGGACAGGAAAAAGTATCTCTAGCCGGCCTTATCATGGAACCTGGCATCCGAAGAAAGGATTTCAAGGAAGAGCGCCGAAAAATAGTGGAAAAGATGCTTCTTAGGTTTTCGAGGGGGAAGATATGCCCGAAAAATCAACGAAAAGACTTGAAGGGGGAGGAAAAGAAAATGAGCGGAGGCATCTTCGCACCTAGCATGCCGCTAGGCAGCGGGTGCTAAAACCCTTGAGAGAAAGAAAGGGTAAGTACTTGATTTCTATGCTCAAAGCGGATTCAAAGAAGGCTAGAAATTTTTTGTCGGGTTTAATGGGGCAAAAAAAAAAAGGGGAAAGTGGAATAAAAAAGAACATATCAAGGTAACGTAGGCTGTCGCATAGTCGGCCCAAGAATTCATAAAAAAAAAAAAAAGTGAATAGGAGAAAATCGTCTAGGCGCCTTCGACCTGCCAAACATGAAAAGGAAAAAATCTAGAAAGGGGGATGATCAGCGGGGGAAAATGCGTGAGGCGGAAGGCTCATATCGATCCTCTCAACAAAGAAAAGAGAAGATATCCAGATCACACGTGGGAAGAATTAAAGGGGGGAAAGAACGATTGGGAGAGAGAAACAACACGGTGAGGCACTCTCGAAGTTTTCGGGCAAAAAGATCAGACGAAAAAGAGAAGAAAAAAAAAGGGTTCTTTTGGAGATGATTGTCTACGGAGACACGCAAAGGGGTCGGTGATTCCCAATAAAAAGGATGAGCGAATCGCTCTCAGCGCAAAAGAGGAAGCGATCAATCGAGGGCATCGGAAGACGGTCCGGAAAAGTGGGGGCGGAGAAAAGAAAGGGGTGGGGGGGTAGACTATGCTAATAGTCTAATCAAAACTGAAAGCTAGGATTTAGGTGACGGAAAGAAATGCAACAGGATTGGTTTCCGGCATATCTTCAAACTCTGAAGACAAAGCGAAGCAAGGGGGAAAAGTTGAAAAAAACCGCTTTCAACAGAATCCCTGCGTCAGCCTAAGTGTAATGGGGGGGAAAGGACAAGGAGATCCGAACAGGTCACGCCCAATTTCCAAGGCAATAGCTTCTACTCTCTCCCATTGGGGGCCGAATAGGATGGACGGAGGAGAGCAGCCTTGCTCGGACAAGGGGAGAGAAAAGCCCCCCCGCATACTTCCGGGAAGGGCAGAGAGTGAGGGAACGATAAAGGAAGGCAGCTCTTTGCAAGCTAAAAAAACCGGGGGCCTGGTCAGGAAACTCCATGCTTAAGCACAGGGGCCAAGTCAAGCTTGGCACCCCACTATCAGCAAAACAAGCGTTTGGGGCCGAAGACAGTAAAAAAAAGGGAGTGTGGCTCCGTCGCCGATACTCGGGGGGGAAACAAGGAGGAAAAGGCTTAAAAATGAACCACTGAAATCGGAAGAGGAATTGGAAAAAAAACCGAACTGTGGTTCGCGGGAGAAACGAGAGTCAACTAGGTAGCAGAAACTAAAAAGCTGACTGAAAAAAAAAAGAATAGTATCGCGAGCACTGAAACTTGAAGCAAGTGGCGTCGAGAAGATCTTTAATGCTGTGCGCGAAGCGACGAAAAAAAGTGCATAGCTTCCGGACTGGGATAACCAAGAAAAAGCCGCAAAATCAAAATCATCAAGAGACGAATTCTTTACAGCAACCGATCAGGTTGCAAGAACTTAAAAACATAACTCGAGCCGATACCACGATAGAAGAGGATGAGAAAGTCAAGTGCCGGGCTTGGCCGGGGGGACGGGCGGAGGCAAGGGGGTGGGTGGGAGTCGTAGCTGGCGGTTTTTTTTTTGGTGGGAGAAAAACAGGGGCGCGGTGTGATTAAAAAGCTATCAATGGGGGGGGGGAAAAGCTTCAAGCTCAGCAGGGAAAAGAGCCCCCGAAAAACGGTGCCGGAGGAGATAAGCCCAAGGAAAGGAGTTTTGGCTTGTGTGTGGTGGGTGGTGGGCGGGGAAGGAAAGATGGCATCTGTGCGGCTGCAGGAGAGGAGACATTTGCCGGGGAGATGCCATGGGGGCTAAGGAATCGAGTAACAATCCATAGTGTCGGGAAATGGCTTGTGGGACGGTATGGGGGGGTCGCCACTCGACGCCTTGAAAAACAAGGAGTGGGGGTAGTAGGTGGGAGTGTAAATGATATTATTTTTGATTTTTTGGTTTTTTCTTCTTTCGTTAAGGCAGTTTGAGCGCGCCCGCGTAGGCCGTTTGCAAACTATAGATACAATTACGTGGTTTGGGGTTCGGGGAATCGGTTGTCTATGGAATCGTGGGATGAGGGTGGTTGTATTGTTTGTGTCGAACCTGCATTTCAAATGATCGTCTGTAATGTAGTCCTAGTATTGTGTTTTACTGTAATTGGGTCCTAAAGAGGATCCGGTTACGTTGGGGTTGTCAACCTTTTTTTTGGTGAGTTGGGTAGAGCTTTTGTTTTATAGTACAACAACTGATTCCGTTTCTTAAACTAGGATGTGTCTTTGCTTGTGTTTTTGTGTGTTTTTTTGTTTGTTGTGTTTAAATTGTAGCCCAAGCGTGGGTTCTGTGAGTGAGTGTGGGGTTGGTAGGTTGGCAGGAGGAGGAGTTAGGATGAAAATTCAGCCCTCAACTTTGAACGATCAAGAGGGCGCTAAGTACCAACACCAAGATAGGGGGCTCAGGGCCGCGTCATGGGGGGGCTCAACTGAGGTCTAGGAGTTAAAGAGAGGACGTTCTCAGTGGTGACCGTCTCTGGGGCTGGGATGGACACATGCGGAGATCCGAGACCAGATCTCTCTCTATAGTGGGAACAACGGGTCAGAGCCCCTAGGCACGTTCGTGTACGACCGAAAAAGGAAGAGAAACCGAAGGAGCGCGCTTTGGTGGAGGGGGGGGTAGGGAGGTCATTTGGCAACACAGCGTTCGAGGGAGAAAGGGGCCGATAGTGAAGCGTGTATCTCGCTAAGAGGCGTCAAAGGAAAAGACATAGATGGAGAAGCGACGCTGTTGTGTGCGAAGAGGGAACGAAAGGACGCGGATAAGGACGACAAGGCATCAGGGGAAGCTGGCGAGACGGGTGGGAATAGGGGGGGGGCGTGGCTCTCCGGTCTAAGCGTTGTTGATCGGGGCGGTAATACCTTGTCGCGACTAAGTGCAGGAAAAGGATTTGGAGGGGGGGGCCCCATGCAAAGCTATGCGGCAGGGGGCCTCGAGCAAAGCCATCCTGCGTTTACCATTTCTATAGAGGGAAGGGGACACGTTAAGAAAGGGGGGGGGATTAAACCGACGATAAGTAGCGGGGGTCTTGAGAGCTGGGCTTTTTTGGGGACGACTTGAAGGCAGAGGCGCTATAGGAACTACCGTAAAGGTGGATCATCTCCAAGATTGCAGCCTGGGCAAACAGGTGGAGAAAGGAAGGGGCAAGGGTGAAGATCAAATCTTACGTCGCAGGGTAGGAAAATTTCAGAGAAGTTAGGCAAAAAGGGGTTTTGCTTACTAAGGGATGGGGGGGAAAGCGGGAATCGTAACCTGGCTCGCGAGTTGTCAAAAATAATTTAAAAGAATTGTTTTTGGGGGGTAATCGGGCGAAGACTGCGCTCCGGGGGGGAAAAATCACTTTCATGCTTTATTGCCCAAACGTAAGGGCCTTCGTGGTTTCAGGAGGGAAGAAAGGAACCTGAACATGGAAAAGGCAAATAAGAGGGACATACAAGGAGAAAAGAGGGAAAAGATTTGCAGGGTCTAGAAGAAAAATGGGGAATGTGCGGGATGGGGGGGAACTCTTAAGGACCCTCGGATATCTGAAAGAGAAGGATAGCAGGAAGCACAATCCGCTGTGAAGGGATTTACTATATTTAACGCGGATGCAGAAAGAAAAGAGGAATGCTAACGAAACTCGGAGGGAGGGAAGGGGGAAAAATTCGAAACCACTACGTTTTGCATTGATAAGTCGGGAAGAAAGCAGCCAGCTTAGCATCAGGAGCATCGGGCTCAACTCAAAACTTTGAGGGGAAAGAGACAAACCGCGAAAAGAGGGAAAAAAAAAAAAAAATTCACGGATGAGACAACCGATCTCATCTCGAGAGAGTTTTGGATTCTAGCGATTAGCAGGGCATCACAAAGAAGTTAAAAAGAATTGGGAAGAGACACGGATCTAGGGGAGAAGGGCGGGATCTTAGCACCGCCCGGCGCTTTCATAAAGAGCGAGACTGAGACAACAAGAGAGATGCCAAGGAAGATACAACGGGGGTTGTGGGGGGAGGAAACGCGTCCCGCAGAAAAAGAAAAAAGGGAAGTCGAAAAAGTGTCTTAGAGGAAAGATCAAACAAAGGAGAATGAGTAAATATAGAACAAGATCTGGGGACGCAAAGGGGTTTCCGAAGCGCAGCAACAGGAAGAAGAAAAAAAACATTAGGGAATAGCGCAGTTGTCCCAAGGTCAGCTGAGGAGGGAGAATTCAGAAAAAAAGGGACTTTTATGACAGGGGGGGGGGGGGGGAAGACAGGCCGGAGGAAAAGGTGTCACTACCTGGCGGTGTGGCCAGCGAGAGCTCGCAAGAAAAAGGAGCAAAGCGCGTGAGAGTAAATTTTACTTACCCGTCGGGGGGGAAAGATGCAGAAGGGGTTTGTTGAGTTGATGGGACCCCCTAGGGGCTAAGCAGAAGCCTTCCAAGAACGCGGGTCCGATAAGGGAAATCATATGAAAAAAAGGATTCGTTGAGGGCCTATATGGGAAAAAAAAAAAGAACAAAGCGGATCTGCCTGAGCAATGGCCTCTCAGTAGCATCCAAGTCAACTCTAGAAAGACGGGGGGGGGGTCATGCTATGACGCTAGCGGAAAAAGAGGGACTAAGCCCCCAAAGAAAAAGAAAAAGAGACAAACTATCTCCATTTTAAAATCGGCATTACTTGCAGGGAAGGGGTTTTCGCAGTAAGTCGGATCGAGACGGTTTTCAGCAAGTCCGGGGTCAGGGGGGAGACACACAAAACCGCATGTTGTGTTCAGGTCCTAAGGAAAACGAAAAAGTCCACCGATCATAGGCGATCATGGAGAAAAAAGCACCCATATTTTTGGCACGTCATGAACGCCAGCTTGAACTGAAAGAAGACGCCTTTAAAACTAGGTAAGGGGGATAAGGAAAGGACGAGCATAAAACGCACTTTTGGGGAATCAGAAGTCTGAGGGGTGTCTCGAGACGTCCTTAGGTTTGCAGACGGGAAGAAATTAAAATGAAAAAGGAAAGAGGGGGATGAGAAAGGTATCCCTCGGTCCCGATTTTCTTGCGATGTTAACTACCGAGGAGAGGGGCCGAACTAAAATAAAGGGAGAAAGACAACGGTATCGTCTATGAACTTCAAGGAAAAAGAAAGTCCGGGGGCTATACTATACTTTTCAATCTCCTGAGGTCGGGGCGGGGGGGGAAAGGGGGAAACTCGAAGAGCTGAAGGAGCGCGTGAACACCATCACGAAGATATCAGGGAGAGGAAAGAAATCGAAAAAGGAAGAAACTCTGAAATTCCCGAAAAAGGGGGATTCCGAACGCATAAAAAGAGAAAGGAGAAGGATCGCTCAAGAGGCACACGATGACTGTCGGGGGGGGGAAGGGGGAGAAAGGTGCCCCCGGCTAGAGGTTCTTGAAAAGCCGCGAAAGCAGGATAGGGCTTTATTGCACGTACCACGCTTCGGGGGGGGGGGGAGCTAAAAAAATGTCTTCAAGCTGAAGTCCAAGTGGAGACCCACCGACGTGGAATGCAAATGACCCATAGAGGAAAAGAGGCTTGATCCGAGGGAAAGAACTGGGGGGGAGGTCGTGCGGGAACGTACAGAAAGTGTCGAAGAGGGGAGGGGGTCCATCCAAAAGACTCGGGAGCAGTCCATATGCGCTGATCTTTGGTAATGAATTTTAGAAAAAGGGTGACAGAGAACTCCTTAAACATGAGAACAAAGTTCACGGGGAGAAAGTGAGACCGCAAAAGGGGGAGGACCAAGCGAGGATCGGAGGCTGCACGTTGTTAAGCGCCCCCGGCAATCACTATCGATCGTCATCAAAAAGGGGAGGGAACTTCAAGCCGAAAGATGCCAGGGTTCTTGAGAAAACTATTGAAAAGAGGAAGGGAAGCTCGAGGAAGAAAAGAAGGCAAAGGGGATCCAATGCGCAATGCGACGTAGGAGGGGAGGAGTACCCTTCCTTGGTAGAAAGAAAGAATCGGGAAGGGCCGCGACGTACCAAGGGACCAACTCGGAGTTCAGTTTTTTGGCAGAGAGGAAGGCGAGGGAGGAAGTGGGAGCCGTTTGTTTCCAGGCACTCGAGGGGGCGGGGGTGGATGCCTTCAATATCGGGCTTCAGACAATGTGGATCAGAGGAGTCATCTGAAAATATGGAGAAGCTCGGGAAGTCTCAGTTTCCGAAAGGCCTTCAGAAGGAAAAATCACGTCCAAGAAAAGGGATCAAGCTCAATTTGTTTTCGGGGGCGTTCAATTGGCCTTAAAGGGTCGCGGGGACAGGACTGGCAGACATGTTGTAAACGAAGCTTAAAAGGGAAAAGGGAAGAGTGACGATTGCAAGGAGAGGTTGACGGAGGAGGAAAATCGGCGGGGAAAAAGTCCATATCAGGGAGGTGGGGTCTCGGAGTTTCGCCCTGTAGTGGTGTTCTTCTCTCCGGGGTCGTTAAAAATAGGGGGAGGGGGGGATAAGTTTCTGGTAAGGGGAGTAGCTATTCTATTCCAACTTCTTTTTAGTGGAAAAAAGGAAAAGGAACCTCTAGGCGAGGGAGAAGGACGATAGGCTCTGTAAAAAAAATCTCGTCTCGGGAGGGACGTGGCCGTGCATTGAAATCTCGATAATATTAAAAAATCTCGGGGTAGGGGGCTGGGAAGAAAAAAAAAAAAAAAAAAAAAAGAATATTTTCTCTACCTACTATTTAGGGGATCCGGTCTGGGGAGACTAACTACTCGTTAAAGAAGTGGGAGAGGGAAAGCAAGGGAGAAAGTTTATCCTTGACTCCCAATTGTTCGAGCAAAAGAAGGAGGGGGGGGGTCGAAGCCAACTCCCGGTGGGGGGGTTAGGGAGGGAGGCCTGGAGGGGAAGGGGGCTGTACACGAGATGGTACCGTCCAAATTCTAAGAGAAATCATGGCGAATTACTTCAAAACTGACTTTGAACAAAAAAGAAAATGGGGGGGGGTAGCCTGAAAAAAGAGGCTGCCCGCTTATGCTAAGATAATTCACCCTAACTTGAGAAGAGTTGGGGAGAGGGGAGGAAAACTCATCCGCCTTAAAAAAGAAGAATGGTAAGGGGGGGGGTGGCAGGCACAGTTTAGTCGCAGGAAATGCTGGGGAAATTTGGCGGGATTGGAATACAAGCTAAGCGTCCTTCCAAAAAGGAACCAACTTCCAATCCAGTGTGAAGACAAGGGGGAGGGAGAAGAAGGAACGCGGATTCTAGAGCGGCGAGAGGTTAAAAAGAGGAGGGAGTGTTCGAAGGTAAGAGGGCCCACCTCAACTACCATTACGTTGTGCATTGGCGGAGAGGGGGGCGAAAAGGCGCCAACGCTCTAGAGGAGCAGATATTCTCCACCAAAAAAAAACCTGTCATGAGCTACCAGGGAGGACGGGTAATGGAAATGGAGCAACGCGATGGCTCGGAAGGGCTACTGAAGGGGGGGGGGGTCGATGCGATCCGCTGGCATGAACCAGAGCGTATCATGTCACGGGGGAAGAACGGGCGCCATGTAGGGAAAAAAAGATTCAACAAGAAAACGGGTCCTATCTATGAGCTCGTCCGAGCTTCTACCGAGACTATGGAAGGAGATTTGAAGAAGAAGTCTTTGCTTCTTCCCAAGAAAAAAAGGAATGAAAAAAAAGGTGTATCAATCAAATATGAAAAAAGAGGGAAGGACGGAACGAAAACAAGGGGAGGACGAAGTCCATTGCGGGGAACTCAGCAGGACACCAAAACACGTTTTCTATATTTAGAGCGACATGGGGAAAAAGTCGAAGCGAGAAGTGAGAGAAAAGCAGGCTGGAATTATTTGCAAACTATGGAATAAAAGAGAGCCTTGCTCTCATAGAATACCAGGGGGGGTGATCCAGCAATCGACGCATGGACAAAAAAAAAAAATCAGCGCAATCGCTGGAATCAGAAACTTTAATGTAAAGAAGCCGAGCTAAAAGGAAAAGGGGGGGGGTTGAAATCAAGGCAAGTTCTAAGACGTGGGACGGGCGGAGGGGGGTCAGTGCTCAATGCGTCACCTTTGGAGGTTTGGGAAATGACGGGCATATCGGAAAAAAAAAGAGAACAAATAAAACGGGAAAAATTCGGAGAAGGAGATTTCCTCGGGAAAACTGAATCCCCTGCGGCAAGGGTTGTAAGGAGAAAGGAGAATCGAGCGTTCAACTAACAGGGGTTCCCATTCCCCACAATGGAAAAGAAGGGGGCGCTATAATCCATTTGGGGGGAAATCGGGCGACTTGAAGGGAAGGGGGTGGGTATGCTCAGCGGATGCTAAGGAGGATCTTGGGAAGAAATCGTTTCCTTCCAAACCACCGCATGAGTCCGTTAGGGGAGGAGGTCCTAGCTTGGGAGAGCATTTACCAACCCCCCCCCCCCCCCCCGGAGCATGGAGGAAACCCTATGTTTTCAGGAAGTTTTGGTGCCGTCATGAAGAAGTTCAGGAGGGGGTGTAACAGGCTAGAGCCCCGGAAGAAAAAAAAAACCATCTTGTTTGCACGGAAAAAAGAAGTGGCCAGGGGGGGGGGGGACCCGTTAAGAGGGGGGAAAAAAACGTCCGATGGCAAGGTCTTAAAATGACCCACTTAAAAAGGCTAAATCCCTAAAAATCGGGAACTACGTGAGGTAAAAGCCGAAGGGGAAAAAGAGACCTCGAAAAAGCCTAACAAAACAAGATCTTAGATAGAGGGACGGGAAAGGGGGGGAACGTCTACGAAAGTAATCGAAGGATTATGAGAATTCTCGACATAAGTCCTAGTCTTCGGAAGGACTTAAACAGGCGCAAGACCTCAATAAAAAATAGAAATCCGAGAAAGAATAGCCTTTACCCGAAAATATTCCTGAAGAAAATCCTTCCGAAAAGACAGCGGAAAAAAAGTTAGCAAGGAGAGAAGCCTTCACTAGACGTCTGCATATGGGGAGGGATAGAGCCCGCTAGAAAAAAGCGGGCCGCTTTATTAAAAGAGTATCTACTCAGCGCGGTCCGTAAGCAGGGAAAGAGGAGTGCCCCCAGCCTGAACGAAAAGGCGGCCTGATTACGAGAAGAAAATAGCCGACAAAGGGGCTGGGGAGGGATCCTATCTAAAAAAAACTAAGGAAAGGGCGCTGGGGCCGACAACGGGGAAATATTGGGACGTCCAAGAGGGTTGCCAACGGACAAAGAAGAGGGGCGCGACGGAAAGGGGAAAAAAAGTGGTCAAAACGAGTACGTTTAAAGAACAACTGAAGGGCAGAGCTTCCCTCTCTTCGAAAAAAAAAACCTGCCGGAGAAGGCGTGCTGGGGGGGTACTGGTCAGCGGCCTGGCCAAAAGATCTTCTTGTTCGAGTTCTCAGGAAAGATGAGTTCCTTTCTTGGAGAAGAATTGATCTCTGACAACAACAAACGGACGCTTAAAAGGGATCACTGGTCCTTCAAGGGGGGGGGAAGAAGGCTCATATTTTATCAACAATGCCTTGAGCAGGAAAAATTAGCTAAAGAAAAAAAAAGCCACTATTCTCGGCTCGGTCGGGGGGGGTTTGCGAGAGCCGCGAAAGGCGCGAGGCAGTGGGGAGCTTTGTACATAGACAAGAGTTGAGGCACAATTGAATTCAACAAATACGCCCATTAGGGATTTTGAACGAAGATCAGAGCAATAGGAACAAAGGAATTCGTGTACAGGGAGAGCAAGAAAGCGAGCAAAACCATCAGTCAGGGAAAGAGCGGGGAAAGGATAATTTCGATGAGGAGGGGGGGGGGGGGAGCAACCTTGAGGCAGGGAGGTGGAGACAGTAAAGACAGGGCGAGATCTTACTGGAGAGCAGCGTCAGAAAGACTTTGTCATCAAGGGGAGGGGGGGGGGGAGGAGCGCGTTGCAGTGGGGGAAAGAGGAAAGACTCGGAATTCATGACTTGCTCCTCAGTCATAATGTAGTCTCAGGGGAGGGGAAAAGAAAGGGGGGAGGAGATTAGGAGGGGATAGGGTTGGCTTTAACATACGTTGCCTTAGAGAGAAGGGGGAAAATGATCTCATGGCTTGGGAGGGGGGGGGAAAACCGCCTTCATATGCGGAATTGCCGCGTAATCAGAGGAACCGCGATTGACTGCATGGGGAGAGTATCTAAAAACTGGGTGACGTGCAGCGATTAGGTTGTCCGGTGGTAAGGGGGCGGACGATACCTATATGGAATCGACTCTTGAGCGAGGGGGCCGAAAGAAAAAAAAGGCCGGAGGGGGGGGGGGGATAATCAAAACGAACAGGGGGATTTTAGCCTTTGTGACAAAAGCCTACTGGATGGACGAACGGGAAGAAAAAAGGGAAAAAAACCGCCAAACGGGGGGGGGGGTCAGCTGGTTTGTCCATCAGGGGCGGGAGGGCAGAATCGCTGGTACACGAATGCTAGGGAACTTCATAGGGAAAAAAAGGTCCTTTAAAGTGGGGGAAAAAGGGGGAGAAGAACTAAGACCGACAGAGAGGAATTAGCCCTAGAAGAAAGGAAGCATGCTGGTGGGCGAGGTAAAGAGGAGGAGAAAAAGGGCGCAAAATAGCATCCGCTCGAAAAAGGAAAGGAAGGCTGCCCAGAGGAGTCAAAAAAAAGGAAAGGAGGGGGGTAATGGCAAATGAATAGAATATCGCTAAGTCCTCCTTATCATTAACACAATCCAAAAGCAGGATTTCTAGTGCTAATAAGAGAAGGAAAGGAGGGAACAGAATCCGATGAGGGAATGTCTAATCGGGGAAGAAAGATGCAAGAAAACTGAACGTGCATTGATGCAAGAGAGGAAGACTTTCTAACTCTTGGAAGGAAAAAGTATCAGCCGAGGGCTCAAAGTGTCGGCTAGTAAAAGTCAGGAAGTAAGAAATGGAGGGGAAACGGGATGGCTCAAAGGAAGGATTTTTGGGGGGGGGGAGGATAAGAAGCGAGGAGGAAAAAACACCGGGGAGAGGAGAAGGGAAGAAGAGGCTCGTGCAAGAGTAGGCCATAATTCAACACAAAAATCGGAGAGGTCGACGGGCGACCTTGAGACAACATGAGGGGGGAATCTCGTGCGTTTAGAAGGGAGGGGGAAAATCTCAAAGTACCGGTTGGGTCAGAGCGGATCTATCAAAAAAAGGGTAAAAGAAAGATCTGACGACACACGAGTGACTAAGTACCCTTTCAAGGGATTGGGTAACAGGAAAAAAACGGGCACGAGAGGGGGGGAAGAGGGGAGGGGGAAAGTAAATGGAGAAGAGACGCTATCCTATTATCTAAAAGCGCCGAAAGTATGAATGGAGGGGGGTTGGCGACAAAGGCTCAAAGGTGGATTCCGGATAAAGAGGAGGGGGGGGAAAAAAGCCCAAGTCGCATCTAAAAGAAACGGGGGGGGGAGAAAAAGCTACAATGGGAGACATCGAAATGAAGGAAAAATTAGCCTTCGGTGGAAGATAGAAAAATTTTTTTGGCTAAAGAAAGGGAAAGAAGGAGGGGGGGGAAGGAGCTTAAGAAAAGTAGGGCCGGAATGGTCCTGGGAGGTTGGCCTTTCGGGTTCCCGGGAGGAAAATAAACGGAAAAGGATGTTCAAAGCCAAGAAGAGGTTCGAAGAAATAACTGCGTACACAGCTTAGTTTTTCATGAAATTCGAATAGCGGCTAATAGGGGAAAATTCCCGCCCCATTTAAAGCCCAGCATGGGAAGGGAGAACCAGACTATAAAAAGGGGGGAAGGGATTTTGGGCACCCCCTTCTTGAATTTTCATTGGTTAAAAAAGGGGATGAGGATGCTTGCGCGAAAGGTTTCAGCGTCGGGGCCAGCGCCAAAAAAGGGTGCCGTTCGGCATAGGGACGAAAAGAGAACCCGCGGGAAAGGAGAGAAGGGAGGGAGAATTCGGAGGGAAGTTAGGAAATTTTTGCCTGTCATGACGCAGATCGCGACGAAAAGAAGAGAAGGGGGGACAGCTGGGAAAGACAAGGGACCCCTTATGGGGGGGAACAGGTTGCAGAACAGAGGGGGGGAGGGCGCGTTTGCTACGTTCTGTCCTCAAGGAAGGTTTGAAGAGAACCGGGGAGGTCAGGAGTAATGTACCTGCGAAATCTTAGGGAGAGGCCAATCGGGGAAGGAAAAGCGGTCTTTGGTAAACGACGATTCCATGAGAATCGGTCAGTCAAACGAAACCCTAGAAAAAGAAAGAGCTCGCGAGGGGAGCGAAGAAAATTGGGGCCTGGTCACTCGCCGGGCTTAGAGAGGGACTGCGGGACGCATAGGGACTGACTTCCGACCTGGGATCCCAAAAGCACCAGCAATCAGCAAGAAGGAAAAAAGAAGCTGGAATGTAAAGAACAGAGTCCAAAGTCAACCGCCTGAAAGGAAAAAGCTATAAAGAAGGAAAAAAAAGCATTAGCTCAAGACTGTCTGCAGAGAGGATGAGTGTTAAAAGGGGGGGATCTTTCCGCGCACTAAAAAGCTTGCTCTTATTGAAATCGGAAGAGGAAAGCGATTGACTAGGAAAAAGGGGAGGAAGGTCCCAGACTCCTAAACGGGGAACGGAACGCCTCCCCCGAACAAGAGGGTATCCGATCTATTCAAGAGGCATGTGAGAGAGGGAGGCTGGGCGAAAAGTTGCTACTGGGGGAGGACAATATGGGTGGGAACGTCTCGGAGAAAGGTGGAGTCAGAGGAGTTTGCCGGTAAAAAAATTGGAATGGGCCCGAAGAGCTGAAACACACACAAGTTATAAAAAAACTCCGGGGAAGAGTAGAAATCGCAGCGCGCTTATAAAAAAACCCCCAGGGGAAGGGAGTCTCTGCGTTAGAGTCCTGCGGTATGGAAGGACATTACGATGTCACATCATAAAAACTCTGAAGTGATTGATTGGTAGTTTAGTCCAAAGGTTAGAGAGAAACACAAAAGAGGGAGATTAGGATCACTTTAAAGGAGTGAGCAAAAAGCTCATGGTGTTGTGAGTGGAAAGAGCAGAAGACTTATCTTGAGGACGAATCCCAACAAGAAGGAGAGGAAGTCCGAGGGTGGGGTGAGAAGCTTCGGAAGCTAGAAAGCGGTCCGGGGGGGGAGAGTTTTTTCAAAGAGGCGAGCTTGTCTTAACAGGTAAAGTCCAATAATCACGCTGAAGCAAAGGTGATTGGGGGGAGGTATCATCGTAAAGGTGGCCTCACCAAGAGAACTGTCTGGGTCCTTAGGGAAAAAACAGAGGAGCCTTCAAGGAAAACGAGATCTGACAATGGATTTGGTGAGGGGAGGGCTTTTGGTGCAAGGGAGAGGAGTTGAGAAGAAAAAAGGCTTTGCAGCAATTTTGGGGTATAAAAAGAGGATCCTAGAAGATTGATCGGACGTCTGAGGTTTGCTGAAGCGCGGGAAAACGAAGAGAGAAGGAATAAAGAAAGGGAAGAGGGGGGAAGAAAGGCGAACCGTTCAAGTATTTTGGCCTCGAAGGGCTAGAAAGTGAATTCGTTGGGGAGGAGGGGGGCGGAAATACATTGGGGAAGCAGGGACTAAAGGGGCTGAGGTGAGGGGGGGGCAGGGGTAGAACAGGAAAGTCTATGCTGCCTGAAGCTGCGAAAAAAATCCCGGCCTGAAATTGGACTTATCGAAGACAAGGGTTAATGGGGGGGAAAGAGGAGAGAAAAAATTGAGAGAAGGGGTCGTTTAGCGCTTGTATGGGGGTTAAAGCAAGTGATGTCCTCTAGAGGGCGGAGATGCTACGACTAAAAGAACCTATTTGGGGCCTACTTAGGGGAGGTTGGCCTGTGGGCAATAAAGTGTTCTTACTAGACAATCGTAGTGCTGAAAGGAAGAAAAAAAAAAAATTGAAAAGGAAAAGAAAAAAAAGAAAAAAAGGGGTTTCAAAATAAAACCAAGAATGTTTTTTGTGTAAAAAAAAAATAAAACACAATCACGCCAGCCGGGATGGGGTTCTAAAAGTCGCTGGTGTGAAAGAAATCTCTTTACAAGGTGCTCAGGAGGAGGGAAAAAGGAAAGCAAGGGAGGAAGGGTGGTTGAAGAAAAAGCTACGCACGAATTCTCGCCTGAACTTTAGGAAGCGCAGGAAAGAGGGTGCGCTGAAACGACAAAAAAGGAAAAAAACGGCCTCTCAAGAGAAGCCTACAAAAAGGGGAAAAGAAAAACGAAATTAGCAGGAAAAAGGGGAGTGTCGAGAGAATTGCTGGGGAAAGGGGAGGGGAAATGGCCGAGAGTCTAAATCTTAGACGGCCAGGAGAAATACACAATCCCAGGGGCCTGCGGGAAGTGTAGAGAGGGCTCGGATGATCGGGGGCAGAAGAGGGAGTGGTTGGGTTTAAGGAGGACTGAAAAATTTCCCAAACTCAAAGGAAAATGAAAATAAAAGCGGAAAGACATCTTCCAGACGCTTATCCGGCAAGGGAGAGGAACTCAACCTGCAAAAACCTCTTGCCAATGTATATCATCAGCCGGGAAGAGAAGGAAGTGGGTTGGCGAGCGTATGAGGCTGGCATCACCCCAGAGTATAATGGGGAGCAAAGGTCTTCGAGGGAAAGAAGGAGGAAATATCATCAACAAAAAACGATGTCGATATAGGATCGGCGCTATGGAAAGGAGGGGAAAGGGAGCCCATAAAAAAAAAAGGGGGTTTGCTGCGTCGTTGGGAGGGGAAAAAGAGAAATGTCTGGTCAAGAGGGAGAGAGACAACAAAACGGAGGGAGAAGATCCGATGGAAAAAAAACCGGCTGCCAAGTCGAGGAAAAAATCAAAACACACGTTGTCTAGAGGAACTCGAGGAAGGGTGTCCGCGCCTAGAGAGAAATCCTATGGGCTAAAGCCCGGAAGTGATGGGCCGACTATGAAGCAGCAACGCGAGTCCTAGCGCGAAAAGGGGGCAACTGAGTTGGGGCAAGGGGGGGGGACCTCGCGGCAGAGAAAAAAAACCAATCGGCGAGAACGCTCAGGGAAGGTAAGAAGGGAAAGCCTTCGTGGGGCGCTCTGAAGAAAGGGTTTTTGATAATAACAGAAGGTGATGCCGGGGAATGCTTGGAAGTGGCCCGCCAGTTTTCCGGAGGTGAGGGGAAAAACGACGGAGGTTTCCGGGAAGATAGTCCTCTTCTACCAAAAGCAAGAGCGGAGAGGGAAAAAAGGGAGTAGCATGAGGAAGCAAGGGAGGGGAAAAAAACTAATCAAGGCCAAAGCGGGCAGGTTCCTGAGAGGGGGAAGGAACTAGCGAGATGGACGTGGACCCTTTCCCGCCCGTTCCCCCAGAGGAGAAAAAACTCAGGCGGAGGGGAAGGGGGGGGAAATGGCTCGCGGAATGATAGGATGCTTGCTTGCGCAGGTTCGGGGAGGGGGGGAAGCTCCCAACCCGCGTTAAGTGCTGTTTTTCAGGGGGCAATCACGAAAGGCTGAAGGGCGATCATGAGGAGGAAACTAAAAAACCCAGGTGGAAAGTACCTTTTATCGCAAGGGATAGCGGGAGTGTAACCATAAAGTCGGCTGGTGAGCCCCCGGAGCGCCGGAGAGGGGCAAACCATCTGTGGGGGGGAATCAATGGCGGTTAAATGTGCTTCAAAGGTAGGCCGAAGTAAGAGGGGGGGCTCAACTTAAAGAAAAAGGACAGAGGGGGGAGATGAACAGCTGGGAAAAAAAAAAAGAAATGGTTCGTAGAGGCTAATTACATGAGGTGTCGCTAAAAAGATACCAGCTCTAAGAAAAAATATCAGGAAGGCCTGGGAGACGGGCCTAGGGGGAATGGTCAAATCTAAACTGAGAGAATTCAGTACCTCCCTATCTTCTGGGAGTTTCATGGGAGAAAAAGTACGATAAGGAAGACTAGATCAAACATATGAGTAAGCGACAATTCCTGAATAAAAAGAGGACCTGCCAGCGGCGAACAGGCTAGGATAGACCACTACATTGGTCGGCTAAAAAGTAAAGGGACGGTCGGGATAGGGACGGTCTTCCTAGAGAGGATTTAGGTTAAAAGGAAGGCGCAACTGATGCAATCTGGATGACCGTCTATTTAAGTAGCTTATGAGAGAAAAAAAGGGGGCTGCCCGGGAAGAAAAGAAACGGGACACGGAAATGTAACGACAGCACCCAGAAAAAAAGGATATTCTAAAGGTAGGTCGTCTGGAGGGAGGCAGCACGAAATGAGAAAAAGTTTTGTTCGCATTTTCAACAAGATGACTCAGATTGCCAAGAAATAGGGGCTCCCGAACTGGGGGGGGGGAATTTGCCAAGCGAGAAAAACTGAAACACCCTTAGAAAACTTCGATGCGCGGAAGTCGAGCTGCTCACGGCAAAAGAAAACGGGAGGATTCCATCTCAATGGCTTTGGGTTGGTAATCTGGGCCTGGGAAGGGGGCGACAATTCGGGCTGGGAGAATCAGCAGGGTGGGGGTGGGGGGCAGGGGGGGGGGGGGGGGGGGGGGGGGGCGTTCGTGGAAAGAAAACTCTGGGGATCAAAAAAAAAAAAACACTTAGAGAAAATAAGAAGGAAAGAAAAGAAAGGAAGGAAAGAAGGGTGGAAGAAGGCGAAAGGGAGGAAGTGGAAGCCAGGAATGGGGACCGTTGTAGGAGACGTTAACAAAAAGAAAAGATGAAGACGGTCAAATGCGCAAAGGGGGGGAGGGGTGCGCTCGCGGAAAAGCGGCGTTTGGGATGAGTCCAGAGACGGGTCGGAAGGCCCATTACCCAAGATACGGAGGATGAAAAAGTAAGGGATGGGATCATCGTAGAGGGGGGCGAATTTGAAACGGAAGACAATGGTCTGGTCCGTGAAAATAATGAAGAACCCAGAGCACCGAGACAAAAAGAGGGATGTTTTGAAGGGGGGGAATGTGCAAGCACCGGAGGGGATGGACCGAGCTGGGAGGACATGGTGTTATCCTAAAAGCGGCAATCTGAAGAAAAGAGAAGAGGTGACAGAAGCCTGAAACGGTGAAAAACGAAAAAGAAACGCCGGATAATAGGGCCACGACTCGTATCGTTAATTTAAAAGGGGGGGGGGGGCCTAATGTAGTTGGGGAGAGTCTTCTCGCCTGTTAGAGGACGTTGACGGGGAAAGAGGCGGTAAGGGGGAGGGAGGGGGAGACGTGAGAGAAGGTGAGTAAGGTGGTGGGGATGGGACCAGCAGGCGTCCTTTAAATCGGAGAAAAAAAAGCTGGCCGAGAGGCAAGTTAGGTCCCTGGGTTGAAGGGGTTCCCGAAGATCTAAGGGGGTTTTTAGCCGAATGGTATAGTGGGGGAAGAAAACGAGGGGGAAGAGAAGGGCGACGAACGAACTAACATTCTGAACGGGGGGTATACGATTCATCGGAAATGTTGAGCCTTTTAAAAACCAATGGTAGGAACAAAGAGGCCGGATCAACAAAAAGGGGAATTGTTTTGGGGAAACAGCGGGGGTTCTGCTCGATCAGGGTCAGGGGGGACTGTACAGAAAATCTCTGTACAAGGGTGCGGGCGGGGGGAAGGAAAAAAAAAGGGGCAAGGTAATATGGGGGTTTTTATCTTTCGAAGACGCATGTCGCCGACAGGAGATGGCTATGCATCCCCAAAAGAATGCGTTTGCTTGGAAAAAAGGGACCGCTGAACCAGGAAGAAAAAGACAAGCCGCATAACAACGGAAAATTCAAATAATGGGACGCAAACAAATGGATATAGGAGAGACATGAAATGAGGGGAAGGGGCGGAAAAGAATCTCGGAGATCCGATTACGTAAGAGGAGCGTCCGCACCTGCACAGGGGGAGGAAGGGGATTCTAGTGTAAACAGGAGAACTATCGTTGAAACAGATCCTGCTTAGTTTGAGGGGGGGAGGTTTCCAGGACGATCAGGACGTTGGATTATGCAAGGGGGGTCATTAAAAATAGGGAGGGGGGGGAAAAAATCGGACCATAAAAATAGGGAGAGAGAAGCAAAAAAACAAAAAAAAAAAAAAAAAAAAAAACATGCGTCGAACGCCTTCTTCCAGAACTTGAATTGGAGGGATAAAGTCATTCGCAAGGGGGGGGGGGGGAGGAGATCCCTCTGGCGATCACACCTCGAAGGATCCATTTTGGTTTGAAAAACCACCAAAAAACAAAAAAAAAAAAAAAAAAAAGGGGTAAGGGAGGTAAGGATCGTCGCAGGTCGGCCCAAGGCATTCATCACGCCCAACTTTTAAAAAGAGAAGGCCTTCGACCGCCGGGGACCACAAGGCAACGAGGGGGGAAATCGAAATGGCTGGAAAGAGGGGGGACTGGCACTCAACGAAGTGCCGGGGGTCCTTAAAGAAAGAAGACTCTCAAAATGGGGGGTGGTATGAATAAAAGAAAGAAATCCGATCTGAGACCACTTCTTAAAAGGGAAGTACATTTTACGAGGGAAGGGGGGGGACCTCAGAACCTTATAAAAAAAAAGGGGGGACTATTCAAGGTTGCGGTCAATTTCCCGGCTCCAGAAAAAAAACTATTATGGATGAATAGGTGTTCCTACTGTCGACACTAGGAGAAGGGGGAAGAGTCGACAAGTGAACGCTTTAAAGGGGGAGGAAAGAGTCGCAATCTGAAAAAACCATAGGGACATCGAGGAAGGAAATTGGAAGAGAATTTTAAGTAAGCCGTAAGACGGAAGGGGTTTCGCGACTGGACAGGGTTTTTTATTTGAGTAATAGGGGAAAAGAATGAAGCGCCCGCTTTTTTTGGAAGGAGATGGTGCATCAATTCAAACGTCCTTTCAGGGGGGAAGGGGGGGAAATCGGCCTTCAAAAAAGGGGAGAAAAACGATTGCTGCCGCGAGGAAAAGCAGGAAACTACTAGAAATCCCTGGGCAACAACATAGAGGGGGTCCATGAGAAGCTGACGCTCGCCGCAGCGTGACAAGGGAAAAAGGGGAGAGCACACAGCATTCAGGGGAAAGGGGGGAGAAGGTTGGGGGGGACATCAATGGGCAGGTAAAGGTCCGTTTGGTATGCTCAAGCGGAAAACTAGGAGAAAAAAAGGGTTTGAAAGGGACTGGGGGCACAAAAAAGAGCTGCCGTTTTCGGAGGGAAAGAAGAACGTTCGTAATGAGACGTCTGCGAGCATCTCTAAAAAAAATATTTTAAAGAGATTTGAAAAAAGGGGAAAACATGAGCGGGGGAGGGGGAGGAGGAAGCCAAAAACGGATCGAGCAGCAAACCAGCTTTTGGGGTGCCGAAAAAAAGAAAGCTGGGGGCTTTTTTTGTCCGGGAGACCTCCACCCCGGAAAGGGGGGACTTCAAGAGGGGGGGGGGCAAAGAAAAGAAAAAAAATAAATGCGCGGGCTGACCAACAACTTCAGGGGTCCAGAAAGGGGGGGGGAGGATAAGAACGATGAGCTCCGTTCTCGCGAGAAAAAAAACTCTACATGAACTCAAGGAGAGGAAGAGGGGGGGGGATTTCCCCGGTGTGCCGTCTATAAACGAACCAGGGGTCAAAAGGGGAGGCGACGAATCAGCCGAAACCTGCACCAGGGCCTTGAGCAACCAAAAAAAAATCATCAAGCAATCTGGAAGGAGGACAATGTCTGTAAAAAAGGGGGGCAAAAACCTCCCGCACGGCCTTCCGAACGGGGGCTCCTAAAAGGGGAAATAGAGAGCGCCATCTCACGAAAGGTCGGTCCGCCGAATTATGAAGGGACCCGGCGAATACGCCGGGGTCAGAGCTAGAGAGGAGGAATGGGGAGAGGTGCGGGAGGAGTCGCGAAAAGAGGGGATAAAAATCTTAGCCGAAGCGGCGTTTAAAAGAAGAACGCGAATGGCTTCAGATGGACCAATTGGAAAATAACCGCGTAAAGAAGGGGGGGCCGGTTCATCGACATCAGAAAAAAAACAATCGAGAAATTTTGAAAATAGCGGAAGAGTTCTCGCTGGGAGGCGGGAAGGGCGAAGAAATGGGCGAAGAGGGACCAAGGGGAAACTAGATATAACCAAAGGGAACTCTGTGAGAAGAGGGAGTAGGGAAATGGAATTGGGCCTGGCCCCGCTCTCACATGGGAAGAAAGAACCTAGGAAGCTCTTCATAAAGAGGCCGGCAGAAAAACAGGAAGAAGGGCAACAATGAAATCTGCTTTTTGGTAAACTGAAAAAAAAAACTGGAGGGGTAGGGTCGAATTCAGTTCTGCTAAAAGGGCCGAGCCGTTTCTTCTCAAAAAGAGAGTCAGGGAGATAAGATCAACCACAACAACTAGAGGAGAGAGGCCTTAACAAAGTGGGCAATACTTACCTCGGTAGGGAGGATGGAAAAAACTCCTTTAGCCTAAGATCAGTTGTCAAAGAAAAATACCAAAGGGAGGGGCACTGGTTGGGTTGCCCGAGAGAACTGCGCTAATAAGGGTTTTCAGAGAAGTTGTTGTTGAAAAAGGAGGCTCGGGAGGAAGGGAACAGGGAAAAGGCCAGACAAGACCTCTTAGGGGACCAAGGGTTTGGGGGCGAGGACGGGGGAAATAAAGGGGGGGATCGTAAAATTGGTGGTCAGTCGATCATTAACATGCAAGGAGCCAGCCGGGGAGGAGACATCGCGAATCAACCACGAGTGGGAAAGGCTGCAAAATGGGGGAGCAAAGGGGAAAGAGGACGTCGGGGAGAAGTGGAAGATCGTGAGGAAATGTTGGGAGCGCGAACTACTTAAAATCGCCGGGGGGAGTCAGATTGAGAGGAGCGGTGGCGTTCGATCGTGAAAAAAAGCAGCGCTGTTCCGCCCGTCGGACATAGCGAGAAAAGGAAGCGGGGAACCGTTCTCGGATGGGTATCTTCTTCCAAGCATGGAGAGGGCTGTTGGGGGGGGGGGAGAAATGGGACCGAATCTCGACTTGGATAGGGGGCGGGTGGGATACCCATTCCTTCCCTATTAGTAAGGGAGCGGGGAGAAGGCACAAGGGAGAGAGGGAGCCATTCTAGTATAAGTCCACGTTGGTTAAGTGCAATTAGACTGCGATAAAAAAGGAGATCGAGGGGAGGGTGAATAGGGTGTGGGGGGCGGACCTAGGGGGGGGATCTGAAAGGGGGAGGTCGAAAAAAACGGCGACCTCTTTGGGGGGAAAGAGGGAAGACGATTATGGATTTGGGAATCCATGGGTTCGGAAAGTCCAGGCGCGAAAACGGGAGGAAAAAAGCACCGAAAAGGGGTTAGAAAAAAAAGGGTTTGGCGGAGGATCCGGTTCATTTTTTAGTGAAACGAAGAGGGGGGAGGGGGCTAGAAAAGAAAGCATGGGGGAGGCTGAACGGCCTTAAAATAGGGGTTTTTTAGCTGTCGAAGGAGGGTTCCAACAGACATACAGGGCAGGTGCTTATAAGTGCAACAAGGAAAAAGAAAAGCATGCGCTGAAGAGAAGAAGAATAACAGAGCAGAAAGGAAGTGCAGTAATTCCCGATTTGCAAAAATTGAGAAAAGCTTGAGGCGGGAATAATCGCGGAGGATAAGCTTAGGAGAGGGGGGAAAAAGCGTGTATAGAAAACAGAAAGCGTTCCGCAGGGGGGTACCTAAGTTGAACAAGGGGAAAGGAGAGGAGGGGGAAAGGAAAGAGGGACCCCAATAGGGGATTTGTCGAGGGGAAGGAAAAGTTCCCTTAAAACAAGAAAAGAAAGGGGGCCTTGATAAGTAAAAAGAAAAGGAAGGGGGGAACAAAAGTTAAACTCTTAAGAAGAGAGGGCAGCAAAAAACGCCTTTGCTTAGAGAAAAGACCTAAGGTACTTAAAGAGATGACTACACCTCTATAAAAAAAGATTATAAGGGGGTTTTGGGAAGCTGGGCATCAAAAAAAGAGAGGAGAATTTGAACTACCGCGAAATCATCGGCGCGTGGAAAAAGAAAACAATCCAAGCGTTGTCGATAACGCGTAAAAGGAAAAAGGCCTTAACCTCGCTAGGGAACGAGAACGGTTATGGGGGGAAAGGGGGGGGGCTGGGCGCCAATCTCGAAGACTTCGGAAGAAAGTCAGAGGAATCAACAAAAGGAGTATTCGGAAAGATAGAAGATCAGGAGAGAAAGAAACTGAAGAATTGAAGAGGGGAAGAAGGGAAAGGGGAAGTCACGACACGGGGGAACTCAAAGTGTCGGCAGTCGAAGGCAGACCTTCACAGATCCGGTAAAAGGAAGGGACCGGTTTGGTGGAAGAAGGAAAAACACGGAG
>Ga0179591_1239583_pt1 | contig 25073 bp, 25 predicted proteins | sample CZOMad2_1_08_16f_FD_182891 | JGI IMG/M metagenome (GOLD analysis project Ga0179591, IMG submission 182891) | Vadose zone soil fungal communities from Angelo Coast Range Reserve, California, USA - CZOMad2_1_08_16fungal (PacBio error correction) | ecosystem: Environmental > Terrestrial > Soil >...
GGGGTGAATGCAGGCAGGAGAAAAACCCTTTGGCGGATAAAGGGGCGAGTGACAGAAGGAATGCTCAGGAGGAAGTGAAAAAAAACACAAGATAATCTGAGGGTAAACGTTCAAAGTCAAAAGAGCAGGAGCTCTGCCCTGTACAAAAATCAGGAGGGTGGCCAGGAAATAGCTAGCAGCCGGCTTAGGAGGGAAAAAAGACAGAGCTTTTAATTCCAAAAGCGGGGAAGGTTTTGTAACCAAAAAAACAACTGACAAGCCCTGAGTGATTACTAAAGAAAAATGGAGAAAAGTCCGGGAGGTACCAGGGAGGGATACAAAGAAGTGTGGCAGAATGACGCTGAAGGCGGCCGACACCTTCGAACGGAAAAAACCGGAACTTTGAAGTCTCAAAATGGGGGCGCGATAAAACTGAAAGAACTGTGGAGGAATATCACGGGGGTGCGGAAAGACCGGAGAAGGGAAAACGTGCAACTAGGGTTTTAGAAAAAAAGGGGAGGCAGGGATGTGGGAAGGCAGAATCCAAGGCGGGGGGGTCACAAAAATCTTCATCACGAACACGAAAAACTTGACAGGGCGAAGAGGGCCCTTCCAAATCTGAAGAAACGAATCTCTCATAACAAAGAACTGGTATTATTATGAAAATAAGATAGATATGATGCTGATTGAACTGGGTTGCAAGTCAGGGCCCGTCGAAACCCCGTTAAAAGACCAACGACTTTAAAACCGCGGTAGCGGAACCACAAATAACTTAAAAGGAAGGTTGGGGACAATGCCCCTGAGCACGGAAGACACCCTGATAGGCCACCAACCTGGGGCAGCGTAGCGCATTTTGAAAAAAATAAACCAAGGGGGCAGCTCGCGCCGGAAAAACGCAGCAAAGGAAAACCTGATCTGGGAGGCCGAAGCACCTGCGGACAAAAACTAACGGAAAACGTCAAGGAAGCGAGCAAATACCTTAAAACAAATGCTGGACAGGATTGGGTATCGTGGGTTAACTTAAAAACCATTGGAAGTCGGAAAGCCAGGTTCCACCCCAAAAGCCGCGGCAGTGTAAAGGAAAAAAAAACTGAAAATGCGCATCAGTCAGCCCCACTATCGGCGGCCAAAGTCAGGGAAAGCACGGAAGGCGCTTAAACGAAGACAAAGCGAACAAGAATATCTGGCGTTTGAAATCAAAACCAAAGTAAAAAGATTCGAAACTGCACGGAGACGGTAGAAGAAAAAACTGGGTGAGGCGGACCACGGGAACAAGATCTGAAGAGCGGCACCAAAAACTTAAGTAACGAGGGTTGGTCAAGGTACTAAAGGAACACTCGTGGGGGGGAAGGGCGGAATTTCCGGGATCCAGGGGGCAGTCCAGAGGGTGAAGGAAAGCGGTAGAGGCTGGATTCGTGTCGCTTGAACGTCTGCGTGAGTGAAGGGGACACTTACACTCGGGGGGTAATCGGAAAAAACGAAAAACCTAATGGGGCACTGTTACCGGAACCGAAGTGTCAAAAAAATCCATCTAGTGGGACCCCGGCATCCGTGGGAACCCATTGGCTAAGTCTCGGGGACGAACGGTTGCGATAAACGACCACGACAGAAAGACACCAGGGTTCCCAAGGTGAACAACGGGGAGACCAACCTCATCGACAAGCAGGGAAGGGGGGTCACCCAAGACATTAAAAAAATCGAGAGGGGAAAAGACGGAGGTTCAGGGGGGAAGACAGGGGATCACCTGGACTTGGGGATCTGATCGACACAGGGGGGAAGGAAGAAATCCCTAATAATTTGCTATCTGGGAAAAAAGGCGGAAAAGCTACCCGAAAAAGAAGTAACTCCTGACGCAAATGAAATCAACCGAAGAGATAAATTCAAGGAGATCCACCGGACTTAATCCCTACAAATGTTGCCAATAAGAAAACCCGGAGAGGGGGGAGCTAAGAAACTGCACGGCGGCAAAAAAACAAGCAAAGAGGGGGTCAAACGGACTTTGACTTGGCCGGTTCAGGTCTATGAAGCACTGAAGTTAGAGATCATCAGCGAAAAACAATTTGTTAGAGAAGATAAGTCTGGGAGAAAAAAACACAACGGCGGCGGCAACAGGTTTCACATACCGGATCAAAATGGATTGATTGGGCGTACAGGCGGAGGCAAAGAAGGTATTCAGGTTGGGGGTCAAAAAAGAAGTGCGCGCAAAAGGGGACCGGAACGGGTTCAGCCTAATTTGGGGAAAATGGTAAACACGTCAGGTGAAAAAAACCTTGGGAAAAGAAAAAAGGTCACGAGAGCACAGCTCCATTTCGAAAAAACGTAGGGGTCAGAATAGGAAAAGTCTCTTAACGGAAACCGAAAGCGGGCTAGGATGATGAATTCGAACAATCAAAGAATCCTCAAGGTTGGAGGGTGGAAAAAGGGTCTCTGGAGGTTCAATTTTCGGCCTCACATGCTTCTAAAAATTCCCACAAAGCGAAAGAAAAAAAGAAAAACCATTTGAGGAGTGGACAACGCCGGAAGGGGAAAACAAACACAAAGGCTAGTCGCTTTGGGGAGGAAGTGAACTCGGATCAGGGAAGGGGGCCTGCCATACAAGAGGGGGAAGTAATCCACGCTCTGAAAGAGCAATAACGCGAAGTTCCGAATTGCCGCTCGCGATGGGTTTAGTAAAACATCGGCAAGGGTTAAAAGGAGACCTTCCAGGAAAAGACACATAAAAAAGTGGAGCATCCAGGGGGGCATTGACTCGATGACTCGAAAAACTACTGATGGCACGGAAGGGGAAATGACGGAAACCAACACGACACTGGCAGAACAATGGAAGCTGACAAAGGCGGGTTACAAACCGGACAGTGAGAAAGGGTCAAAAGCTACGTTACCGTGGGCCTGATGCGCGCAACCCGCTCATCATAGGGAGACTCCCCCAAAAAATTCAGAAATAATGAGAACCTAGTATGTCGGGGTAAACAGAGATTCCTGGGACCTGACTGTAAAAGAGAGGAATCAGTGCGGGGCAATGTTTCTACCAAAGAACTAACTGTACTGCTTGGACAAGAAAGAAAAAGCCTTCGATAGAAGTGCAAAACGGAAGTAATGTTCAGGGAAGCTAACTCAGAAAGCTAGCACGAAATTAAATCAAGGGTTTTCAACAGTGCGAAAATCGAGGAGGGAAGGATTTGGCGTTGAGACATGCGTGTCCATGGTCAAACAGGGCACGGCAGTCCAAGAGAGGGGCAGGGGAAAAGGAGAAAAAAGGTTGCAAGCGTCTCTCATAAACCAAAAAAAAGAATACAAGGAGGAGGAAATAGGTATTTCAAACCAGGGGAGCTGGAAACGGAACGAAAGCGGGGGGAAGGAAAACTTGGAAGCCCTGACCATTGAACACGAACTAGACTGCAAGTCCGAACTCAAGGTGGGGGGGGAGGAAAAAGGTGCTGACGAAGTGAAGGTGGGGGCAATATCTCGAGACTGGCTTTCTTTAAAGAGAAAGGCACAGAATAAAAGGCACTTCAATCCCGTATAATGCTGTCAGAGCGGGAGGTGATGATTTTGAGAGGTGGTTGGAGGGGACGAGGGCAACAATCGTGATAGTGTCCAGCCTTCCAGGGTTAGGAAAGGACTGAGAGGTGGGCTTTTCTTGCGAACTCAAACACGAGGGTCAAACGCGAAGAGAAAAATTAAAATAGAAAAATGACACGCAGGAAAAACAAGAAGTGGATTGAAAACACGAAGAGGGGGTAAGAGGACATCTTTTCAGCAGAAAAATGGGTCGTCAAGGGAAAGGGAGTCGAAAAGTGAGCTCAAAGGAAAAACCGACCTGTCGGGGGGGGATGGGGGAAAAAAGGGGGTACTTTCTTATTAAGAGGGACGTGCACACCCCTTCCCGAATGAGTTGCTACAGAATTTGAAGCGAAGAAAAGAAGTTCAGCGTAGAAGGGGGTCATTAAAGCGTGGTATTACTGAACCAAAAAAGGGGAGGGAGAGTCCAGTAAGGGCGGAAGAGGGGGGGGGAATGCGCCAAAGCTAAATGCGAGGTTTGTTGGTGGAGCGGCGTGTACACTTAATGGGGGGGGGGGGGAAGTTGGTAACGCAGAATGGGTGTGGACCATCCATCATCTATACGGGGAATAACAGAAGCGATACAAAGAAGGCAGCAAAACAGCCAAAAGTGGGTGAATTATTTCCTTTGAGGGGGGGCGAATGCCTCACCTATGGAAGGGGGGGAAGGGGGAAGGAATCAACCGGAATAATAACAGAAAGAGGAAATGGAGCCGTTGAGACCGTACTGAAAAAGGAGACCCAACGGGTTAAAGCCGGGGGTTAAAGTTAGTTCGAAACACAAAGCAATCAACCATTTTCTGCTAAGCATTCTAAAATCAAACCTGGAGCAGAATAGACCGACCTCCTGCGAACCGAAAAGTCACGCACTGAAGCACGGATGCAAAGAATCCGACGCCGTTTTTTTCTTTCATATAGAGCTCGCCAACAAAAATGTTTGGGGGCGCAGGACAGCGAATACTCTCGACCGACACTGGCCTCTAAGAACCGGGCAACCAAAAGAAAGCACAGTGGGGGGTTAACTATTTGAAGACGCCAATTGGAAGCTGCTTGAGCCAGATTGTCAAAAAAAGAGCAAGGTAGTCGGCAACAGGTAATGTGGGAGCGGACAGATTTTGCTCCGCATTAAAAGAGCACGGGGGGGTGGCTTCGAGAAAGACAGGATGAAAAAGGTTTTGGGCGGGGTGAAGAGGGAATTCCACTGATGCCGTAGAAACTTCGGGGAAAGGGATGGAGGGGGGAAAGGCGGTTTCGATCAGGCAACGGAAAGGGGGACAACCCTGGGGCGGGGGGCCGGAGGAAAAACGATTAAGACAAAGCCGGTCGGTCCTGGGTAATGAGAGAGGGAAAAAGGAGGGAAAGCGAAAGGAGGGAAAAGGAAAGACAGGGGGGTACCAAAAAAAAACACAACAAGACAAAGGCATAACGAAAAAAAACACACCCAAAAAGCAAATACAAAAAAAAAAGAATAAACAAAAGCAAGAAGAAACACCAGCGGCTACACAACTTCAAAAAAAAAAAAAAAGAAAACAAAAAAAAAAAAAAACGCAAGACAAACCAAAATTAAAAAAAACCAAAGGTTGTGCAAAATGGGAACAGCGCGAATAGGCAAACTCTCACCAAGAAGAGAAAAAAAAAGCAGAAAAGCAACAGATTTACATGGGAGAGGACAAGAGCGTGCATATCAACGAAGGGAAATGTCCTAGAAACACGCCGAGGAATTCTACGAGACAGGGCATCCGCCTTCACTATTGTCATAAGCATTAGTGAAAGGGCTGTGAAGGAAAGAGCATCGCTAACATCGCAGGGAAAAAATAAACCTCTTAACCAGAGTTATGTCGAGAGGGTGACTCTCCTTACATATCGTCTTGCACGGTCTTAGGACCAAGTTGCTATCCAGTGTCGAACTGACAGAAAGCGGCACGGTGGCTTGAAGGCGGTGACCGCCGTCTAGGACTTTTGCATTTGAGGCATCTACTCTCTTCCTGCTGGGGGACGAGCGGTGGCTTATCTTACGATCAAAGGAGAGAGAAAACATGGCCGTCACGCGTAATACTTGCAGCGCATGATTGAAAGGGGGAAGGGGGCCAAAAACCACCTGGGACACTAGCATGGGAAGATGTCAAGTTCGTTAACCCGCGGACATTGAAAAACGGCCGTTCCTATCCACTCTTTGCTGTCCTAAAAGCCAAAAGGCGGGGGGCAGCGTTTCACTCTCTTAAGAACAGCTTGAATAGGAACTGTAATTCCGACCAATTGCGCAAGGGGGAAAAATGAAAAAACGGGGGGGGGGAAAATCCAGTGCGACGGAAGAATGCACGGCAAATTTGTGGGAGAGGGGACAGGCAAAAAAATCCGAGGCTGTTTCACCCGCGCGGTCGGCAATGCCGGGCGTACGTTGGCTTTGAAGGGACAGCGGGGCCATGCCCTTACCAAAAACAAAAAGAGGGAAGCAAGAATATCGCTCGCAAAACAACAAAAAACGATATGAGGACACATAGTATAGATAACGCAACGATGTGGGGCCAAAGTCATGAAAAAAAGAAGAAAGAACGTCCAAACGGAAGCCTTCAATCGCTGGGGTAAACCGAAGAGGAAACTCCTTACGCACCAAAGTAAGAAAAAAAAAGAAATGAAAACTTCAACTAATCACAAAAATTAAATTTTCCAACCAACCAGGGAAGTCGTCGCGAAAATGGTGTGATCCATCCAAACAAAGGGAAGGAGGCACCGCCGTCGCCAGAAACAGGAAAGACCGTCAGGCGTAGTAATGCGCCAGATTCGAGGAAAGAAAGTAAAATCAAGGAAGCGCCACTCAAACTTTGAGAGCCGAAATGCATGGGGGCAGTGTTTGGGGGGGGCAACGTAGGAAAAAAAAAAGGGGGCAGTCGGACCGTGGACAAGCGACCGACAAAATGCAATACTGCCGAAGAAGCCCTGAAAGCAGCAGGCTAATTTCAGCCTCGCTCAACGACTCGTCAAAGGCAGAAGAAGGGGAGCGGAGTACTCGAATGCGGTCCCCCGCATTCATCTGAGAAAAAGAGGAAGAAAATCACCTGAAAAACTGTCGGAACTTATCAGAAAAGGGTGCAACGAGAAGAAAAAAAAGGTAGTGGAGCGGCACCAAAAGTAGAAGACAATCCTGTGTGTGAAAGGGGGGAAGAAAGGCCCGGCTCGGGCTCGGATTAGTTCCGGAACATCCTCCTTGGGGAATGAAAAAGGGAAAGGGATGAAATTCGCTATGAAAAAATGCGGAAGTGCGACAAGTCTCCACGGGCTGGAGATGACGCAAGAAAAAACGAACTAAATCCGTGGGAGGAGAAAGCCTCTTTAGAACAAACATCTCGGAGGTGGGGGGAGGGAAAGGCACGTGTAACCATTGCTGAAAGGGCGCCGCCGATTTTGCGACCATAAAGTCAACGGTTCCGTGCGACCATCCATTGGTACTACTCTAACGACAAGATTCGAAAGAAAGAAGTGGTCAGAAAATAACGGCCAGTAAAGCATTGGTTATGTTCACGAGAGGAACGAACAGGTCTGGAAAAACAACATGTGACGTGCTCGGAGAAAGAAAAGAGAAATAAAAAAAGCGACGTTGGAAGACTTAAAGAAGCGGAAAGCGAAAAACGCAAAAGGAACTCCATGGCTCGAAGTTCTCGAATAAAACCAAATCTAGGCGGAAAAGCCACCGTCGGCAGAAAGTCAACAACTGGTTTTGGGCCATACTAGTAAGCTTTTTACTACCACCTTGAAAGCGCGGCAAGAAAAGACGCAAAATGGGGAAGAGTGGCTTCCTTGGGGGACCAAATGGGTCGCAGGAATTACCAGCCCCGGGAGGGTAGGAAAGGAGGAGGATTCATCGAACAAAATTTTTGGTCAATCCGATTGTCAGAAAGACAAACACCACGAGAGATTGGGCCTGGATAATCCGGGACTATGAATTGAATTGTCGGGTGAGCAGGGGACGGAGCGCGCCAAGGTGTAGTTTTCTCAGCGAAAAAAATGCGACCTGGGGCGTGCTACAAAGGTTGAGCAAGGAAGGTGGGACCCGGAAGGTTCACGGCAGTTCGAAGGTTAAATGCTGCTGCGAACAAAGCTAAATTTCGGCGGAAGGAGGTCCGCTAGAACGTCCGAGGCAATTAACAGGGAACCTCAAAATAAAGGCGAGAGGATTAGTAGTCACGCAACAAAAGTGAACAAAAAACAACCACAACACAGACGAGTGAACGAAAGTTGGGGGGGGGCGGGTTGGCGTAGATTATCGATGTCGTTCGAAGGGACAGGGGGGCTGAGGGGGAGTAACACAAATTCAAACAGCTCCCATCCACAAAAACAAGGGGGGGGGGGGAGATGTAAAGCCCCAATGACCAAAAAAAAACTAGGAAGCGTGTCTGCACAAAAACGTAAAGCGAATTGGTGTACGAAAAATAGAAAGAAGGGAAAGCCAAAGGGTGCCAGTATGAACGTCAAACGACGAGAGAAAAATAAAGAGAGGAAAAATTCCTCGGATTGCAGCTCGCTTAATTGGGAGTTAGCAACAAGCAAGTCTGAGTTGTTCAAAGGTAGGAAGCCGTAAGAATTAAAAATTCAGACGACCACCAAGTTTGGTGCTCTTCACGGTTCTCGTCTCGCTCTTTCACTTCGGCCGAGTGGTGAAAAAACCCGAACAGGGTCAACGCAGGAAACTTGAAAAGAGTCGTGTTTCAGAACTTAACATACGTCAAGGTCAGTGGAAAAGAACGAAGGAAGGTAGAGCAAAAGCAGGTACCCTCTAATCATAGGAAAGTCAAAGGCAGAAATACGCAAAAAGGGATAGAAGCTCAGGGAAAAAATCGGAAAAAGGGGAATGCAACAGCCGGGTTCCCCGGGGTCCACAAGACCACATACATCGCAACAATCAAAAACAAGGGCAGGGAGTTTCACAAAAGCTCCCGAACAGGGGGGCGATAAAGATTGCCAGGGGCAAGTACAGGTGCAGCCCTTGCATCAACCGCCAGCGGGAAAAGACAGAGGGACACAGAAGGTGAGGGTACAGGCACCAGGCGAAAAAAGAGAAAAATGCTTTGCAGGGTTCGCAGGCGTGTCAATTTTCAAACGGCGGAAAGGGGCAAACCCCCGCGTCGATTGTTCTCAGGGAAGTTGGGGGAGGAGAGCAGAAAACCACACAAAAGTAATATTAGGAGAGGAGGGGGCACCGTGGCGCTGGGAAGTCCAAGCTGGGGGGGGAAACCTGCAAAAGGGGGGAAAAAGAAGTGGGAAAATGTACAACCCTTCTGCAAAGGCCGTGCCGCTCCGAGGGGGTTCGAAATCTGGTAAAAAAAAGGCTGAAATTGGGGTCCGGATCTTCTCTGAGACTTGGAAAAAAAAAAGGAAAGGCCGGACCTTAACTGTCAACCAGATCGAAGGGAGGAATTCGATCAATGCGGGGGACGTGTTGGGAGATGGGTGGAACGAGTGGACAGAGGACCACTGCGGAGAAGGTAAAAAAAAGACTACAAAAGGTCGAGAGTTGAACAGGATACTTTGCGTATCGGAAAAACTGCACTTATGTAGAGGGTCAACGAAAAGCCACCAGAAGATCACGTACCTCGATGGAGGGGGGTATCTTGAAAACCGGGGGAAACGAGAACAATGCTGGTGCGGCCGCAGGGGGGGAAAATTTTCCAAAGTCGGAAAAGTGTACGCAAAAGCGGGAAAGAAAAAGAAAGTGCAACGACAACCGATGAAAGTGGAATTGGGCAGGCGGAAGGGCCAACCTCTGCCGATGCTTGCAGAACGCCAAAGGAAAAGCCGGGACAGAGCCAGAAGATAATATGTCAAGGGAAAAGAAAAGGGGAAAATCAATGACCAAGGGGGGATTGAAAGAGACATCTTCATGAACTGCGTCGTCATTAATCGACCATTCAACGCAGAGACAGCGACATTAGCAGGGTGGGGGGAATTGGGGGTGGTGGCGGAGAAAGGGGAGAGGTTGGAAACAACTCCTCTCAACCAAGGTGGGGGGTGGAATGGGGAAGCTGAGAGGTGGTCTCAATAAGCGACGAAATAAGACTATATAATGGTCAACCCCCAGACCCAAAATTTTAAGATAGCCACTTGTTGGGGGGCGAATTCACTATCCGAAAAAGTGAATCGGGTGGGAAAGGTGAAGGTTAACGACTGAATCCTTAAAGCACGGCGAAATGTAGGCTGGGGGCCGAAGGAAAAAGGCCTGAACGAGGGGAAGCAGGGGGAAAATACAGACAAGAGAACGCACCGGAGCTGGGCAGGCTGACGAAAAGCGACAAACGTGGCTCGAGTCCAGTCCCGATACAAAGCCAATTCAAGGGACAGCCAGGAGAAGACCACAAGGATGGAAAACCGACCTGGTTTGGGGGGTACGGGAAGAGCGAATAAACTCCAAAAAAGTGGGGGGGCTAGGAAGGGGGGAGACGACAGCAACCCCTCAGATCTGGAACCATCACGGGCCAGAATACCGGAAATAAGCGAAAAAAATTTCCCAGGAAGCCAGTGGTGTGACGTTAGGAATGGGGAGGTGCTCGCGCGGAAAAAAGTCAAAAACGAGCAGTTGAGTCGGGCAAAAAACAGTATTTATGGATCGAAAATGGCTCATCAACTTATGGTAGCCGAGTGCGGAGGAACTAGATCATTATTTGGAAGGGTGGGGCGGGTGAGCTGTCATAATTTACGAACGATAGACGCGGGAGATTGCTGCGATGGGGGGGCAGAGTGTGACGATAGAGCCCGTCAAGGTGTTCGCAAGGTTGAAAATAACGAATGCACGACGTAACCGACATTCAAGAAAAGAGTTCAAACGCCGGTCAACCTGTGACCCTCCATGAGGGAAAATAATCGGAGAGAGTGAGTCTTCCTATATTTCCGTAAAAGTGAAGGAAAAAAAGGAAAGTAGGAACATCGGCGGCTACAGGAGAAACTTCGCAAAATGGTTTCCAGATGAACTCGACGTTCACAAAGTAACGAATAACTTTTGGGGGGGAAAAACTAGGAACATCCCATGAGGTGGGTAGAAAGGCAGGCACTCAGAGGGGATTTAAAGCAACCAAAAAGGGGCGTAAGGACCGAAAAACGCAAGCCTCACTTCACACAGAGTATCAAACAAGCGCGGCCATGGACTCACGCATGGGCTGGGAAACAGCAGCCGAGGGGAAAATGACAAAAAAGATGGGAGTTCGAAAGGTGCCGCTCCTTCATATCGTGAGGGGAAGGGCCTAAAGACACGTGACGATAAAGGGCGAAGGGAAGAGCGACTGGATGAAAGGATGAAACAAAGCCAATATCCTGGATTTGAAGCCTTCATGACATCGAAAGGAAGGGCGGATTGAAGATGAGGAGGGCGGCGGGAGGACCTGATCGATAAGGCGCTTGAGGCCGAAACCAATGCAGGGGATCGCGGGAAAAATGGGCCGAAATTGGCGGTGAATTTGCCACACTGTGACAGAAGGGATTTCGGAGGTCCAGGGATGGAATCGCTTAGGGGATGTAAGGGGGAGGGGACGAAGGTAGATGCAGCGAAGCCAACTCGCAGGCGTGATAAGGGCCGGCGAGGGCCGGCGGAAGCCGGAAACGTGGAAGGTCAAAAAGGGCACGCGGCATGCTGAAAAGGGGGAGGGAAGGAACAGCGGGGGGCAGAGATAAGAATTATGAAAAACTTTCGCGTGTCTTAAGCTTAGTTTCACGGGGCACGCTGGCTTTTCCAGGCTCAGTGCAGTAGAATGGCGACGGGTGGAGGTCAGACGGGCAATTGCCCTTGCCCACATCGAACAGGAAAGAAAGATCATAGGCACACAACAAAAGGATGAAAGGAATTTGAGATTATTGAAATGCGGAAAGTTGGCAAGAGCAGTGCCCGTCAAAGCCACCGCCGAAGACGAAGCAAAGAAAACGAGTAAGACATGAACTCATACGAGAAAAAGAGTGTGCACGTCAGGCGAGCAACACCGGAGAGGAAAGCCACCAGTTCAGCGTCAGGTCGAACTTTTGGAGCCGGACAAAGTTACGCCGGATTCGCACGCCGTAGCCTGCAGGATACAAACAAGGCTGCTTTTGGCAACGAAAATATGAGGATATTCACACTCCTTAAAGCGGACGACTGAAAAACCTGCTGATAGGAAAGGAAGAGGAGGGTAAAGGTTGGGGGTGACACACATCTGAACGTGACGCGACGCCGTCATGTTGCCGACTAAAAAAGCTTCTCAAATCACAGCGAACATCCAAATAAAACAAAAATGCGGGAAAAAACAGAGAAACGATCGCTTTCCGTAGAAGCTTCCAAAATAGAATGAGCCGGTTCACGCGCGAAAGAAGTCCGCGCGGCACTGGAAAAAGACAGATAAAACTTGATCCAGGGCAGAAAGGGTCGAAAGAAAACCAACACGTAGATCACTCTGTTGTAAGGGGAAAAAAACGCCAAAACGGTGAGACGATTTCCTAGAGAACTGGGCCGCCGGCAGGAACAATCGTGAGGGGAGTGGATGCTTTAGCGAAGAAAAGCAGGGGAGGGGCTGGACAACGTTGCACACCAGAGAGGCACCGGGACAAGACGGGAAAAATCCTGGGAGTGAAAACGAACGCAGCTTTGTAAAAAAGCGAGGGGAACGGCAAAGCAACGCTGGGAACAAGGACTAAGGAACCCAGGGGAGGGCGAAGCCGTCAAAAAGTCACGTTCCAAAGGAATCCATGGGACGACGGCTAAGCCGGAAAAAAAAGTCAGAAAAAGAGGGTGGAGTCCCAAATGACCGCCCGGAAAGATGTAGGAAAGGTAGGAACGCATGGAAAAAAGGGAGGCAAACATGGAAGTTGTCTAAGGATGGAGAAGGCCAGAACCCATAACATTTTGACTAGAGAAAAGAAAACGTGGGAGGCTCACGCACTGGGAAGCCTGAAGAAGTTCTCGAGACCCGAAAAAAGGAGGAAACCGTCCGAGAACATAAGGGGGAGAAATAGATCGGTGGAAAAAAGAACCAAGACGAAGTCAAAAAGGTAAAAAAACGGCTTTCCTTGGCACTGCGCGGATTAAGGGGCCGTAAGGGTCGATAGGGATCGGAGAAGCAACAATTTTGGGGCGAATCTTCAGCGAGAACCAAAAAAACCACCACGGCTAATTTGTCCTTTGTCATCCGGCGAGAAGTGGAAAAATGGGAATTGGGGTTGTAGCCGGCGATCGCCAGGTTGGTCGCAATGCAGCCCACAGGGGCGGACGGGAACATGTTCGTTCAAAAAAAGCTGACGTCCTTTTTGCGCATTGGGAAGGAAAGCAGAAAAAACGCAATTGCGGCGGATTAAACTTCGTCCACTCTTAACCGTGCACCTCAAAGAGGGGAGGGGAAAAAAGATGATATCGAAGAGTGATCATCGACATTTGGGACTGGTTGGGAGGAAAACTCAATAGGTCTTCGACGAACCGGCTGCAGGCCACACAAATTCGCGCGGGGTACCCCATCACCAAACCAATTAGGAGAGAGCACGTCCGTGCAAAAAATTCGCAGATGGCTCTTGTGGCGCTGAAGGGGGGATCGAAAACGACGAACTATCCATTCATCACAAGATGGTTAAATCCGGGAGAAGTCAAGCGAATAAATGGAGGCAACGGGGCAAGGTTGGCTTAATTGCATAAAAAGAATCGGCAGGGGGGCACTTGAACGGCCAGTCCTAAGTAAAGGCCACGCCAAACCTAAAAGACCACGGGAAAAACGCGGGGCGTCGCATTCGGTAAAGGCGTCCGAGGGGAAATAACATTCTGGGCACCCCACGCTGACACTAAAAAAAGTCCGTTTTTTCAAAGTTAAGAGGCAAGGGTAGGAAAGAGCGTGCAGGGTGGGGGGCCGAAAAGCAGGAACCGATACAAATACAGATAAAATATCATAAATCGACAAATCGCTGGGAAGAGCCCGAGTAAGGGCAAGCCTGTACCGGAGTACATAAAAAAGCACTCACATTCGGCTTTCAGCCAGAACCCGGGAAGAAAGGAAAGGGGGGCCAGGCCCGTAAGGCTCCGGCCTGCTCCAGCAAGCGAGAATCACTACTGGTCAAAAGAGAGTGGGGTCATGGCAATTTCGACAACAATCAGACATGGCTTTAGGGCAGCGTTTCCTGAAAAGGTCAGGAAAAAGGAAGCACAACGCGTCGGCATTTTCAAGCGGAAAAAGTTTGCATCTCCAACAAACAAACAAAAAGAAAAAAAGAAGTGCAAACAGTGCAGGGAAGCAGGGGGGCTGGGAAAAAGGAGCCGGAAAAAAGGAAACATGCAACACTCTCCTCATACGCCAATGTTTCGAGATGGCGAAAAAGGGATTTGAAAGATCTTGCTCAGAAGAATTGCGGGGCAGACCCAGGGACACCGGAAGAAAGAAAAGGCGAAGCGGAGGGATAAGGCTCAAGGTGAAACCATCGGCAGTTTCGGAATGGGGGGCTTGTGGCGCGGGGACAAACGCCACAGAAGAATAGGGGGAGAAGGGGGTAAACTACGAGGTTCGAGATTGAATACGGGTGCGTATTCACGCGAAAGAACTCAATCATGAGTTCCTGCCAGCAAGGCACCCGAAAACGTAGAGGACACTTAAAGGGAAGATGGTGTCTTGAAACACGACTCCTTTCTCGCCCTGGCGTGGTAGCAGCAGGGGGAAATGGTAAAAACTTTCGGACAAGTTACCGCGCGCGACTAAGAACGGGGGGGACCACAAAAGCTGGTGTCGTGGAAGGGTGGTTACGGGAAAATGATCAAAGGCCCAAACCACCCAGTGAACATGCATTGCGAAGCATGAAAGAGAGGGCAAGAAGGGCAACTCGCAGATTATTGAAAATTTGACTATAAAAGTGATTACATGAACCTTGCCAATCCGTCTTCTACGAGAGGAGGTGCAAAGACGGAGCGCAGTTTGTTGGCAACGGAAGGGGTCATGAAGTGTACCCAATGGGTTGGGGAGGGAAAAGCGGGGGCTAATTTGGGACGGAAACGCACGCCGAGAAAGAATCGGAGAGAAGGAAGCAAAAAAAAGACAAAATGTAGATGAGGAACGTTGTTGCTGGCGACATGGAAGAATACAAGAGAAGGACACATTGGGGGGAACGAGTTAAGATAGACGAATCTTACCTCACTTAGAAAAATGGAGAGGGGGAGCGAAAGGAAACAATTGCCTGCAAAACGTGAAGCCTGAAACTTGAAACCAAAATGCAAAGAAACTAGGGAAGACTTAAGGAAAAAGCGCACCACCATTGCGAACATATCCCGGCCCCGAGAAAAAAGCCAAATTCAGTAACCTAGAGCCCGGGGGGAAAAAGTAAGAGCCGGTTGGGTGGTTTCTCGACAGAGAATAAAGAAGAAGAAAAAATTTTAGCTGCCGCATCCGAGATCTAAACCCGCACGGGAAGCACTAACCGCGAACAAGGTGGGAAAAAAAAAAGGAAAGCCAGTTTTTGTTCATTTTGCGTTTGGAAGGGGCAAGAGGCGGGCAGGGCGACGGAGTCCACACCGGCGACAGGTATCAAAACTGTATCCAAACAACTGGGAGTCGTGCCTGAATGGGAGAACCGAAGGGCCTAAGCGCGTAAGAACTCGCGCAGATTTTGGGCAGGTGGAAAAACACCCGGGCCTCATAAAAAAAGTAGAGGGGTACTGGCCTTCGGTGTCGAAGCAGCCACGGCAAGAATGAAAGTGCCCCGGGAAAGCAGCGAAAACTACTTCAATAAGCAAGGGTCCTGGTGTGCAATTCCATGACAGGGGTCCGAATATAAGAGGGAGAAAAAAAGGGGATGGTTCGGGGAATTTGGGGCGTCTAGAAACGCGGCCAGGCGACCACTTAAGAAGGGGAAAAACGTACAGAGCCGGCCGTTAAAAAAGACACGCTTTGTTGAAAGTAAAACTCACAATGTTAGTTTCGAGGTAGGGGAAATCACGAAGGGGGACGGTGTCAACAAAAAAACAGCCAGCGAATTCTGCGGATCCTAACGCCCGTCACACGATGGCAGGGCCCTCATGGCAGGAACTTAAAAAAAAAAGCCAAGAAACGCATCAGCCAGGAAATAACCTGACAAAGAAAGGTGCGGGGCGGGTTGTGCCTGGACTCCTTAAAAAAGGAAAACAAAGGGCTTCGCACCAAAAGTGGTCTGATAAAGTGCGACGGGCAAAACGACTTCGATCTTAAGGCGAGTGAAACGCCATCTATGGGGGGAAGCCTTCAAGAACGAGATCAGATCTAGGCACTGGACTCAGGTTAGGTTGACGAAGGAAGGAGATCAGGGGATCTTAAACATCCTCCATCGGGACAGGAGAAAAGTCCCAGAACTGAATTGTTGAGTTTGCAAACAACGAAAAGCAAGACGATTTCTGATTTCCCCAAAGAGTAGGACTGCTCAGTGATTTACGGGGAGGGAAGAGAAAGGGGGGGCCGAAACCCTATCATACTGAAACATCTGAAACGGAGAAACAGCTTCTAATCCGGGGAATAAGAAAAAAACGGTGCGTCGCGATAGGGCAGACATATCCCGGGGGGTGGTGCAGCGATGGCAAAACTGCAATGGAGGCGAAGTTCTTGGGTGACTGAGTTTAAGGCAAAAACCGCTCGGTTGTCCAAAGCCTGCAGGCACGGCCGGACGTGGCTGGAAAGTGCATCCACGACCACAGAAGAAGATCAATCCTCAAAAAACAACTCAAGAAAAGAGTCGAAAGAGAGAGAGCTGCTGAAAGGAAGAAGATGTGTCAGGCATGCCCAAAGGGGCATCGAACGGGGAAAACCGAAGCGCTTGAAAACGGAAAGAGGATCTCCAGGAAAAAACCAAAAGGGAAAAATAGAAGTTCACAGAAGGATCTCGAGCAAAAAAAATTGGGCCCCGCCAAAGTTCAGACGTCGCGACTTTTGGATCCTTCCAAGCCGGTATGACGGACTCACAACCGAAACAACAACAAAGGGGCTTTGAATGAACAGCGAAAGAGGAAGGATATTCAAAGCCGAATCCTGAAGGCGCTCACTCCCTGGAAATCCGGAACGCTGGGGGGGAAAGTTTTGAAACGCAAAAAAACAGTCGGACCTGGGACCGCGACCGGGACTGCAAGTTTCAACCGAATCCCCTGCTGCTCGCTCATCAGCAAGAAAAAGAAAACGAATACTCCAGCAAGAAATCTAGCTTGAAACGAAGGCTTCCCGCAGACTCTGGCGGTTGCACTTCAAGAAGTAACTGCACTTCGCCATGGATCAGAAATGGGGGGGGGGAGCAGACAAGTGCAGACCGAGAGGACAGCGGAACCAAAACGACATGAGAATCTGTTCAGGGATCGGACTGTGAGCGGAGATTTCAGGAGCCTGGGGCCAGGGGAATGAAAATGTGAAGCGGAGGCAAAATACTTACCGGCGGGGGCTGGGGGGAAACTTTCAAAGAAGGGATATGCACCCCGAGCTATGAAGGGTTGACGGACGAGCTGAAAAAAAAAAAGCAGAGGGGTGGGAACGGAAGCAGAACAAGCTGGAACCATGGGATAAGGGTCGCAACTTTCGGAACGCTGTTGAGGCCTAAAAAGAAACGCTTTCACGACAACTCCATCACCGTTGAGGACGGCCACCAGAAGATAAAGTCGAACTCATGGATGCGGCAAAAGTACTGAACCGGACTCTTCCATAGAAGTAGGGAAAGGGGCACTGGGCCCGCCAGGGCTGCAACAAGGGGACGTGGAGCTAGCGACAAGAAGGCAAAAACCATACGTTTCTATCTGACGGCACGGGGAGGAAGATCACCCCGCAACAAAAAACACTAGAGGAAAAGCTGCGAGAAGACCCTCGGTCGAGAAATGCACGAACCACGTCCGGAGACAAACCATACATACTGTGGGAAGACGAAAGACTCGGTGTGACTAAGAACCTGCAACGGCACAAAAACGCAAAATTCAAAAAACACAAAGGGCTTTCCTTGGGAAAAATGTAACAAATACCGAAAGGAACACGGGTCCGAAGAAGAAGGCGCAAAACCAAAAGGGTGCGTCGCTTCTTCTTCGAGAAAAAAAAAAAGACCAGTGAGAGTCCTTTGTTCCATCCCGGGGAAAAAGAAGGGAAGGGTTTAAGGTTGGCAAGATCGGCACAAAGGGGGGGGGTAGAGGGGAAAGCACGCCAAAAGGTCTTTCGTCATGGTTGCGCAGGGTTCCCAGGAATCACGTCCGTTGGGCGGGCCTTTTTCTCAAAGAGCTAACAGCGACTGGGCAGAACGGCGGTAAGAGAAAGAAAAAAGGCTCTTAAAAAATCAAAGAATGGACAGGTCGGAGGAGGAGAAAAAAAAAAAGGGGGGGAATTACAACTTTTGTGACGGGGTGGAAAGTATCTAGTTCGGACGACCCAGGCTGCAAGTCACAAGGGACGCAGAGGAAGCCACACCATGAAATGAAGCCTTCCTATGCCAAAAGGACATGTCGCTTTGGGGAGATGACGGATAATAACATATACGGAATACTGCAATCCAAATGGGAAAAAAAAAAAACGTCTCTGCAAACATATTCGCCCGGGCAAGGATGGCCGCTAGCGGGCAGAAAAGAAGACCGCAAGGGGGGGAAGAAAGGGAGCCATCATGAAGGGGAAAAGGCCCACCCAAAACAACAGTTAAAAATCCCTGGCGGGCGGGAAGGGAAGGGGGGCGGTCACTTCGTAAGCCAAAGTGGAAATACAACAGGTCAGCAAAAGCAAATACAAGAGGGAGAAAGGAGGGGGGGGGTCATAACTTCATCGTAGTGGCATTTCCTCGATTCCGGTGGCCTAGCTCGACCCACCGAATAGAGGTAAGTCGAAGAAAAGGGCAAAAGGAAAAAAAGGAAGAAAAGAACGGAGAGGATCACCCGATTCCGGGGGGCCGAACAGGGACACGAGAAAAATAATAAAAAGCAACGAAACCGGGGCGTGCAGTTAAGCCTACCGGAACAAGAAATAGATACAAGGAAAGGAGGGGGGCCGGCCTCATCCAGCAAAAACAATCGAGGCACGAGAGAGGCAAAATCATAGGGTGTACAAAAAAAAAACCATTTGAAAAAAGAAGGGAAGTGCGCATGGCTTTGCGTGCGCAGCGTCCGGAGCACAATTGCAGTCACCAAAAGACGTCGGCAATTTTCAAGCCGAACGGTGGGAAAAAGGACGCGACAACACAACAAAAAAAAAAAACAACGGCTGAGGTAAGAGAGAGTTAAAAGCGCTGGAAAAAAGTGGCAAACATTCCTGCCGAAAAGGGAAAAAAGGCGAAAACCGCACGACCTTACCGACTAATAGGTTAAAATGTAGGAACAGACTGGAATCACGGTGGGGGGAAGAGAGGAGGGAGATCCCCTTCGGAGCAACCGACCTACGGGAACGGGGACAATCCCGAACGCATAGGAAAGGGGGGAAAGACAATCGTTTTCAGTTATGGGTGCGATGTATGTGCAGGGGAGGAGGAAAACGGAAGAGGGGGGTTGCGAGGTTCCCAGACCCGATGTGGAAGGAAAAAGTTCCGAGTAAGGGTGCGTATTCGCTACTCAAGATGAGAGGTTAACTGCGCGCTCAGGCCAACACCGGAAAGAAAAGGAACCGGAGATTAAGTTAGGGAAAAGAAAAAACGGACTCATGTGACAGGGACTTGCAGGGTGCGGACAGCAGTTCGTCAGTCCACTTGGGGACTAAAGTGCGAGCAGAGGAAAAGAAAAGCAACGGACGCGGGGGACAAAAATTGGGGTGAGGGAATTGTTGACTTCAGGACTTATTAAAAAGGGTGCAAACCCCCAATAAGCTTGGCTAGCAATTAGCAGCAGGGAAAATGAAATGCGCGCAGAGTAGGGACGCTGTTGAATAATGCACTGGATTACTGCAGCTTGGGATGTCATGATCCGTCAGTCGACGAGTTCACGCAAGGCGCCAAGCGAACTGATGCTCGGGGTTGTGGGAAAGGAGCAGGAAAACCTCGCAAAATGGGGTGTTGGATTACAGCGCGCAATTTATGGGGAAGAACCACCCGGGGAGGGAGAAGAGGACGATAGAAGTGCAGGAACCACCAAGAGGTGACATGAGGTGCGACTTCCCTCCACTAGAAAGGAAATCAGTTGGAGGGGATAAAAAGAAGGAATTAAGTAGGGCTGGACCGTCCGGCGAAAAGGTGAACTGTGGGATCCGTACGGGGATGCAACGGAAAGTGAAGCACTGGGAAAAAGTGGTGTGGGCGAAACAGCATACAAACTAAAAGAGTGGACGTGGGAAAGGGCTGCAAGAATCGACACCTTGAGAGATAAACCTAACCCGTATACAAAAAAAAAAGAAAAGGTCAAGTCGACATATATCAAGTATGGAGCGCACACAGCTAGAGACTGGGGGTGTTGTGGGGAAAAAAGGATTAGCTCTCACAAAAATTGTTTGAGCTGGGGGAAGAAAGCATGACTCAAACCAGGAACCGAACGCCTTCCAGGTAGAAGAACCGGGCAAAGGACGGGTGGGACATTGGGCGGGGGGGTGTGCAGAAATTTTGGAAGGTGATAGGAACAAGAACCCAGGTGGTCTGGAAAAAAGATGTATGGATCGCAAAGGGGAAGGTTGCACAATCGCGAGCCGAGGGGTGGGAATGAAGAGAACGACCCAGTGGACCTTTTTTTGTTGGTGTGCGGGTTCAATTTAAGACTGCCCTGGGACCTAACTATAGAAGGAAGTTTTCTGGCATTACGGTGTGATCAGGAAAATGAACGTCAATGGCAGCCCGGAGGTTTCACAAACACATTCAAACGACAAGATCCGGGGCAGGACGGGTACCCTTCCATAGGGCAGGAATCGTCAAACCGTCCAAAACAACTGGAGGGGGCTCGGAACGTAGGAAGTGGGTGGGAAGCTTGCGGAAACAGCGGAGGTCAACAGTAAGACACTCGCCAAGGGGGGACAGCGGCTGCGTACCGTTGCACACAACAGAGCAAGGCCACACGGAGAAGACGAGTAAGGGGCTAGGGTGTCAGACCGGGGCGCAGGGGAAAAGAGGTATGGGCGGAGAGGGGGACGACCAGGAAGTGCTAGTGCTGGTACGTCACGGTCAGAGGCTGTGGGGTGCATCGATCGTCCAGATTAGGTAGGAGGGGCAAGGAGTGGAAGAAAGAGAAGTGGGACGGGGTCCAGAACTACAGCGGAGGAGAGACCCATAAAAAACTCGGTTCATTAACCCAGGAGGGCCAGTGGAGAAGAAGAGACCTGAACAATCGCCTACGAAACATAAAAAAAAACAGGTATTTGAAAGGGCGTGTTGCAAATAATTCAGAAAGCGTCAAAGAGCGATATAGGACCCAGGGTTCCGGGGAAATGGAGGGGCAAAGCGAAACTTCTCGTAAACAAGCAGATCCGGCAGTCGTACGAATATATCGGGAGCGAGAGAGCGATCTGAGACTTGCTTGGACCAAGATGGGGGGGGGCGGAAATGAACTGAGAGGATGCAGCCGCTGGCTTCGTCTGAAAAATGCGAGCAATTTCGCTTCCACTTGGAAGATGAATGGGGTTGGAAGGCACAAAACAAATGCAACTAGTCTGAAGGTCACAGAAGAGAGGGCCCTCTTATTTACAGGGGAGGAAGAGCCTCAGAGGAAAGCAGCAAAACGAGGAGGCCGGTTCACTTGCCCACGGACGGCGGGCGAATCAGGAAGAGTGGAAGGATCAATTTCTCTAACTGAAAAGACGGGAGATAATCATGTTTGATCCTAAATTCAAAAGGGACTGCAGGCTTATTGGTGGTCTGTCCAAAATGAGTTTCAGGGGAAAAACAGGCGGGGGGGGACAAAAAAAGAAGCCAAGCGAAAGTAGCTTAGCACCAGGGACGCGGGACAGCTTCAGGGGGAAGAGTACAGGTAACGCAGGACCCCTCTATAATGCCATTCAGAAGCGAAAAAGAAAAAAAAAAAAAAAACGAGTAGGAGGCAAGAGATGCCTGCTGAACCCAGGGGGGCAAGGCAAGGCCAGCTCACGCAAGGGAATCAGGGGCAGTCCTGCAAGCGAGGGGAAAAAAAACCCGAGTAGGGGGACTAAAACTAACCGGATAAAAGAGGGAAGTGGGAACTGTCCGACTCGAGCAACCACCGGGATCAGGGACCAAACGTAGCGTCGAGAAATTTTTTACATACCTCACGTTTCAGATGAGGGAAGGAAGAAAGGCAGCCAGGAACGCCTGACAGGAGGGGGCTGGACTGCACAATAAACAAAAGGCGTGAGAGGTACGATAAATAACAGAAGGGGCCGACACTACCGGTAAAGCGACGAAAGGCTAGGGAAGTTGGGGAGGTTCGGGGAAAACGTCAAAACAATGGGCATTCACCGTGACGAGACAGCCTGCGATTTTTCAAGTGACTAATCCTGGCTGCAGGAAGAAATCCGCCTCCAAGGCAGAAAATGAGTCTTCAAGAGAGGAGAGACGTCAAGAGAAGTGATTCCCCAAGAAAAAGTCGGAAAGTGGGTAACTAAGGAAGAAGTAGCGCTGAACTCTGCCAGCAAACGGGGGCGCAGGAAGGGACAAACTGATCAGATGGAGCTGACCACGCAGTCGATCTCTCAAATGGGGGGGGGTCAAGGGGGAAGTCGCAAAGGGCATGTTCGAGGTAGATAGGGAAGATAGAAATTTAAAAGTCTGAAATCTGAAGCAAAAATCGCGGGAGCTAAATGAATGAACAATTCGATATGGACATGACAGGAGTTGATATGACAAAGCAAAAAAAACTAAAGAAATGAACACGAGGGCACACCGAAGAGAGTGAAGCGCAGGACCAGACCCTGGAACCGCTCGTACCTTGCCGGAAGCGGTTGGCGGAAGCCTCAAAAATCAAAACCGATCCAGTTGGGACGAAGGGCGAACAAGTCATTCGAAACGAATGGAGGGCAACCCAGACCGGCCCGGAAGGGTGAAGGGGAGGGCTTCCGCCTGTCCCACAGTGCGGCACAAGGGGGCGTGGGCCGGATCGCACCAGAGCAAGAAAGCAACCTGCGTAGTGGGGGTATCTGACTGAACAGGGCGGAAAAAACGAAAACAAAAAAGGAAAAAAAACCAAAGGACACGAAATCCGAAGACAACCACGGAGAAAGAAGAGCCACCGTCGGCAGCCAGACAATGTGCCAGAATACATCGGTGAACACTAACACAAAAAGGAGAGCGCACTAAAACAAAAAATTGGGAGAAACACAAATTTCCCAGTTTGAACGGGTGCACGGCAGGTTCCCAGGGGAAAAGGGGCGGGTCGATGAGAAGAAGGCAGGCAAAAGTGGGGGGGCAAGCGCTGCAGAGGAGAAAACACCACGTGAGAGATTTGAAGGGGCAAAAAAAAAGACGGGCAAATGGCAGATGAATGGGAGTTGTACGTAGGATTCGCTCATGGGGGTGCGATTTTTAGCACGGCAGAGACAAAAAGGGAGTGGTCAGTTTCGCCTAATGAGAACACCCCTTGACGTACCGGTCTTGGGGGGACATTTTTCCTTCAAGTGCACTGATAAACAGCGAAGTGGCCAGGCGTAAGATTTCCGTCAAGGCTCTTAAAATCAAACGTAAAAGGGGGGGACGTATCGTTGAAGGTCAAGGGCCACCCACAAAATGGATCAGATCCACTGGGTGGGGCGGCAGCTAGATCTGGGGAGGGAGCCGCAAGGACGAGTATGTCCAAAGTAGCTCAATCCCATCGAAAAATGGGCGGAGTGTAACCATCAGGGACAAAAAACATGCTGAGAGGGAGGGGGTTGAAGGGCGTGAACTCGATCGGGAAAGAAAAGACGGATCCGCAGGCACCAAGATGGTTTACAGGTGATCCACGGGCGTAGAAAAAGCGGAATCTGAACAAAGTTCACGTTTATAACTATGCGGTCAGAAGAGGGGGGGCAGGGGGGGAAAGTGATCAGCGAACAAAGTACAATAAACAACCAAGTGTGCGCTCCAAACCGTGAAAAACGAGGGGAGAAAGAGCGGCAACAAAATCCAAATGTAAAGTGACGAACAACTGGATGCGGACAGCAGGCACGTAAAAGAGTAGTTTTGGTCAAAAAAGCATCGTTCCGTGTGAAAACTACGGGTCCGGGGGGCCTGCGAGCGGGCCGGAAACCAGAGAGCCTAGGAAAGAGTCGCAAATCCGCAAATTAGGAAGTGAATCTGAGACCGATGCAGAAAGAGCAAACGAGGACGGGGGCCAAGAGACTCGTAACACCAGTCAAAATCAACAAAAACATTGCTTGAAAGAAAAAGCAGCGAGTGGTGGGCCAATTAAGGCACCTGGCTTCACAGACTCAAGCGAGAGCACAAGAATCGCGTAAAAGGGAGTCAATTTCGAAAAATCGCGTCGGCATGGCGCGGGGAGGGGAAGTCTGGAAGGTTACCTAGGAGTGGACTCAAGTTGGAAGCAAATAACCCGTCGGAGGGTAACAGCAACGGTTGATAACGCTAAACTCCCCAACACACAAAGGATGTTGGGGAGGGATTTCCGGGACTTTAAAAATTTAAAGAGGGGTAATGGGAAAAACGGTAGGCGGCAGTGAAAGGACAAAAATGCAACCCATAAATCAAATTTCACGAAGAGGGGCAAGGAAAGAGCTGAAAAAAGGGATTGGCACGCTCTTCAGCAAACGTCTTGCTGAATTGAGAATGCAGGATAGAACGGTTACCTGGAAATCCAAGTAGAGAAGCCGTCTCGAGAAGAAAGTCATATTTTCAACATTGGGTGAGTGATGTTGCTGAAGGCAGGCACGCCACAAGTTTGGCTTTCACACAACCCGGGTGGAGAAGTTCTCACAATGAGAATGGGGAGAGGCATTGCGACGCTACTTGATGAGGGGGGGTCAGGAGAACTCATGCCACACAAACGGAGAGCAGTAACACCTAAGTGAGCTGGTGGAAAAAAACCTCTTGGAAGGACCATTGCGGCTGAGCGAAATGGTAGGTCTTTTCAAAACTGGAGGACGAATTACCAGGGGGGGAGCAGGGACGTCCCCTCTAAAAGGGGGATTCGCCAAAACGGAGGGGCAAAAAAAGTGGGGAAAGGGGTACTTAGGCTTGTGCTCAAGTAACCCCCTGCACGGAGGGGGGGGGGCTCAACAAACAATTCAAATAGGGGCAAAGCCGTGCAAGGAAGCGCATTATTCGCGGAAGAGCACGTTAGAATGAAACCAAAGGGATGGCAGGAGTACGTAGGATGTGCTCTCTTCGAAATCTGAGTTCAAACAACCAAAAAAATGACGCCAGTGTTGGGCAACGACCCGCGTTACAACAGAAGCAAATGGTGGGGGGTATGGGTAAGCGAAATTTTGAATAAAGGAACCGGCGAAAGAAGCGATAAGGAGGAGAAAAACCTTTTCATAATGAAGCCCGGGGGACTGGGGACAAGCGGCTCCAATAAGGACAGAAGTCCAACTGTGTAGGGAGAGACCGGAACCGGAAGCTTTAAACGTCACGGGCCGAAATGGAGCGGGGGGTGGAGCAGTGACTAGTGCAAACTGATGAACCGGGGAAAATGTAGGGGTCTAAAAAAAAGAGGGAAGCCCTGTGCAAGCGCAGAGCGCAGAAAAAAAGAGAAATGCGCGAAA
>Ga0179591_1342995_pt1 | contig 25066 bp, 24 predicted proteins | sample CZOMad2_1_08_16f_FD_182891 | JGI IMG/M metagenome (GOLD analysis project Ga0179591, IMG submission 182891) | Vadose zone soil fungal communities from Angelo Coast Range Reserve, California, USA - CZOMad2_1_08_16fungal (PacBio error correction) | ecosystem: Environmental > Terrestrial > Soil >...
CACCGACGGGGGACTCAGGAAACAATCAGTTCTCGAGAAGAACTCAAAAAGACGAAGGGGATTACTCTTCAAGGATACGGAGTCATGATATCCGGGTTCTAGAACTCAACCGATCTCGAGGGAGGGAGGGGGGGGAGATTTCTAGTTAGGAGTACAAGAGTAGCGGAAAATCGTCAGTAGGGGAAGGAATAATATAGGGATCTAAGAGCGAAAGGCATCGACTCACGCTCCTCTTTATACTGGAGATCAGCTTCATGTGGGATTGAAAAGGACTATCTAAATTCTGAGGAGCGTGCGCGCGGGAGAGGAGAGAATATTATACTGGTTTTATTATTCAAGGAGCCCTTCAAACGCGGGAACGCCTCCTGAAGAGGTCGCGATTAGCTAAACCAGAACCAGCTCTCTCAACAGAAAGAAGGGATTTCGCGGTTAAAGGCCGCATTACGCGAAATCTTCTTCTTCGCGGCGAGGGGCACGCACGGGAAGAGGAGTTCCCTCATCATCCACCTTAAGAAGATAACAGACGCGAGCCCGCGCAAACAGAAAGCAGAGAGTCGTTCGACAGCAAAAGACGCTTATCCGGGGAAGGTATACCCGCGGCGCGTGCGGGTCGGAATAAGGGGAGATGTAAGCTTAAAAGCCGGGGCTGAACGGAATCCGATGGATGAGAAGGTAGAAGAACCGAGAGAGAGCAAAAAATGGAGCAAGAAGGGGGTAAGGAAAATTTTCGTACGCGCAAAGAAGTAAGACGCGTCTCGTAGAGGAGAGGTTACTGTCAACGGGGAAGACGGTCGACCGAGGCAACACATGTCAGCCAAGAAAATCGGGGGGGACCGGTGAATCGTTTAAGTAGCCCCCAGAGGTGAGAAGAGTGCCTCATTGAATCGCTAAGGATATCCGCGAAAATTTTTTACCGCAAAGGGGAACCGGCACTATTCCAAAAAGGGTAGTCGGAGTCGATGGGGGAGGCGAGGGGGAACTCACACGGGCAACTCACCCGGGGGGCAGCAGGCAGTCTTTTCGCTGCCGAGGAGGGGGGAGTGAACATTCGTCAAAAGGGAAAGCTTCGATTGACTCGGCGACGGAAGAATCGACTGGAAGAAGAGCGGAACGCAACGGCCGTCTCATGAGTCTTACCCACGGGTAATACCTCCTCGGTCAGCCGAGACCGCTGTTAGAGTGGTCACTGGCAAAAAGGAGGTAATGGGCTGCACGACAAAAAAAGGGAAGACACCGGAAGAACCTTTTTCACGGAAGAAAGACTCTGAAATGCGAACAACGCATCAGGGGGGGGGAAACCGGGGGATCGAAAATGGGAATACGAGATTAGGGCAAGAGAAAAAGATTCTAGCTAGAAAAACAATCCCGCGAACAGGACCGAGCTGCAATGCCGAAAAAGAGGAGGTGGGCCGAGCGGGGGGGCACTGCCAACGGGGGGGGGATAAAACAGAAAGGAAGACCAGTCAAGTCCCTTCGAAGACGCGGGAAAACGGTCGGGTCAGGTGTCCGTTGGATGTCTCAAAACCCTTCCTATCGGAAACCTACAATCTCCATGCAGAACAAGGAAGGTGACTGGAATCTCCGGGAGAGGGAAGGCCAGGCTGTCGAAAAATGAAGGAAAGGAGTGTGTCCGTAGGAGCTTTTCAGATGCTCGGGAAAGGGGCGAAGGAAACCGAGCGCGGGAAAGCACAAAAAAAAACCGTATCGCATAATACGCGCGGACAGGAAGGCCCAGACCATAACTATCGACAACTAACTCTCCTGGAAAAAAAAAAAGACCAGCCGCGATGATAGGATAAAGATGACAAAAACAACTGGGGGAAATGAGAGTCAGAAAATGGACATCCCGGGTCACCAAGGGTCGCAGCGGAATCCGGGAGTCTCCGGCGAAATCCTGCCTTATTTGAGACGGAACAGGTCTCGGCTCCGTAGGAAATGCGACGGGAAAGAAGAGGTTAGTACCTTCCGAGCTTCAAAGGAACGGAGACGGCGCTGAGTTCAATCCTGGGAGACAACGTACTCCGATCAGACGGAGGGAGAAGGACTTCCTGTCTCATCTGATCGGGTAGAAAAATGAAGAGCTCACAATAGGGAAGCGAGTCGAGACGAGAAAAAGAAGTATGCCCGGGATGATGCGGAAGAGGTAGGTTATAAGCGGGCTGAGGGGAGGAAACCGGGCGCGGTCGCTAAGGGCCCTGGAAAAAAAGCTCGACGTGCTGAGAGCACGCAATCGAGGCTAGCGGGAAAAGGGTCGAGTGATCAGCACAAGCTTAAGTCGCCGGCATCTGCAAGCGCCGAAGGGCGTACGAGTAAATTTGTGGGGGAAAGCTCCATGATACTCGTCCTCAAGGATTCGTGTCGACACGGCCAACCAGATACATGGAAAGAAAAGGGGCAAGACAACGCGGCCACGATCGTCGAGAACACGGAACGAAAAGAAAAAATTTAAGGAGCATCAGGTGGAGTCCGAGCCAGAAGTCTCTCCGAGAATCATACCTAATAGGGGTTATCGGGAAGGCAAAAGTCAAAAGCCGAACAACACTCTCTGAGTAATGGGGAGAAGGCGGGAACAGGACTGAAGCTGGGGTTCCAGGGTTCAGAACGGCGAAAGTGCACTCGGGATGCGAATGTAGCGTGGTTTAAACCGTGGTGGGGGGGGGTTAGGGGATGTGAAGGAATATAGCTAAACCGAACTGAAGAGAGGGCCGAAGAGCCCCGCGCGCATCACGGCGTCCTCTCATCTAGGAGCGGCAAGGAAGAATAAGAACCTCCCCGGGCTTCGGGGTCGGGCTGAGGACGTCGGTAGGTCAAAAGCAACGAAATCGTGCGAAGACACCAGGTGTGGGACAGAGCAAGAAGGAAGGCGACTGTTCCCTCGTGGAACACGAGAGTGGAGGCAGATCTCCTCCACGGCACGTGGGGCGGAAAAGGCGCAACGAAAACAACGGGAGGAAAAGAGAGAGATGCTCGTCGGGTCAAAAGCCACGCGTGAAAAGGAGATACGCCAGTCGGGGAATTCCGCACGGGGGATGGAAGTTAAGAGAGTACGATTGCAGTGCGCCCACCGAGCCGCGTGAAGGGGAATCTCGTGCCTTCGGTTGCACCGAAAAAAAAAAAAAACAAAGGGGGAGACACGAGGAAAAGCTGCACCTTGCATAACAAAGAAAACCGGAGGGGGGCTGATTTCGGCAAGGGGGGGGGGGGAAAAGTTGGGGGACCAGTGCCTGTCCGATGCGAATTCCCGATGTCTAGATTTTGCATACCGATCTGAGGGACGGGGAGGCGGGTTCAACCTCAATTCGCTGATCAGGGGACACAACTCAAAAAACAAACGGGAATCCTCGGGTGATGAAACCGGAAAATGATTGAACTGCCGCCTACGTCTGTCGACATCTACTAGGTGAGGCATGAAGGGTAGGTGATTAGCGGGTCATCGTGGGAAAGAAGTGTCCTTAGCGGTGGGGGATGTGATCGGGGGGGAGCAAAGTAGATGGGAGTCCCCAGGAGCGCATACCAGGACATCAGCTCGCGCAACTGGAATCGAGCACGCTTAATGGATCGGTCTCGCTGTGGGGAAAGGATTTGCAGTAAAAGGATACGGTGGACGAAAAGTGCGCCAAAAAACATGGCGTCGGCGGAACCACAAAGAAGCGAAATCGCGGGCGCTGGGGCCTAGGGGTTCCGACTCCGCACCATGAAAGAGTACCTTCCTACAGCGTCGGAAGAGAAAATGAGGGGTCACTCCCCTAGTTCGGGAATGGGGGGCCGTGTCCCTCAGGGGGAGGGAGGACCGCGGCCGGCCAAGTCATGAAGGTTCGAGGCATAAAGACCTAATCGAGTAAAAAAGGTAATCGGTCATCCCAAAGAGAGGCCGTGTTCAAGACCGGCACCTCGCGGGCTACGGGGAGACGATCAAGGAAAACCGATAAGGACACGGGGGAACTAACGAGTTCTACATCAAAGTCTGCCAGGGACTGCCTCGTCCAGCTGTCAACTTCGGAGGCCGGAGTGTCCGGTGAGAGGGGAGATCGCAAAGCGGAGGGGACTCCACGAAAAGCACTAAGAAAAGATCAAAGGAAAGAAAAGAACTGGGTGAGTCTGAGACGATCTCCGAAGGAGATGCTAACCGAATACTTAATCTTGGAGACGCAAGAGAGGGGGCTATCTCGCGCATCGTAATCTGCGGGGACTCAGAGGGTATCGGAGGAGCAGATGAGTTCAAAGAGGAGAGGGGAGAAGAGTTTGTCACTTTCTAGTAAGCGCTTGGGGACACTGGCAGAAAGGCTTTTGGAGGTGAAGACTACCTGGCCTCGGGTGGTTGCCGTCAAAACCTAGCATCTCGAACGCGGGGACCTCCCAAAAGTGAGAGGTCAGACCCTGCAAACTGATGGGTCTAAACCTACTCGATCAAAATCATGAATCCAAAAAGGTTCTGCCTGGCAGAAAGAGGAAACCGGAGACGATCGTAGGCAATCCTGACCTTGACTGGGAAACGGGGCGGACCGCGCGGTCGAATTGACGACGGAGCAGTCGTTGGGAGGTAAGAAAAAAAAGTGCGCAAAGAAACTCGCTCGCGCGCCTGCCTGCGTTACGGGGTTCTCGAAGTGTTTTTATCGAATCGATCTTATGGAAAGGCAGGGGTATACAAAAACCAGTCAAAGGCAGGCTCAACGGGAACATGAGGGGGAGGAGTGACGCTGTTCAGCGGAGTCCAGACCGGATATGGGACACGGCGTTCCATGGCAGGGAGTAGGGTACCGCACGAGGCGAAGACAGGCACACCCCCGTCGACCTTGCGGTGCAGGCGGAGAGGAGGTAGGACCCGGGCTAGGCCGGTGCGTGAGATCTTACAAGACGGAAAGAGACACCAATAGGAAAAGAAGTAAGGCGCAGAAGACTAAGCATCGAAGAGCCGTCCAGAGGGGGAAAGAAAACCCTTGTGAGTCCCGGTGGATAATACCTCGGGGTCTCACGCCCGAAGGCCAGCGTGAACGGAACAAAATAGCAGGCAAGCAAATGAGAAGCACGTCTCTCAAGTCGGGGTAGGCCCGACCTACGGGCAAACTGCGAAAAACAAGACAGAAGCCGTTGCACGCTTGGATCCTTACGGGGAAACGAAAATTGGGAAACTCGGCCGGCCCCCCAAACCCCCGTAGGGAGTAGCCTATACAACTATAAAAGCGCACGGAGCGGACGACGCACAACTGGGCTGGCTCGGGTTCGTACTGAGGAGAGGTCTCGAGTGGGGGCGGCGACTCGGTAAGACATCGGCTTTCCGGCTCCCGGCGGAGAACCTCTGAACACCGCGAGAAGGGGGGAACATCGTAAAGAAGCCGAAGTCCGGGAACGCATCATCTGGGGTGGGGCGGTAGAACGAGAGAAGGCGGGCGCTTGCGCGCGGAGAACGCGTAAATACACGGATGGTTCACGCCGATCACGTGAAAATCGTAGTTCAACCAAGACTACCGGGTAGCGTACTGGGGCTCGATCGAAAAACTCAAATCTCGCAGAAAACAACACAAAGTTCGCGGGGGGGGGGGGGGGGGGGGGGGGGGGGGGGGTGTGGGCGATCTCGCTCCATGGAAGGACCTAGAGTCTAAAAAGGGGTGAAGGCAATTTGACTAACTAAACACGTGCGGTTGCCCGCCAGGAAGTTTAGAAGCAGCTCATAGAAAAATCGCAGAAGTCGAAAGGAGTTCGCACCGGGACCGAGGGGGAAAACGGCGCGGGGAGGATGAGCATGGGACTCGTTAAAAGGGGGATTGCCGTCATCCAAGTACAGGCGACGTCCGCAGAACGGCCGTCAATGTAGACCGCGAAGGGGGCGATTCTATATCTTTACTCCGGCCGGCCCTGCGGTGAAAAGCAGTTCGCAACTACTGACAGAGGAAAGAGAACGGGAGGGAGGACGAGTTGCACTTCTACTGGTAAAGGGGATATGGGGAGCATGCAAAACGAGGTGACCGATGAAAAGGATTCAGCAGTATCACTAGAACGTTCTTGACGCACGATTTTAAAAAGGCGGCAATGTGGGGATGTATAGCGAAAACAAAACGTTCAGGTTGATTCCTTTATGGGGAGCTCGTCATGCGAGTAGAGAATTCCGCGCCCGACTTCAAGTTATGAACTCCTTATCCGGAGTGATAATATAACTCAAAAACGACATTCGATAGCCGACCGACGCTGACGCATCTACGAGATGTCTACTGTAGTGGAAGGCCCGGGGCTCGGATGTCGGCCGAAGAGGACCAAGAATCTAAGCCGGTGCGTAGGAAGCCGAGCATGACTCCCGACCGGGGGATTCTAGAATACGGGCACTGGGGAGAAAAAAACAACTGTGCCCGGCCATTCTTATGAGATCACACCCCCGCGAACATCAGACCGGCTTATCATCACAGAGTGGGTCTGCAACTAAGTGACGCAAGTTGGGCAACATAAACTAATCATTCCTTCGACCGCTCGGTCCGCAGTCGGGAAGGGTTCAGATTAGATGAGCAACCCCCGTAACCGATCAAAGTAAATCTCACATGAGAGGGGCAGATGTCTTGAGCTAGGCGGAGATCTATCCTGGACGGTTGGAGCAGAGAAACCTGACAGGAACTTCGTTGTTAAGGGGCGGCGATCTGGACGGTATAGCTTAATTCAAAATCACCGGTGCGCCGGGGGAAAAAACCCAAAACCTCAGTCCCAAGGAGGCAGAATCCGGACGCCCCGCAGAAAATCAATTCCAAAAAAACTCTCAACAACCCCCCCCAAAAAACCCACCCCCACCCCACAAAAAACCCCCAAAAAAACCCCCCCCCCACACCCACCCCCCACCCCCACCCAAAACAAAACCCCCCCCCCCAAACCCCACGCCCAACCGGCCCCAAACCCAAAAAACCTCCACCCACCAACGACCCCAAAACCCACCCCCCGAAACCCCGCTCCTCAGGAAAAACAAGCCAGAGTGACAGAGGATTTAGCACTTCTATCTGAAAAAAAAAAAGGGGAGAGAAATACTCTCTAAATAGACGGGCGCATTTTAAAAAAGTCCACAACTGGTGACGTGCGCATTCCTTATATAAACCTTCGGAAGTTTCTTTTAATGAAGTAAACTTGCGGATGAAAGAATGGTTGTGGGGGCTCCGTGTACTATAGCGGATTCGAAAACTGAAGTCAAATCACCTGGGCATAGCGGTTGAAAGAATGAAAGTAAGGCGAAGGAGAAAAAAAGAAAATTCCCGATCAGCAGGGGATGGAACGGAGGGGGGGCAGAAAAAAAAATTCTCTCTGCTACCGCCATGGGAAAGCGGAAAAAAAGACCCATTATTTCTCAATTCGGTCGGAGACTTGACGGGAAAAAGGATGTGGCAAGTACGGGTATCGTTGAGGTTTCGCGGAGCCCGACAGAAAGCACATTTCCTGGGCGCCCTGTGAGCCAAGACTCGAGAAACTTGTTTACAAGAAAAACGTCGCTCGCAGACGATTAAAATGCACGGGCAATTATATGGAGAATCAGTCTCCAACGCTCAAGAGAGGCGCGCTGGGAGGAAGTTGGGGTAGCGAGCCCATGGTTTTGGTTTTTGGTGGTTTTTATTTGTTTGGTTTTTTATGGTTTGTTTGGGTAGTTGGTTCTTTGTTTTATGGTTATTTTAAAGTTTTGTTTGGTGGTTTTTTGAGTGGTGGTGTTGTTGTTTTGTGATGGTTGTTTTTTGGGTTTTTTTTGGATGTTGGGTGGGTCGTTTGTGGGTGGCGTTTGTGGGTGGGGGTGAGGGGGAGGTTTTATGGTGCCTGTTGTTAGTTTTGTGAATGTGAGGGGTGGTGGGTTTAAGAAGGTGTTGGATGTGCCAGTTAAATTGTGGTATAGGGAGGGGGATTTATGTTTTTTGTTTGGTGAGGCGAGGAGTTTGTTGTGGGGTGTGGGGTGGATGGTGGATTTATGGGTGGTTGCCCAGGGTTGGTAGATAGGGGATGATGTGTTTGGGTGTTGTGTGGGGGGGATGGTTGGGTTTGGTGGTTGGAACTTTGGTTGGTGGGAGGTGGGATTTATGTCGATTGGGGTGTGTTAGGGTATGCTGTAAGGAGAAATTGATTTCGTGTTTGGTTGGGTGGGGAGGGTGAGGGGGATAGTTTGAGTGTATTAGTTGTTGGTTCGGGGTTTCGTATGGGGGTGTCCCTCGAAATAAAAGTCGTAGGCCACCCCACGATATCAAGAACTGAAGAAACCTGAAATCAGAGGCGGAGGCACTGCCGGTCTCGCGAAGGAGGTGTTAGGAAAAGAAAGGGGGGGAGTCTCCATCACAGAAAAAAGGGAGGATCAGGAGTCAAGCGCACCGGGATAGAAGATGGAAGGCGAGAGCCACGTCGCACTGATGCCCGCGAGGAGTCCCGCACGAGTCTTACCTATCATTAATCAAGGGAAAGGGGGAAGAAACTGCACTCAAAGTTTTGCCTCAGGGATAGCAGGCGCCTTAGAATATCGGCGGGGTGACGAAGCGAAGCGACGCGAACGAGCAGCTAAAAAAAAGAAATCTCGAGAAAGCGATTTCTTCCTCCTTCGGAGCGGCACGGCAAACGGCTCAACGGCAACAAGCTGAAGGGGTAGGCATGAAAGGATCGCAAGATCGTTCGTGCGTAGAACACAAAAACAGGGGTGCCGGCCGAAAAGCGAGTCATTGGGCATCAGAGCTTAAAAATCGGTAGGCGACTGGCGCTGTGGAACTGAACACGCAACTGGAAGGGGCGGGACTTCCATCTGCACGGGGAGAACGGAGAGCAGCGCGTGAGAAACAACGGAGGGGGTCGCGGTACGTCAAGGCCAAAGCAAAGATACGCCAGTCCCGGAAAAAAGGGGGAAGGTCGTTCCACCCGCGGTGAAAACCAAGTCGATTGCGGAATTCTGCAAATCGAAAAGAGGAAGGAGTGCCCGAAGATAAGGCCTTCTTGGAACTGCGAAGGAGGCATAGAGAACACACTCCTAGAACCCGAAAAGACGGTCAGAGGAGGGAGACCAGCCGTTTGCCCTTTCATATAGCGAATAGGGAAGGACGAGCCTGGAGAAGTGGATCAGAGGTTGGGTCTCGATCGAGATCATTCGGTGCGGAGAGGCGTCAATCTCTATAGGACTCGAGAATAAGACCCTAGAAAAAAGGTCTGGGAACAAGGAGGAGGATGCTCATAATAGAGAAGTAAAACTCGCTATGGGGTGGCTATGCGAAGTGTCTCCAAGCCTTCATCGAAAAACATCAGGAATCCTTTTTACCTGACGGTTGCTTGGAAGAGATCATGCAGATACCGGCAGGGAGCGGGGATGAAAAAAAGGAGGAATCACCACGACGGAGGAGGACTGTCCAGGTTTCTCTCGGGAAGATCAAGCGCTCGGTGCCGGACGCGTGAATGGTCGTGGATGAAAAGGGGTGTTGTGTCCGTGCTCCAAGGTATTCTGAGGGAGCAGAAATGGTCTGCAACCAAAAAATGGAATACGATAGAAGCGGGTCCAAAAAGGGACGGATTCGGCGCAGCTTCCAATAAGCATCTCATAAAGGAACTAAAAAAGAGCCCTCTGATAAAAGACTCGCCTTAGTGCGCGAAAAGACATCAGAGGGAGTGTCGTTTTCGGGCGGCGCGAAAAGCGCAAAAGGAGAGGAGCGATAGTATCGAGGGGCCACACTGACTCGAGTACTTACGAAGGCCAAACCGCTACTCGCCTTGGGCCTCCTGAAAGTAGACCTCGAGAAGGGGCGGCGAAATCAAGGAAACCCGAGAGGATCAATGTATGCACGGTATACCATAAACGGCTTAATCACATAGGGAGGGGCGGGTCCTACCTTCATGATCTTAAGAACTGCAAAAGAGAACAGGCGATCAAGTGCCGTGAAGCTCGGGCGCGCAACCCGCGATATTCGCGGCAATAACGCAAGACCATAGTTAAATCCAAAAGTGCAGTCAAAAAAGAAGAAATCACGAAGCTCCCATGATTCGCTAAGCCCGAGTCACCCACAGTGAACACCGTCTGTCCCATGCAATAAAACCCGAGAAAGAGAGATCTGAAGAGTTGCAGAGGCATCAGGGGAGCTCCAGAGAAAGACGAGCATCGGGGGGGTGTCGCAAAGCGTGCCCCCCGTCGTCGCGTGTGGGGCTGAAGGGGGGAGTTCGAGAAAGAAAAGGGAAGATAAGAATTCGCGGGTGAGGGCTAAAAATCGGGGTTCCGGCCGACCCGGACGACGAGCACGGACGCGACCCCCACAAACTGGGACTGGAGACAGCCTTCAACAAGGGAGAGAGCAAGACAACGAACGATGAAGCATCCAGTCCCGCGGTAGGTAAGATCGGAAGGCAGGAGCCGGAGTGGGGGCAAGGCGGCCCTACCAAATGGACATCCAGGGATTGGTACCCGGCGGTCGAATTACTTAGGGGGGGGGAAATGTTATGTTTCTGGAAAAGCAACAGGGAAGGGAAGAGTCTCTTCGAGCGGGAGAAAGTCCAGGAAGGCTGATGTTCAATCGGTGCTGGTGTCTCATCTATAGATAAAAGGAAGAGGACTCCACAGGGAGGGAGATCATGAGAGAAGGTTACACTCGCATGGCGGAGTGAAACAAAGAAAACGGAGAATATAAGAAACACACCGTCGTCTAGAAATCGGAGGATGAAAACCCAACAGAGAGGCCAAATAAAAGGAATCCCGAGAACTAATTGAAGTGCTGCTGCCCTAGGGTATTTAGGAAATGGTAGACTAGGGCTCGAAAGGGGGTTTGCAGGAAAAAGAGATGAGCAGTCTATCAGGGATCACGAGCAACAATCTGGATTGCTCGGAAACTGTGGAGAGAATAGAGAGACTCTTGCACATCCCGGCCCGGAAACGGGTGAGTGAAGGTCTCGTGGAAGAAAACACCTCGACTGGTAAAGGCCCCCTGTCAAAAAGGGGAGTGAGTCAAATTAGGGACGTCAAAGAAAAACGTCGAGATCCTGCGCGTCTCAAGGCCCAACACGCGGGTCACTTCTCCCCATAAAGGTCCTCCTACTTTCACTCGGAAAATCCTTACGGAAGAAAAAAAAGGGGAGGAAAAGGCCGGCCGTATTCGTAAGGTCCAATGACTAGAGAAACCGAGCCTTACTATAACGAGGCATGAGTCAAGTACATAGTCGACGATTCGAGGCGGTCAAGGCGGAAGGTCATCGCGTAGGCGACAAAAAGGAGGCTACCCTTTGAAGAGGTCACTTCTACAATCCTCGAAAGGAGAATAGACTGAGCGAACAAGAGGTACACAAAAACTCTCAGGGAGGGAGATTCGAAAAAGAGGGGGAAATGTCCATAGGGTTGGCTAGAGGAGACAAAAAAAAAAAAAAAAGACTTCGTTATTGATGGGCAACGAAGAGCAAGTCCCGAGGGAAACGCCGATTCAACGAAGAAGATGCGCACAGGGAGATCACCGTCTGAAACAAGCAATCTCTAGAAAAAAAACGAGGGGAAAGGAAAGAGTATAAAAAAGGTGAGGCCGGATCTCATTAAGCCCGATGATTCGACTGAACGCGAGGTTACGGGGAGTGGAGGCGTTGCCCATCATAGACCGAAAGGAGAGCAAGATCCAAGACCACGGAAGAAAAAAAAGAGAGCGCGTTGACCTGGGCAAACGCAGCTTCTCTTTTACGCGGGAGAGGGACTCGTGGGAGAGGATGACCTCGGAGTAAGTCCTTGAGGAGGAGCAACGGAAAGGGAGAAAGGGAAGGCAGACATGTCGCCGACGCGAGACTCGAGGCCATTGAACCGAAAAGAAAGGGGGGGGCGAGAAAGTTAAGAGGGACGGGTCTAAAGATACTGAGGATCGGATAGAACGGAAGAAGGGGGCCGAGTACGACCGGCAAAGAGGATAGCCGTCCGCGGGGCAAGAAGGGCGGGGTGGATCTGGGGAGCAGGGAAAAAGGTCGGGGAAGTGACCGGGGATATGGGGGGAAAGGAAAAAAGAAAAATGTTAAAAAAAGGGAAGCAACAAGTATTACCTTCAAAGGTAACCTGGGGAGTGAGGGAAGAGTAACAACGAGAAAAAACTAACCCTTTTAGAAAGTCTGGAAACTTGCTGTCAATTAAAACGGAGGCCCACAGAATTCACGTTAAGGAAACTTCCTAAATCGCCGGGCGTGAAGATCATCTGAACAAGTTGCCGATCATTTCAGGGCAAGAACTCTAAGGCCAGAACAGATCAACGAAAGGAAGGGTGGGGTCAGGACGGGCTAGCAGTCTGGGGGTATCTACAGGAGGGAAAGATCGACCTTTTTGACAAACTATCAAAAGAATCAGCTTCCGCTCAGACGCGGGGGAGAGCCGGGAATATCTCCTGATCTTTGTATAAGATCCGGGGCCAGTCGGGAACGACAAAAAAAAAAAAAAAAAATCACAATAAACGCACAAGACCGATCTTAGCCGGCAAAAAAAGAGGCAAGAGTTTGCACGGTTGAAGAACCTAATCCCGCCTTCCCTTAACAAGGGTTCCGAAATAAGTGAGGGGGGGGGAAAAACGGGGCTGATGCGAAGAAAAATCAGCGAAAGTCTCCCATGCAGAACGGTCATGATCAAATGGAGGGAGGGGTGGAGTCTATCTAAAGGTCAGTCTTTCGTCATGTGGGGTCCTATGCGGGAATGGTCAGGTCCTTTAGACACCCACCCAGGCCTGTTATGAAAATAACCTATTGAAAGCGCAAAATTGGGGGAAAAGGCGCGTGGGGCGAAAAACGACCAAAAGCCCGACACTCAACCGCTCATGGGGAAAGAGTCCAGGGGGAAATAATAATGATCGGAGAGGCAAAGAGGGAACAAGAGATAATAGGGAAGCTCTAGAAAGAAAAGGGGAGCCAGTTTGACGACTAAGGGGGTGTTCAACATTGGATGCGCAGAAAAACGTCCTGTATGCGCCGTTAAGGAAGATCCCAAAGGGTAAAAAGTACGGAAAGGGGGGAGGGCGAAGAGTCGGGAGGGGTCGGATAGAAAAAGAGCGGTTTAAGGGGCACACCAGCCTTCAACTCACACGGGTATCATAAGAGAAGTGACTCTCAAAGGAGAGCAGTAAAAAAAATCCTAGAAAAATCAGCCTGTGTAGAAACATAGGGCGAGGAAATTCGACCGTCCTGTCTCCAAAATGAATGAGCCTTCTCCACGCGAGGGAAGACGGGGAACAGGGGGAACCTGGAAAACGGTGCTATCTCGGGTTATAGAAAAGAGGGTAATCACATGAGGTCGGAGGCCGCGAACACATCATAGGGGAAAAAAACGTCACGGATCAACGAGGAGACAAGAGGAACACACGATCGGTAAAAAGGGGGGTTATGCATAATAAAGTCAAATGCTCAAAAAGAAGGGGTTGAATCTGGCATTAATTAGAAAGCGCCGAAAGAGGCCAAAACGATAAGTGAAATCCGACACTGTGTGGGCGCTAAAAAAAAAAAGGATACGTAACTGCGCACGCGCAAGGATGCTTTCGTCACCCCTAAAAAAAAAGCAGCATCTGGGTGCCAATAAAAAAAAAAAAAACAAAAAAGGAACAAAAAAAGAAGAACAAAAAAAACCCACCCAAAGAAAAAAAAATAAATCCCCCAAAAAAAAAAAGCACAAAAAAAAGGACAAGACACTCCGAAACAAAAAAAGAACCGCGGCGGACAAGGCGCCTTTCCACGCTCTTTCAAGTCCCAGAAAAAAGAGGGGTCAGAAAAATCTTTTCTTCATAAGAAAGGGGGTCTATCAAGAAGGGAACGGTCCCTTCGATCAGAAAAGAAAAATACTCACCTATGACGAGGAATATGAATTGCTGATATAAAGAAAGTCCAGAAACAAACTCGAGGATTAAGTTCGCTCCCGGAACGTCCGAAAAGACCTAGTCATCAGGAAGTTCAGGGTAAAGAAAGGAGTGCTCCAGGGAGAGGAGCTTAGAGCAGATCTGAATCGAATAGAAACGGTCGATAAATAAGCGAAGCAAGAACAGATCTATGCCGCCCCTCCTAGAGGAGGGGCGGTAATTGGGGAGTCTCGAGAGGAGGGGAATGCAGAGAGGGAAAGCTGAACCGCCCTCGTCTGAGAAAATTCAGAAGATATCACTAGAGGGTCGGAGAGTAGTTCCAAAGCAAAGAGGATGACGGCCGTCACAAGAACGTCGCCGCTTGGAAGCATGGAAGGAAGGGGCGCGACTGTAAAGGGAGGTTAACGAAAAAAAACGTCGAAGAGGGGAAAGGGGGGATCGCCGGAAAGAGGAAGCTTGCTAAAGAACAGGCACCGACGCTAAAATCTCAAAAAAAGGGAGAGAGAGGAACCGACGTCGGTGCAATGGCGGAAGACACTCACTTCCAGTAGGAAGGGGGCAGTCCGATCCGAAAGGGTTCAAGAGACAAGGAGAGTACGAATGCGAAGAGAATGGAGGAAAAAAGGGAGAACTCTCCTGGGAGGGAAAAATCTTCCGTCAAAAAACGAAAAAAATTGGTCGTACGATATCAAAAAAAGGGAAGAAAAATAGCTTTGAGCTAATGTCCTTTTTCCACATTGGGGGGAAGGTGCAGGGCAAGAAAAACCGCAGGGAGAAGAGGGGACGGAGAGGGGAAGAAAGTCGGGTCAATCGATCGCTTGACTTTGGTACTTAATCGAAAGGGAGGAGATTCAAAAGGGCTATCGAGAAGAAAGAAAAAGGGAGAAGTTACTGAAAAAAGGATTCAAGATAGGTAAAACAAGGGCGACAAAACTAAGCAGTGTGTTTCATTCAAAGTCAGGGGCCGGAGTCATCGCCTCTTGTCATCGGTAAAAGCGGGTAGGAACGAGCAAAAAGGGGGGGCAATCCAACAGGATGAATCAGCACTACATCTAGAAAGGGAGCAGCACCCGTAAAAAATTGCTCGGAAAAAGAGAGTGGGTCGCGGAATCAGAGGCACACGTTGAGGAAGGATGAGGGGTGTTGGCCGTTGGCCGCTAGCGGGGCCGAAATCGCGAAGGGCGTCGCTACACACGGGGAAAAGAGAGCCCGAGCGCGGAAGGGGAGAAGTCCTCCATCTCAAAAAAGGTGCTTCCCTAGGAAAATCGTAGACAAATCAACGACTTCTCATCATCAAAGTTTGAGATCTGAAGTGAAGAGGGAGAGGCGTCGACAGAGGATCGACTGGACGCGGGGGAGAGTCTGAAAGAAATAAAAGGAACACTACGGGCTCCACATCAGCGCTCTCCAGGTCCAGAAGGGGGAGGGAGCATGTAACCGAAGGGGAGGACGACGTAAGACAGGGGAGGAAAAGTAGCAAATGATGGAAACAAAAAAAAACTCTAATTTAAAATCAACCTGAAGGACTACAAAAAGGCTTTCTCAGGCGGAATGATATGAAATAATTCAGATAAAAGAAAAAGGCAAGCGAGTTGAGAGCTTAGGGAGGTCAACCCTCATATAGTCTGCGAGGGAAGAGCCAAACAAGCATAGACGATCAGAGAAAAGGGTGGAACGTCAATCGAAATACGGAAAAAAAGCTATCGATTGACGCTGCCACAGTCACCCTTTGAAACACCTGGGTCTTTAAGGAGGGAAAAGACCCCGCGAAGGATCGGGTGACTATCGGGAGAACAAAAAAAAAAAATGCGTTAAGACTCTCCCAGAAGAGGGATCGATTGGGGGGCCGAGTAAGTCGGGAAGGGAGTGAGTGGTGGAGAAATAGGGAGGTGAGGGTGGCGCACGCGCCTGTAACTAAAAAAGAGAAGGTTGCGGGGGGAAAACCGCAGAGGGGTTCGGAGAGAAAAGGGGGCAAGAAAGAGAAAACCAGACCGGCCCCACGAAGTTCCTGGAAAATGCATGGCCTGAAGACTTAAACGAAGAGGGAAGAAGCACATATCCGAGGACTTTCTGCCTGGAGCGGACCAAGCAGAAGGGAGGGGAGCTGCACAGAACCTTAGGAAAAAGGACTAGTGCTTGACAGACGGGGAAAGAAAAATTCTTGGAGAAAGTGGCGGAAGGGAGGTGAGTCAAAACAGCAAGACGGCGAGAAGTCTTAGAAAACGGACTGCAGAGAGGGAAAAGGAATGGTGGGGGCGTGGGTGGGGGGGGATGAGGTCCCCTGTTTTTTACAACACTAAAAGAACGGCTTATAAAAGTGCATAGGGAACCACTAAAATCACCAGGAGAGGGAGTGACGGTTTTCAAGAGAAGGAAGGGAACAAAATGTCGGAGAAAAGACTGCAGGGATTCGCCACCACAAAAAAAACATGCGCGCATTGCCGACACAACCCACAACGATAGTATAGGGGGCAGTCATGGTATGTTCGGGGTTAAAATAGACGTAACGGGGAATGTGCTGCTCTACGCAAGGTACAATTAGGCAAGGATCTAAGACGGTCTGAGAGGAATCAAGGGTTCAGAAATCTAAGAAACATCTCACTAAAGTTCAAAAAGAAAAAAGGGAGGTTGCACCCTCTGAGTAAAGTAATCTCAGAAAATAAAAAAAGGTGGGCTCAAACCTTCCGTCAGTCCAGAAGTCATAAGGGAAAGGATCTTAAGATCAAGTAGTGTAGAAGGGGGGGCACTAAACCACGAGTTGAAAGACCTTCAGGAAAAAAAGTACAAGGGGGTCGGTGAGGGGTGGGGGGGGGAGGGCATCCGACTTCCACGCTTCCTCCCTCGCTTCAGGGAGTAGAACCGTAGTAGTCGGGAGAAACTCAAGGGGGGGAAAAACCTGCGGCGGCTCTAAGCTGAAGACTAGAGAATCAATGGCAGATCAAAAGAGAAGCAACCCCAGGTCTTCTCGTCGGTAATGGCGAGGCGATCGCGGGGGTTAGGAAACAATCGTCGCCGGCAAATTGACCGGGGGAGACCAGAAGGCAAAAAAAAAAAGTATACAGAAAGAAGTGGGCGATAGGAAACGCACGGGGGCGGTTAGAAGTACATCAGCGGCATGGGGGGGAGGTCGACGAAGAGAAAGGGAAAAATAACTTTGCAAGGACTGACTCGCTCGGAGAATGAGGATGAGTAGGGAAGGGAGACACTGCCGCTCGTTCAAAATTGAACAAGACGTAAAGACCGAGACTGACCCGCGTGTACTTCTGAGAAGTCTCAAGAAGAAACTCGAAGAAAAGCAGCTCAAAACCAAAGTATTAGGAGTAACCATCAGGGGTTCTTGTTATAGGAAGGACTCTCTCCATTACAGAACCTTAGGGGATAGGCTTTAACGGGAGTACTATGCCGTGCTCGGGAAAAGAAAGAAGAACCGTATCCGAAGGGGTAAAAGACGAAGCAGCGCGACAAAAAGACAGAAGAAAGCTCGTGTACGTCACCTGACAAAAGGGCGCGTGATACTTGGACCGGAAAAGGAGGCGGAGTGAGAGGGGGGCCACAGGGACTGGGGATCGTCAGCCGGAAAATCGCTTCCAAAAGGAGCCAGTGAGACCTATGGTACAGAACCAGCGAGACCATCAAGTGAAAACTGGTTTTTGAAAAGGACTCTCTGAAAGGGTTTTGATCTAGGAAGGGAAGGGGAGAGCACGCATCTCGACGGGGCTGTCTAGACTCAGTCCGAGGGACGTGGGAAGTAAAAAGAATTGAGACCGCGAGGAACACTCATGAGGGAATCCAACGATTGCACTTCGAAAAGGGGGAACATGGGGAGGTGGGGTTAGGAGCCCGAAAAGTTCAAGAGGCAAAGGGTAGACGCGTAAAGGGGGGGGGACCCTCAGAAAGGGGCTTGGACGCCGAAGAAGGGGAACGGACACTCCCTGGGAAGTGGGGTTATGAGAACAAGCCCTATACTGAAAAAATGGATCCAGGTCAGGAGGCGACTTCGTAGTAAAAAAAGGCGAAGCAACCAAGGTAATCGGCTCGGAGATTGAGACTAAAAGCTCCTGGGAGGGAATAACGGAAAAAAGCCTGCCTGAAGAAGGATGAAACAAGGGAAAGACCAAAGGTACTCTCTCCCGACGTTATGTGTAAGCCCTAAGAGGAGGGGTTTTCGGGACGGACTCCCTGAGAAAGACTAGCCGTTTGGAAAAAAGAAAGAAAGAAGACAGAGGAAACATCGAACACCAGAGAACGGGGGAAAGTCGCCGTTCTCGACTAAGGGGTAGGGAAAAGCCTGGAGAAGTAAAAAAGAGGAGGAGATCAACAAAAAGGAAACCGACTAACATAAACAGGTGAGGACATGCAGGGAAAGCTGTCTGCGCCTATAGAAAAAAAGGGGGGGAAAGGCATAACTGGAAGGTCAGCTCCAGGGAGGGAAAGCTACGAGTAAGAACTAGTCTTGGTGAAAGGGTTTAATGTGGCTGCTGAGACAAGCACCTAGGAAAAAGAAAGGGGTCCGTTAGATCGCCATTCATAACTCTGGCAGTGAAGGGAAAGACGACTGTGAATAAAGGGACTACTTGGAGAAGGCGGTCAGGGAAGGATGTCAGGAGCGTTTAGAGATCTCAAAAAAAAAACACCGAATTACCTGGGGGATAAAAAGACAAGAAGGGAAAGCGAGAAAAGAAGGGAGGAGGAAAACTCCCTCTAAGGAAAGGACAAAACTCCTCCCGATTTCAAGAAGGGGAAAACTACGGTGACTCGGATTATTCTCTAGCGTAAAAAGGTAGAGAAAGAGTCTTAAAAACATACTCGTCATCGGCTCAAAAGAAAACAATAAAGATCTTGGGTAAACGGTGGAGGGTGGCGTCACAGGGTAGATGTATATCGACGTTCGAGCGGCACTTGGAAGGAAAGTAGCTTATCGAAATCTTTTTCTTTCTTCCTCGGGAAGAGTCAGTTCTCAAAGGAGATTGCACAAAAAGAGGGATCACGAGGGGGAGAGATAGAGAATTCATTAAGGAGCGATCATTACTAAAGGATGAACAGTTGGGAAAGGGGGGGACGCGTCATCAGTGCTCCTGAATTAACCAAAAAAAAGGAAAAGAAGCACAAACTTCGGGACGAAAGTTGAGAGGCTTCGGATGAAAAACTGACGATGGGGGGGATGCGAATGTATGGAGGGTGATGCGAAAGAGACGGGAAGGAAGGACTCCTGCCGTCGTGGAGAAGGGAGGGAACTAAAGAGACTAAAGGGGGGGGGTGAGATAAGGATCAACTCTAGTCTCTATTCTACGGAAGGGGAGACGCAGACTGTCAGGGAGGAGGAAAGGTCAAGGGATCACGTAAAAAGAAAGAGAAGTCTACTGCTTCAAGGGTGGGTCTGCAGACTCATTTCTCTTAAAACTCAGAAAACTCGGAGGAGTACAACTAAAAACGAGAAACGTGAAAGAAACTGGTGCAGCAGCGAATTACGAAGTCAACGATCAAGGTAGAGCTATCAAACGGGAGGCTCGCGAGAAAATATTTGAAAAAGAAGGGGGGGGAGTCGCCATCAGAAGGGACACAGGGGAGAAGACTAATAAAAGAAAAGGGGGACACCGGGATAGAAGGAAAAGAAAAGGCTTATAAAATATACTTACTTCCGTCTTGAGAGAAGAGTAAAGGAAGCTGTAACCGATCAGGAATCCGTTCCCTGGAAAGGGAGAAGGCCTCGTTTAGCGTAAGCTAATGAAGAGAAAAAAAATCGGAGAAAAGGGGGAAGGAAGAAAATAATCTATAGCGACCAATATATCACAACCTCTCGTAACTTCTTACTAGTGCAAAAAAAGAAAAGAAGGAGGATGCACGCACACTAAAAGGAAAAACGGGAAAAAGAAAAGGGGGGACAGTCGGTCTGGGAGGGAAGAAAGTAGCGAGAGACAATCAGGGTTCTTGGGGAAAAAATCATAAACGAGATATTGAAAGCCGGTACAGGGTCGCTCGATCCGCGGTTGGAAGCATCAGGGGGGGGGGAGGAGGGATGGACCGCTTGGTTAAAGAAAAAGAAAAACGGGTTCAGAGACGCAGCGAAACGTGCGGGTCGAACTAAAAGAAGCGACGCATCTCAAAAAAAAAAAAAATGGGTAAAATAAGAGGAAAAAGAAATTCGGTGCCGGTCCGAACTCCGGCAGAGGAATTCTATCCCGACCAGTCCCTAAAAGGGGAATTGAGGTTCCACCCTAGGGAATTCTCAAAGAAAAGGATCGAGGTAGGGGGGAAAGAGTCAGGGAATAAGGGAAAGGAAAAACTCGTGCAGAAGATGCCAAAACGAACTAGATGCGAATCGGATCCAATAAGAAGAAACCCGCAAGAAGGGGAGGTTATCGGGGAATGGCCTAAGGCCGTGCCAGCTGAATGGGGGCCGGCTTAAGAGAGAAACACGGTCAGAGGAATGTTTGCGGCGCGTAAAGGGGAAGACGCGACTCAGCTTCGTTCGGGGGCCCCTGCCATCTCGATTCTCAAGGAGGTCAAGAACTCAGAGACCGAAGAGGGTGGAAACCAAGAGGGCAACGAAGGCGACTTCGGGCCGAAATCTAATCGGAGTAGTTTAAAAGGGCAATACCAGTCGACTTGTCTCTCCGCCTCATCGTCCAACAAGGAAAGGGCCGGTGGCGTGATCGGAGGGAGGAACGTCGAAAGGGGGCGATGGAGACGACTACCTGAGGCTAAGACTAAAGAGTCTCACGCGGGACTACAAGGGCTCGAAATCACTCGATAGTTGTCCTCGATCTGGAAGAAAAAAAAAATTTAGAATTGGCAAAGTGAAAAAGATAGGGAAGGTTTGCTCGCCGAAGAGTGCCGAGAACTAGGTCTCCATGGAATTCAAAACAAACAAATGGATAAGCGTCTAAGGGTCGCGGGCCGACTTCTTTTTTCAAGAGAAGGCAGGCCTAGGGAACAAAAAGAGGAGACAGAGCCGCTAAAGGGAGACAGGCACGTTTTTTGCCGGTCGTTCCTCTGGCGCGGCGCGGAACCGCGCCGGCAAAGGGGGGGAATCGGAAAGGGGGGGAGGAGTGAATCAAATAAGAAGGAAGGGGAAAAGGTCTAACATCCAAACTGAGATTTTAAAAAAAAAGCAAAGTCGCGACAGAGAGGAGAAAAAATGCGAAAAAAAGGGGAGAAAGTAGCCTGGGAAAAACGAGCTACAAAAAAAGAAGAAAAAAGCAAGGAGAGAGAGGCAAGGCTTAATGCCGTCAAGACATGATCTTCCATCCTTAAGCGGAAAGAAATGGACGCTTTATAGACGGGGGGGAGAAAAAGCACCGGAAGAGAAAACCGAAAAAGGAAGAGACTAACGATCACCGAGACCCGTTTCATTACGAAACTACGGGATCTTCGCCACTAAGAAAGAAAGGAAGGAGAGGCGCCGTCCAAAGGGGAAAAAAGGGAGCCCAGGAGGATAAACAAAGAAGCGAAAGGATCGTCTCCTGCGAGGGAAAAGAGGTTGCTGCTAGCCCATAAGAGGAAAGAAGGAGTTCTGGCTGGAAAGGCGGGGGGGGGTTATGTTGCATATTTATGCTCGGAAACTTTCCTCAGGGGCGTCGCAGTCAAAAAAAGGGAATGTTGTTCTAACGGCAAGTCGTGGGGTGCGTCAAAAAGGGGAAGAAAAAGGAGATCGAACGACGACGAGGAAAAAGGACCTGTCGAAAGGACTAAAAAAAGAAAAGGCTTACACCGCTCAATCCACATGATCCTGAAACCGCTTCTGATTCTGCCAGGACCGGCCTCTCGATGTAAGGGTGCTAAAAAGGAAGAAAGAAAAAGCTATCCGACTACGAAGACGTGCAAAAAGCAGGGAAAAAGGGACTATGGAAGAGGCGCCAGTTATTGGGGGAGAAAAAGGAGCAACGATTTCGGCGCAAGCAGTCTAGGGAAAAAAGGAAGGGATGAGTGAGCGGGGGCTGGGGGGATAAGAAGAATCAGTGCCAAGAGAGGCATTCAACAATTGGCGGATCCCCCCCTGCGGAGAACTGAAAACGGGTGAGTCTTTGAAAAGCGCGAGAAGGGGGAAGACGAAAAACGGGGGTGGGAGGAGGGAGGACTTCAAGGAGTCGAGAACCAACTAAAAGTACGCCATGTCCTTACAACGAACGTGACCTATCTTATCTGAGCTGACGGGAGGGGAAGGGGAAAGACGGAACCGTGGACTACGGAGAGAAGGGGCATGTGATCAGGAAAAGCCCGGCGATGAACAGAATCAAGAACCAAAAGCGATTCTGTCAGCAAAAAATTCAGCCCTCGAAGGGGGGAGATAAGAGACAAGGTCAACGGGAAATAAACCCTTGGGTGGAAACCCTTTTTCGGAAAGGAGATAATACCTCGAAGCCCTCACCATTTCCAGGTTTAAAAACAAAGGACGTGCGCGGCCATAAAAGGCTGTAGGTAAGAAGTAAAATCGAGGAGGGGAAAATCAAAAACCTCCTCTTTCATAAAGACCACAAGATAACAGGTCCAGAACTGGGAAAGCGGAAAAAAGAAGGAAGGCCGATAGTGAGAAATAGGCTAAAAATTCTTCTTTCATGCTCACGTACCTATCATCAGGAAACGGCGTCGAGACAAAAAAAAGGAGGAGCGAGCGCAACCAGGGATTCGCTCGGTCGTACATTCGGCGCTTGATCCAGGGGGGGGGAGGGTCATCAAGGGATTAAAAAAAAGAGGGGGGGACTGACGTTGTGAAAAAACCCTAAAGAAAATACTCGATAACAATGAACGAGAATGTAAATCACGCACGCGACAAGGGGTGTATCCGGTAAGAGAAGGAAGGGGGAGGGTAAAAAGGGGAAAGTTCCGACGTGATGCCGCGTTGATCTCGAGCGTCTCGACATAGAGATGTCGGGGGAAGGAATAAAACCCGAGCCTTGCCGATCTTAAATGGAAGGCCAACGGCCGAGACCGGGAGGTCTCGGAAGGGAGGAGTAAAAACGGAGAACAGAGAAGGCCTAGCTCACGACAAAAAAAACCAACGATGAGTAAAGAAGGAAAGAAAATTCGAGGGGTGAAAGGGGAAAATCAGAGGGGATAAAGATAAAGCTAGGTAAAGCAAGGAATCAATGAAGATCGGAGGAGCGGGGCTGGGCACACAGACAGGTGTACTAATGTCGACGGAATACCTCTCACGTGGTCCAAAGGGGGGAGCGCGTTCGAAAAATCCAAAAAAAGGGGGGGAAAGGGGGGGATAAAAAACGAGGTCAGGGGCTTCGGTGTAAAAAGGAAAGGCGTTGTAGCTTATCCTGGGCTGGGCGTCCACGTAACCGGTCGGCAAGGGAAGGAATTTCAAAAAGAGAAGAACGGAACGAAAACGTGGAAAGGGACCCTCCAGGGGAAGAGGGGTATGCTAGAATGCCGTATCAGGGAGATTTCTATTTCAGGATCGGGGAAAAATGGCGACTTGAAACTAGGAGCAACTCTGGAGGTCAGAAGGGTTCAAGAAGAGGGAACGTAGTCGTTACATTTTATAGGGGTGGAGACTATGCCCCTGATATTGAGAAAAGAACGTGAGAGAGGATCAAGAAAGGAGACCCGACTGGACAATGGGACGGACAGAGAAAGACAACTGCAAAGTCACGGGACGGAGAGGGGGAGGAGGAAAGGTACTCTTCAGCGGCCAAAAAAAAAAAGGGGTAGATCGGGCATTGAGGAGTCCAAAAAAGGGGGAGGAAAAAAGTGAAATGCTGACGAGAAAGAGGATCGTCGGAGGGGAGGCCTTGGACCGGATCGCCATGAAAGAAGATGGGAACCTTTCGTAAAAGGACTACCGAAGAGGAAGAACTCTAAAGAGGTCGACGAGTGTGTCCTTCCCGGGCAGGGGGGGAGGTTGGGGGATGGAAAAAAAAAGAAACAGGAAGACTCGCCGTTTGGGAATAAAGTAGATGAAGAACGTCACAAACGCGGGGAAGTCGATGTCGGAGGGGGGGAGGGTTTAGAAAAAAATGCCGGAAGGAAAATTCGAAAAAAGAAAAAAAAAAAAAGCAGAAAAATATGCAGAGTTCGGCGGCCGAGCGTAGTGCATAAAAAAGGGGAAACGGGCAGCGGGTTCTCCAGAAGTCCAGTCAAAAAAAAGAGGAGGTCTCACGTATGAAGGGAAGGAGGGTGTTCAGGGAGGCAGGAGGGGGAACAAACCTTAAAAAAGAAGGTCATAGCTCTGAGAAACGCATGTTCTTGATCGAGTAGGTAATAAAAAAAAAAAAAGAGAGAAGGGGCCTGTCGACAGTCAAAGGAGGGGGGCCGAGGGAGAGGGACGCTAGGGAGGCTAGAATGCAACCACCCGTAAAAGGTATAAAAAAACAACGCAACAATCCTATGCGGTAGAAAAAACGGCTCTTGGGAAAGAAACGAAACCAGCAAAGAGGAAAATCAAACTCCCTAGAACTTTAAAACAATCAGCACTACTCTATGACCTATGAAAAAGGAGGGAGAACCGATCCGGTATCTCGGAAGGAGGTCAAAGAGAGCGTGTAAGGAGGGGACATGAGGTGGTGGGAACGGGTTAAGGGAGGAAAAAAACTCAGAATAACTTTGATATAGAGGTTCGACTTCAGTCGTTTATACTTAAGGGGGATGGAAAGCGTCGATCTGTGGAGGCAAATTGAAAAATACTCGCAGGGGGGGGGGGAGGCGTGTAACTAGCTTCAAAAGAAAAAAGGTCAGTGGATGAAGGAAGGAAGGCAATTACTAGCAGAGACCTATAAAGAAGGGACCGGTTTGTCGAAGGAGGGGGGAAGCTGGGCAAAGGGAAAGGAATTTCGCCAAGAAAGGAGAGACCGTCAAATCATCGGCGAGCGTCGAGGGAGCGGCGATCGCGGGGAGGGGGAAGGGGAAGGGCGATTAGTATTTTATTCAACAAAAAAAAACAAAGAGAAACCTGGGGAGGTAAGGGTTCTCTGTCGAGAAAGAGGAACGAAAACAAAAGAAAAAGTGGGATGGTAGGATGAGAGAAAAGGCTAGGATACTAGGGTAGAGGGGACTCAAAAAAAAGGGGGGGGGGGAAACATGCGCCTCATCGTCCCCCTAACGGGAAGAGGAGTCGGGTCCGGTTGGGGGGAGGAACTCGGGAGCTGACCTCGCAGCACGAGAAAGAAAAGGGGAACACCACTATAATGCAATCACGGTCAAAAGCGCAGGACCGGAGCGCGCCCAACTTGAAAAGGAAAGGGGAACGCGGGAGAAAGATTTCAAGGGGGGGGAAAGGACAGAAGGGAGGGGAAAACACGCGCACGGATACAGGAAGCCACCGCTCAGGCAAAGGGACCATTACAAGGGCTAAA
>Ga0179591_1251619_pt1 | contig 25037 bp, 23 predicted proteins | sample CZOMad2_1_08_16f_FD_182891 | JGI IMG/M metagenome (GOLD analysis project Ga0179591, IMG submission 182891) | Vadose zone soil fungal communities from Angelo Coast Range Reserve, California, USA - CZOMad2_1_08_16fungal (PacBio error correction) | ecosystem: Environmental > Terrestrial > Soil >...
TTGAAAAGAGAGGGAAGTTGGGGAAAAACAAACTCTCCGTATTAAAGGCTATCACCCAATGTGGACGGACCACAATTAAGTTTCCAGAAGACGAAGAAATTAACTCCTCGGGAGTACAGGAAGGTTTGGAAATCTTCAGTCAAGGACAAATCCGGGACTGAAACCTCCGACAGGGGTCCATCAATCAACCCTCAGCCGGACTGCCGAGAGGGGGGGGGTGCAAGATCTTCAGAAACTCGAACCTCGCCTGGATTCACAGGACTTTATGGAAAACGCGTACGGGATGGATTGTTCGAAAGGAAAAAGAGGAAAAGCGCCCTTTAGCGCCGATTGAAAACGAATGACTTGCAACATGATGCGCGAGTCGGGTGGTAACGAAAGTTTCCAACAGCCGGGGTTGTTTTAAGCAGAGAAAAAGTGCGGTACTTACACACGGCGAGCAAGGGGTCGCACACCCCACCTATGGGGGTCCGGCCCAGACCGGCCACATCCGAGAAAACACCCTCGAATGCCTGCTTGACAACTGTAAGGGGAGCAAACCAAAAACTGGCTTTGAATATATGTTCAGTCAAAATTGCTTAAGAAAAATTGACGCAATTGATCAAGGGACGGGGGGGGGAAAAGGGCCCAAATTTGTAACGACAACAGCATGAAGACGCAACGGGAGGGAACCGAACAGGGCTCAGCACACTCAACGCAATACATTGGGGGGAAAGAGCGCCGTGCGCGGCGGTACTGGAGGAGGCAATGTCTGTTAAATCAGTAAACGGAGCTGTGCTCGCTTAGGGTAGTACTTAGAACAGATGGCCTGGGAGTCGCATGTGTAACAGAACAACTGCACGACGGAAAAAAGGACGAAAAACGGGTCACTAGTAAGGGAGGGCAAAAGGGCATGCAGCATAGATGGCCGGACCCTGCAAACGCGGCAACATGCTTGTCGAAGAAAAAGAAGAGAGTTCAAGCGGATTTTCCGCCATGATTCGGAGAGGAAAGAAAAAATGGGGGAAGCTCTGTAGGAGCCGCCGGCCGAACGAAGGACGCTCTTGGATGGTAGTTCTCCGAATCAGCCGAGAAGCAGCGCAAAAAAAAAAAGACCCGCGCCCAAACCGAAAAAAAAAGCGACCGGCGGATCCTGCTGCGAAAGTAAGCAAAGACCGCAATAGGCCTCGAAATACAGGCACCACGAGTGGAGGAGGCAGAGTTCAAAACGGAAGGGGTATGATCTGACGCAGGATGAGACGAGGATAACACCAAGGGGGTGCTAACATAATCTAGATCAGGTCACGCGCCCGAGGGGGAAGTTACCAGACACCTTGCTTGCTGATGTCGGCGTGGCGGGGTGGAGAAAAGTCAAGTCCGCACTTAAGGGTAGGGAACTGAAAAACGCGAATTGACGCAAGTGCCCACCGCGACTCAAAAGTGGGGGGGATGGTACCCGGGCTGTAATTGCCTGGTGACAAAACCGAAAATCGTAGGCGACTGGGAGCCAAAAGGAACTCATGTTCCGAACGGAAGACGATGAAAGAAATATCATACAGGGGAGGGGCAAAAGAAGAGTAAAAAACCGGAATTGCAATTGGAATCAGGCATTGAGAGGTTGTTCCGCCTCTATCAAGGTGATGAGAGATGGGGAGACGGTGGAGAGCAACGCATTGTAGGAGAGAAAAATGCACGCACTGAAAAACAAGAGAAAAAATAAGCGAAACAACAAAGTCTCCGCCATAGTGAAGGAGAAAATGGAGGTTAAGTTGGAAACGAAAAATATCCAGTGCGGCGACGGTCGAGCGCCTTCTTTATAGTGAAAAAGCAGAGGTAATTTGCGAACCGGGGGTTTAAAGGGATCAAGGGAGGGGGAGGAAGAAAGGGCGGGGGGTCCGCCGCCACCGCTCGAAGCCCTAAGGTTGATCGCGGCTAGGCACAACAGAGAGCATAGGGATGTAAAAAAAAGACAGAAGCCCGGTCGAGAACAAGGAGAGAGAATAAAAGAGTGGCGAGCCGTCTAACGCAGAGAGGAAGGAAGGAGTTGGGTCGTGCGACGGTTCAAGGGGGGCCCCAAAGTAAAACGGTTGGCTGCTTGACGAGAGGGGGACTGAGGGTCCGAATCAAGATCAGGGCGGGCTATATCACAAAGGATACAACCGCCAGCTTCTCAAACAGGGAAGTGACGGTGCGAGACAGAAAGGAAGAGTCATACAACTACTTGCCCTGGCGAGAGCCGGGGGGTGGGGTTAGTCGTTCGGGTTGGCGTTGTGATGCGGCGGAAGTGCGAGCGTATAGCCCGAGCGGCAACGCAAGTGAAGGGGGGGAGGGATGTGGGAGATCCTCCACAAGACGAACCAGCGAAGAAAAAAAGAAGAGTGAACGCGGGGGAAGAGGGGATCAGAAAAAACGAGATCGTCCCTTAAAAAAAAGGCGGTCGAGAAAAAAAGAGCGGTTTTCTCCTGAAAAAAAGGTGAAAAAGGGTCGGCCAACGGAGCAAGTCAAGTGAAGCCGCGTAGCAAATCTCGGGATCAAGCGCGGGAGTTTTGGAGTGAAGGAGCAGGTCTAACTCTCGGGGAGTGTTTAGGAAACGGAGATTTGTACATCGTCAACGTGCAGGTGCACAAGAAGGGGGAGCCCAAGTATTGCCGTAAGAAAACTAACAAAGAAAAGGTTGGTCGGACCTAAGAAAAGCTGAACAAAGAAAGGGGCGCAGAAAAGGCTGCACCATGACACGTTCCTAATGAGGAAGCATTACGGGGGACCCCAAAGGAGACATGGACTACACTGGCAAAAGACTTTCGCTCCCCTCTGCCGACGAAAGAAATAAGAAAAATCTCGGCAGGTACGAATACGGGGGCTAAGACCTCATAGAGAAGGGAGAAAAAAGGTAACGAGGGAGCGAGGCTTTATGCCTGGATTCCCTAGAGGGGGAAAGAAGAAGTTCGGTTGTGTGGGGGAAAAGGAAAGTCCCGGGGGACTAGGGATCTGGGAAAACAAGAAAGAACGGGGGAAAGACTTAGTGGGAAGAGAAACTGCCATTGCGGGGAGGGGGGTTTTATCGGGGGAGGAAATCTGGACTAGGAAAAAAGGGAGCTGTTCGAAGAGAACAAACAACGGAGGAACTACAATATAGAGCATATGGTGAAAATCAAGTATACGAACAAAAACAGGGAAAAGCTAAACCTGGAAGTGGCCGGGAGAAAACGCCGCAACCTGGAAGAAAGGGGGGAAACCTTGGCATCATTCGGAAATCAAAAATGAACCGGGAAAAAGGACAAAAACACGAACACGGCATTCCGTCATCGAGGTCATCAGAGAGTTTCACTCATAACGACCTTAAATCCGATGAGCATGGAAGAGAGAGGTATCTACCTAACGTCTTACAGGAGCAGAAGGGAAAGCAGGGCCGAGGTCGACGCCACGGAGGGTGAAAAAAAAAGCAAAACATGGGCAGTACTGTCATGGAGAGAGTGAAAAAATTGGATACGGCGCCTGGAGGACTGGAAAAAAAAAAACCGGCTGGGGGGGAACGGGGCTTCGGCCGTACAATTTGTTATTTTGGAAAAATCAAACATGGGGGGAGCGAAAAAAAAAAGGCAGGTGACATCGGGAAAAAGGGGAGGAGAAAAAGAAATGCCGGCGCTTGTAGCACAGGCTAAAGCATTAATAAAAGAACGATGGAACAGAGGGGGGCGGCAACAGAAAAGAGCGATGCGAAGGATCATCTCTCCCCGAAGAAAGAAAAAAGAGGTTTTTTTTCTCCGACGCGTTGGGGAACAAAACGGGGAGGGCTGATCGTTCTAACCTAGGGCAAGAAGGGGATCGTAAGGATCGGAAAGAGGAAAGCAAACATCTACTCATACCAAAGGGAAAAAGAGGGAGGCTGAAGAGAGATCAGCGCGCGAAGGCATATACAAAAAACATAAGCAGATCACCGCCCACAAAAGTCCAAAAGGAAAGACGGGGAAACAGTTTTGATGGAAACTGGGGAAAGGGCGGATGAGGAGTCGCAACGTCAAGGAAAAAAAGGTCTTCCACTATTTAAGTGGGGAAATACATCAATAGAAGCCAGACGATCAGGGGCTTTCGACGTAGAGCAAGGAATCTCATCAGCCAAAGGGGAAAAATGGTGGGAACTCTTGACTCGGTAGGGGCACAGCCAAGAAGGTGCTATTCAGGGGAGTGATTGAAAAGGCATCAAGCCAAGAATATTGAGGCGGATCAGGGAAGGACGCTCATGGTCGAGGGGCGGGCGATAGAAAAGATCTCTCTATCGGTTGGGAAGAGCGCAGAAATCTCGTCGTTCGCGAGCAGTCTGGAGCGAAAGGGTTATGTACTAAAAGGGGGGGAGAAAGAATAGTTTCGAAAATCCAGATTCTGGTCAGGGAAAAATAACAGAAGGGAGACACAAGTCGGAAATCCCTTATATTTCGGGGAAAGGACATCAGTCGCCGCTGGTGTCGTGTCCACCCAAAAACAAACCCAACAAAACCAAAATGGTGTCAACAACAAAAAATTGCGGAGCCTTTGTGTCCTGGACTGGCGGGGGAAGGCATCGGGAAGAAGAGGGGAGCAAATTCGCTGCTAGAAACCTTCAGGCATATGATCACCGTTCTCAGCGGGGGGGGGGGGCGAATCACCTGCCCGGAGTAAGCTAAAAGTTCCTGATCGGAAGGCTACACATTTGTTGTTCCACCAAAAAAAAAAAGATTGGGGAAGAAGTTCGTAGTGAGCTTTTCGGAACAGAAAAAAAAAAAGAGCGCCTCCGAAGGCAGGTTTGGGAAAACAGCATTGGGGACGGGAAAAAGATACTTGAGGCAACGGCTGGAGTAGGGGAGGAAGAAGGCAAGGGACGAGGGACAGCCAAGGTAAGAAAGAAAGGGGAAACCCGACCTGCAAGCATTGGTCCGTCCACAAAGTCTAGGCGAAGGGCGGACGGCGGGCGCTTATTTCTCCACCCAAAACGTGGGGATCGCTACAGAAACCGGAATTCGCAAGGAACCCTTAAATTCGTTGACGAGAGACCACGAGAAGGGGGGCCATGTTCTCGGCCTGGGCTCAGAAGGCGCAAAGAAAATGGTCGATAGACGTGTTAGGTGTGGAGAATTCATGGTGTTTTTCTCAGGGAACGGCGAGGGCGGAGTAAACAGGAAAAAGGCGAGCTCCTAAGGGTCGATTATCCAGCTCAGGACAAACTTGGGGGGAGGGCAGCTCCGAAAAAAGTCGGCAGAAATGAAAAAAAAGCCTGGGAGCCTAAAAAGTTGAAGGGTGAATGGGAAAAAGTAAGGGGATATCTCTTTGTTGTTTGGTTGTTTTGGCTGGAATTCTTTCAAGTCCTGAAGCAGGAATTGATTGGGTCGAAACGGGCAGAGAAATTCCTTGTACCCATGTCAGGGGAGCAGCGGGGAAACGGAATAACATAAGCAGCAGCAAGGAGAAAGGGACACTCCAGTTGCCGAAATGAAAACGCAGTGCGGAGAGAAGGGAAAACCATTGTAATAATTCAGGGTGCCGAGGGAAGGGTCGGCTTTGAAAGGCGGGGGCGGGAAGGGGTAAAACGTACAAATGGAACACTGCAAAGCTTGTTCAAATTTGCGCAAAGCTTACGGGGGACCTGAAAACAGAGACAGACATAAAAATAAAACGCCCATCAGAAGGGAAAAGTGTGGGGACCAGAAGCCGGGTGGAGTGCTGCAGGGGACGGAAAGACTGGGGAGGAGCCACTCCTTGCTTCGAGAGGAGACTAAGCCGTCTTACAAAAACGATATCTGGCATCAGTCGCCCAACCGAACGGCGATCATCGTGGGCAAAAGAGGGAAAAATTTAATAAGCGACTAGGAAGAGTGGCGCGGACACGAGACAGGAAGCGACGCGTGTCAGGAAAAAGGCAAGAAAATTAAATAAAGTCTATGAGAGAGAAGAGAAAAAAAAAAAAAAAAAAAACAAAAAATGAAGGAAATATCAAGCTCTTAGATTTAATGTGAAGAGGTGGGTATGGGGGTACCGGACAAACGGAGAGAGTCGAATTAACTGGCAGGGGGGAAACGAGTTTTCCAACACCTGGCCTTTGAGAAAGGATGAAGAAAAAAAAACGAGTGCAGGGGTCGGGGAGAGGAAGTGGCCATGGGGGGGCGCTCAAAGGGGGTAGCCAATAGACCGGGAGGGGGGTTCCAGGAAAGAGTAAGAGGGTTCCATAGAGGATGGATGATTGGGAACACGCAAACGCAACACAACGGGTCAGCAGGTCAAGGGAAGCGAAGAAAAAAAAGATTAGCACATGTAAATGGATAGGAGACAAAAAATCGGAGACAAAATGGGCGAGTCGGTGGTATTTGAAGGAAGGGAATAAAAAGGTCTTTGTCGAGAGGGAATAATGAATCATAAAACGTAACAGGGCGCTAGCAGAGTGCGGATAATCAAGGGAAGGGGAAGGACCATTGGGAGACAACTCACCTGTCACATTCCTGTTTTGAAGGAAAGGAGAGAGAAAACAACAACGGGAAAGGGGGAGAGAGTATCGACCGTCTGGGGAAAAATTGTGGGGGGGGGGAAGAAAATTGCGGTTAGGTGGAAGAAAGGAGGGGAAAAACAAAGTTTGATCCGCAGAGGACTCGCAAACCTTCCTCTTCGAGGGGAATATCAGGGCAAGCGACAAAGAGAAGGTATTTCCCCGAAGGGGAAGTTTCAGAGAAAAAATGGAAAATTCTCTCCGAGTGACAGAAGGAGAAAATGACGGGAGTGGGGGGGGAGTCCGCTCAAGTTAAAGCGCATCAAAGGCTTGGGTGGGAGGGGAGTTCTTTTTGAGGGGAAAAAATCAAAGAGAGGGGAATAGGTACGCCGGCTTGGAGCCCAAGCAAAGAGATGTAAATAAAAGGTGCCGAAAAGCATCAGTGCCAGCGAGGAAATGCACGAGGAGGGGACAAGAAATCCAAGGCCCGTGGTGGAAACTCGGCAGGAAGAGGAAGCGTTCTTCCCTTCATTTTAACATCACCATCATCGCACTGAGAAGACGAGAGTGATATTCTGCATCATTGGGAGTGACGGAACCTGGAGGTTACACTCACGGGAAATGAAACGACAGCGGATGGGTCGACCAAAAAGAAATATCCGGCCTCGGGACGTAAAAACTCTTGAAAAGGTGACTCGTGCGGGGTTAGAAAAAAGGATAGGCAAAAAAACTGTTTGGGGAAATCCGACAAGAAGGGAGAGAGCAGCGGCCACTTGGGGGAACAACTAACAATATTGTACCTCGGTCCGTCTGAAAAATAAAGCCTCGACAACTCAGAGAAAAAAAGCGAAAAAAAAAAAAATATGTTTAGCCAAATGCTTACGAGGGAAGCACGTCGGACGAAAGGACATTAAACAGGGAGGGTGCATTTTCCCGGGTTGAAAAAACCACCGGACTACAAAGGCTAGAAAGGCAATCAACAGAGGGGCACGCAAGGAGCTGTTCTTGGAATGAGCGGCCTAAGGGCCGCCGGCGGTGTACCCAGCCGTGCGGAGCTTAGGGGGGGCTTCTCCGTGACAGGATGACCGTCGTTCTGGGGCAGGGGATAACACAGGCGACGACAAACCGGTGTCGCAGAACACCTTAAGAAGTGAAGTAATGGAAAGACTTGAAAGGGGATGACCGTGAACGCTAAAGAGCCTGAAACTGCTTATGAACATTCGTTGAAAACTCTGAGGTGCGACAAGGTGGGCTGAACCTGCAAAAGTAAAGGCGGGGAGAGCCTCAGTACGAGGACGGCATTCAGAGAGCCGGAGTCTGAGAAAAGGAATGACAAAGACTAGAAAAAAAAGCATACGGCAAATAAACCCGGCAAACAATCTCTACATGCAACTTTAACTGCTGCTACCCATAATCGACCAGTAGTCCGAGATCTGGCAACGCCGCAAGACTGTTCGAGAAAGCAGAGGCCATGAATTTATGTTACGCCCCGGGTCCTGACCAAGGAGCATTATATCCCGTTGTTGGGAGTGAGGAGAATCGTTCTCGTCCCTGAGAAAACAGGAACTGGTTTGCCGGGAAAAGGAAAGGAAGGAGGTTGTAGGAGGGGGGAGATGTCGAAGGCCGAGTACCTCAGCGTAATGGGAAGAAAATAGAGTTACTCAGGTCCCCCCTCGGAGCAATGGGGAGGAAAGAAAGAGATATGCAGTCTGCTGGGGGGGCATTTTTTAAAAAAAAACCGCGTCTTAGGCAAACAGTTCGGCGGAAAGTTCCTAACGTCAAGCGATTAAAAAAGAGAAGAGGAAGGGTTGCTGGAATCATGGAAGATCCGTAGGTCCACTGGAAAACCGGTCAGTTGAGAGTTGGGAGCACAAGCCGAAACTGGGAGATCTCTTGACAGGGGTGTATACATAAAGGGGGCGGAGATAAATATTAAAGGCAAGTCGAGCCCAAAGAGACAACAAAGAAACCAAGGAGCCCGCCATAGTGGGGACGTAGGGGAGACGTGTAGGGTGACGTTGTAAGCGGGGAAAGGAATGCGTAGAAACTGTGTATAGCGCAGGACGTGTGTGTGAGAACAGAACCAACGAAAACGGGTGGGGGAAGAAAGGAGCTTCGAAAGGAATTGGTCGCCGCACATAGTTTACACGAGAGGGGAGCTCCGGAGAGGCAAAGGAGGAAGCTAGAAAAGAGATAATTAACAAAACAAAAAGATCGCGACCGCGTATAAAAAAGAAGAGATGGAGGAGCATTCAGGTAGAATCGGGAAGGAAAATGAAGGTGTAGGAGAAAAAACGGAAAAGGATTGAAAACAAGAAGCTTAAAAATGTGGCTACAGGAAGAATGACGATTCGCTTAAAACATACGAGTAAGAAAACCGATGATTAGTCTTACAAAACTGAATCCAGGACAGGAGAAGTACGTTTAATTGGGCAGAGGAAAAGCAATAGAAGACCGATGAAGCGAAGAATCCGGAGGAGAGGAAGGGGTTGTTGGGGTATAGTAGGGGATTGTTTGGAGGGTGGAAGGTGAGTAGATGAATTAAGAGCTCAGCAAGCTAGGCAGAAAAATAGGTTGCCTGGGGTCTGTTAGGGGGGCGAAGAACCCAGTCAAGATAAGAAGAAGATAGAAGTGGAAGTACCGAAAAACCGACCTCGGGGAGAAGCCGTAAAACGCGGAGGGAAAAAAAAAAAAACTCTGGGGTGCAAAGGGAAGAAATAATGGTCTTGGAGATCTGGCAGCCGGAGTAGGGGGACGAAACCGCAGTCTGGAAGGGAAGAGAGGAGCAGGGAGGATTTTTGAATTGAAGCGGAGCGGGGGGAGAAATAAGGTGATGCAAAATAACACGGGTTCCCGCTGAACATGAAGGGGAGGGGGGCGGGGAGGAGACAATGACGGGACGGAACGAGAAACTCGGCAACGAAAAGATCACCAGAAGGGGGGGCGGGGGTGTGGGGAAGAGGCAGAAAAGAGAGACTTCCTGGAAAAGGGGAGAGGAAGAATGGAGGGACTGCCATGAAAAAGGTCTCCACTTGCCCTAAGTTGCGCTCACCTCGGTCCGATAAAGAAGGGGGAACGCGGAGGGGGAGCTAAGTCAAGTCGGAAAGGTGAATACGCAAAAGAGCGAAATGCGAAATCCTGGAGTTTAGAGGAAATGATCGGAAACCCGACGATGAGGGAATGGCCGAGGGGTGTAGTATGACAGGGGAGGGCCAGCTATGAGGGGAACTGCAAAAAAGGTCTCACTTGGAAAGTCGGGAGTCTGCGAAGGACGGGGAGGGTAGGACTTGAAAACGGGGGGTTTTTCGGGACGTAATCTTTACAGAGAAAACCTTATCTATAAAAAAAAAAACAAGGGGAAAAGAGAGAAGATGTGGCAAGCATAGAAAGACACAAAACGCGGTTAAAAACACGGCCGGTTCACGAGAGCAAGTACACGATCAAACCGAGAAAACTTGAATTAAGGGGGAAACAACCTCGCATAAAAGACTACAAGGAAGAACAACCGAACAAGACAACTCCTGCATCGGGAAATCTAAAGATTTCACTGAAAGGAAAAATGGCTCATGAGAGAAAGGGCTTCTAAGATCGGTCAGTACTCAACCTTACCTTAACGGGATAAGCCGAAGAGCCTGGAGGGGGGAGAGAAAAAAAGGGATACACCGGAGCGGTTCATACATGTCAATGCGGGACGCGAGTGGATAGCCTGGGGGGGGAAGGAAAAAACACTTCTTTTGACAAAAAGGGTAAGGAACGTTTGGCTGGGGGGACTTCAACTCGCTGCTGACCAAAAAAGTGAACCCCGCGTGGAAGGCCGGAATCCTCAGAGAGTGGAGAGAATCATCAAATCAAAAGCAAAAGCTACCCAGCGAATTGAAAATCACAAGGCGGCAGCTTACGATGAGAGGGGGGACTAACGCAAGACTCCTGCCGTCTGTTTTTTGACTGCCAAAAAAGGGGGGACCTGCAAGATTTCTGGGGAGTAAAAGAGGGCTGAAACGGCGAGCTTAAATTTGCGGAGGACGAGGAGGACGTGTGGAAGAGATACCACTAAAGGGGCCACCACATGCAGAGGGACTCTGCCGCGAGATGAGGACTCGCATGTCATGATCTAACTGCCGCAAGAAATAAAAATAACGACTATAAAAAAAAAACGCACGGCTTAGGGTTCGTCAAGGATCTGCGGGTCAGGGGCGCACGGCAAACGGAAAAGGCCTCGCAAGGCCCGCGGGCCGGTGTGTCAGCAAACGCAAGATCGGCAGACAAACATCCGATAGGGATGGGCGGACGAGGAGGACGTCCGTAAGACAAAGGTTTAAAAAGCAGGGCAATCTGACCGGTCGAACCGAAAAGGCGAGAGAAAAGAGGAAGACGCAGAAAAAGGAAGGCTGCTGCTGATCGCTTGCCAAAAAAGGTGGAGGGAGGGGGTGCTAAAGAGATAGGAGGGGAGGAGAAAAGAGCAAGGACTCTCATCTCTAGCGTGCAGCGGAGGTCGAACCGAATCTGTAACGGAAATACGGATGACCGGGAGAGGTTGAGAAAATGACAGCGGAGGGGGAAGCACCATCCCAAAAGAAACGTCTAACCTTATTTCGGATGGACAACGTAAGCACCAGGGAGAAGAGGGGAACCTATTGAGAAAGTGGGGGGGGGGTTTTTCCTAGGGGGAGGACCTTACTCTGCTTGCAATAGGAAGGGCCACGCAATTGGGGCTCGGAGACTACAGGCGCAAGAGGGCAGGCACCCGGGAAGCGGCGGAAAAGAAACCCTTAAGCGGGGTGAAAACATCCTTAGACGTTAAAGAGCAAGAAATAGGAAAAAAGTGCTCTATCATCGATTCAAGTTCGGAAACAGAAAGAAGGAACACAAGGGAAAGAAAGCGCATGTTTTGGGAAAGAAATGAAAGATTGGGAAAAAATCAATGGAGAGCGGTGGAACCTGAGCTACTTGAAAAGGAAAACATGAATACTGAACCGGGACTCCTAGGGATCAAAGATCGCCAAAGACAACGACACAAATTGGTCTGGCAAACAAACCTTCTCGGGAAGGAGACTTTAGAGAGATTTAGCAAAAAAAAAAACGGGGGGAAGAGCCATATGAGCCTCCTAGACGAAAAAATAACGGGTTAGCCGGGATCTAACAACAGCTTCGGTTCAGGTGCTAGATGGTCAAAGGGGCGAGGAAACGGGAAATATTGGAAGACAAGCCGGAGGAAGAGAAGGGGAGTGTTGGGGAGTCGGCGGGTTGTTTGAGAAAAGATTAGGGCGTAGCCGAAAAAGGGAAAGGCCTGAACAGGACGGAACAAGAGGAAACGCTGTCAGGGTAACGTGTCAAAGAAACTGGGAAAAAAAATTGAAGACGCTTGAAAACTCGAAGAGAAGCCAGCCGGTTCGAGTTCGATGAATAGGGGTCCGAAAGCAGACTGCAAGGAAAAACACTGCCAGTCTAGGGCGAGGGGGAAAAAAAGCAGGGGTAAAGGAAAAGGGACGACGGAAAGGTGGTCCTTTGCACATGGAAACTAAGGGAAGAGGGGGAAACGAAGTAACCTAGGAGAGCCAGGCGAAGGCCGAGCACTCCATTTGGCCAGAGAAGGCCGCGACGGCGATCGGGGTGAAAACAGGAGAGTTGAAATCAGCGGTCACGCTTCAGATCCTGCTTCCAGGTAAGGATGTTTATGTTGACCTAAAAGAAAACGGGATAAAGGCATCAACGTTTAAGAACCTCTAAGCAAAGCCAAATTGGGGGCGGGGTGAAAAAAAAAAAGCCGAAAGTCCTCGAGTGTCTAGGGAGGGGGCCCCGGGCTGTGAGGAGGAATAAGAAAAAAGGGATTCACCTTGACAGAAGAGTAGGCTAAAAACCCCGTCTGGAAAAAAGGGGAATAGGGCAAAAGACAGAACGAGAGGAAAGAAAGCAGCGTGCAGTGGGGCGCGACATAGTCCATATGGCAGGGTCATGTTTCGACATATCCATAAAAACTGGAGTAAAAAAGGGGGAAGTTAAGAAAGGGGGCGAGAAAAAGGCAAAAAAAGATAGGGAGGGCAGTCGTGAAAAAAAAACAAAGTGAGGGTAGAAATGCAGGTCGTCGAGGGGAACATTGTAACATTGCCGGAAGAGTGGTCCAACGGAAGACCGAAGATTGGGGTACAGAGCCGAGGCTGGGGGGAAGGGGAATGGGAACTGTTGTCGGAATTGGTGGGAGGAGAAAAAGAGGTCGCGTGGGTATCCACGCCAGGGGGACGATGGAACAAAGAGCACGATAGGATGATGTGTAAAGAAGACTAAACCCAAGTCCAGGAGGCACTTCCACTTGTCGCGACGACGCCCAAGATGGAAAAATAGGGCTATAAGATTCCAGAGAGACTGGGGGAGATAAGGGAGGGATGAAAAGGAGGGAGGAAATAAAGGCCTTCTTTGAGGGGGAAAATTATAAAATATCCGGCCCTTACAGAAGGGCGAGCAGGGCGGAGAAAATCAAGATTTGTTCGGGGCAGGAGGAACAGACCCGCAACTTTTCGCTACACCCAACGCATTTTGGAGACCGGCGAAAGAAAAAAAAAAACGGAGGGGAGGAAAAGAAAAGAAGGGAAGGGGCCGCTTTTAAAAAGAGGGTGTGGTGGGGCGCTACAGGGATTAGGGTTCCAGCAATGGGAAAGAACAATTTAGGGAAAACTTAAATAGAGGGAACAAGGAAGGGAGGCGATGTGAGAAATCGGAAGGGGAATCGACAGACCCCGTAGTCCCGCGGGGGGCAGTAAAAGAAAGGTAAGTCGCAAGTCTCTCCGAAGGGGGGAGGGACGGAATGGAAGAAAAGGCCATGTGCTAGAGGGGGCGAGGCGGGAAGACGCATGACCTTTTGGTAAAAGGTCAAATTGGGAGGGGGCACGACCATCCAAGGAAAAGAAGGGGGAATCTCATTTCTTGATACCCAGACAAGCCGATTTAACTGGCGATACAGAATGGGAAGAAAAAAACAGGCGTGCAGTGACTCGAAAAAATCAACTAGGAATTAAGATTCCGGTGTTGAACTCGGTCAGTCAATAACACTCAAGGAGAAACGGAAGGCATGTGGGAAGGTGAAAAAAAAAATAATGACGAGAAGCCAGCGGTAAGGTTCAATAGGGAGGGCATCATTACCCAAAAAATCTTGCCAAGGCCAGGGGGGAAAGAGAGGGGTTGGGGCGAAAGGGACAAGGAGAATATCGACTCGATATTACAAAGACGCATGCAACATATAGCGTCTTTCGGGGGGGATCGAACATGAGGTAAGGAAAGAAGGGGGGGGGGTTTCAGCAAGAGAAGACTGCTTGCGGTCATGGAGAAACGTGGCGACAAGGGGAGGCTAATTCTTTCACCGGCCGGGAGCAACACAAAAGACAAAAGAATCCAATACTTTTGGGGATGGTTAAACAATTGGATTGAGAGGGTACGAAGAGTGTCACAATGTGAATAGACGGAGTGGGCCCTGGGGGGAAGAAAAACACACCCTGGAACCAGGAAAACATGAGACAGGCAGGACACGGCCCCTCAAGCAATACTTTGGGGTCACGAGAAAAAGAGGGGTTTGCGCGGAAAAGGGGAGGGAATCGGAAAGAAGTGGGGGAAAGCGAGGGTAGGGCCGGGCTGCCTGCTGAAAAAGAACCTTCAACATTCGACGAAAGAAGGGGGGAAGGTCCGCAAGGCTTGCAAAGACCTTGGGGGCGACAGAGATCAGGACGTAAAGATTCAATCGAAACGGCAAAAAACTTAGGATCAAACAAAAAAAAGTTCAAGTCAGGGGGTCTGTCCCGACCGTGGAACAAGGCCCTAAATTGAAGGCTCTTTGATCATAATCCGGCCAGGCTCAGAAAGACAGAGGTGCTCCAAGCCAAGCGAAGAGGCGAAAAGATCAAAAAAAACAACAACATCAAACCCTTGATCACGCAAGGAGGGTTCGGAAAGCGTAAAGTCGGCAGCATTACACATAATTAAGAAGATGAAAAAAGAAAGGAGGCGAGACTGTCACCGAAGGGCAGTCTTTGCGAGCCTATTGCAGAAGGCTTTGGGGATCAAAAGTGGGGTGGCGTACATACAGAGAGAACAAAGCGCAAGAGTGGGTCCGTTAAAAAAGAAAGTGTATTGCAAGAAGTTTTGGGATAACAGCGGGAAGTGCTCCCGTCAGAGTAAGGGGGTTGCAAACTGACAGAGGAAAGGGAAGGGAAAAAAAAACGCCGCTCCAGGATCTGCGCTGAGGTCAGAAAGGGTCCGTTACCAAAACCTGCAAACGAGAAGGGGAGGAGAAATTTGCGGGAGACTAGCGGGGTAAAATCAAAAACGATGGTCAAAACTAAGATGGGATTGCAGACAGGAACGATCCGGAATGGGGAAGATGGGGTCGAAGGTTGGGCGGTCAAGCAAGAAAAGGGGAAATGGGGAAAGATATCACGGTGGGAGCAGGATGGAGGGAGGAGTGAAAATTGCACCACTGAAAGAAACGGAGAAAAATAACTGAAAAAAAAGGACAAACGTCGCCAGAGGCACTTCTGAAAAGTGTACTTTGTAAGGTGCCTGGGCGAAAGGTGGAGGACCTAAGGTGTTTAAAAGTAACTCAAGGGGTAAACGTTTATGGGGCCTAAATTAGAAGTAGGTAATAGAATGCGGTTCTCACTCCATCTTCGCAAGAGAAAGAAGGGATTGTTAGCGACAGGTCGGCAACGTCATACTCTAATCACGAGAGACTTCGTCGCAAAGGGGGGGCCAGCATCCCGGAGGAGACCGGCGGAAACAGCCAGAAAAAGTTTGGAGGGGGAGGAACTCATACAGCAGCAGAGAAAAATTGTGCTTGAGGAAAAAAATGGCACAGAGCGTAACCTTGGTCGCTGACGAGGTAAGGGGCTCTCGGGTGAACGCTAAAGCAAGGGGAAGAGGATGCTGAAGATAGTGGTATGAGTCTGAAAAACCAAAAAAAAGACGAAGGAGAGCCGGGAATTTTAAGAACGTAAACGAAAAAAAAACAGACCCGTCAGTCCGGGTTGGGGTAGAGGAGGGGATGTTTGGGGAGAGCACTAAAGGTCGAGGTCGCCTCGATCGTAGAAAGAGCAAACAGAAATACCGGTGTTCTCTGTCGAAAGAGGAAGCCTCCGGACACCAGGCCGATCCGTCAAGAAGACACGGGAAGAAAAAAGCGGAAAGCCAGACAAAAAGAGCCTGAAAAACAGCGTCGGAGAAAAAAAAGACAAGGGTTAACTGCTATTTCCTGGGTAATATGAAGGAACGCATAGGAAGGACCGCCGTCGTAAGCAGAGGAGAGACGCGGGGAGCGCGGGGCAAAGTGGGACACGCAAGGAATGTTAAAAGAAAATGAAAGTCGTTGAAAAAAACCAATCGCGCGGGGAAAAAAACAATGAGGACCAGGGGGCGAACACGAAAGAAAGGGCTTCCGAAGGACCAGAGTTCACCAGCAGTTGTAGAAAGAAACCAAGGTAATTCCAGGGCCAAACGGGGAAGGGATGCCATTCGAAGGAACACTTGCAAACTACAGTGGCGCTCAAAGACAGGAAAATGAGGTAAAGGCGGAAAGGTGAGAAAAAGGTCGAGGAACAAGAGAAAAGGAAGAATAAGGAAATCTCGGCCTCCGTTAGGCGGTAAAAAATTCGGAGCAACGGATGACCTCTGGAAGGGGAAGAAGAGGGTGAGTATGTTTATAGTTGGAAAAAGGGGTTGCGCGGAGGGGCAACAAGAAAGAAAGTGCTCGGGTGCGTGCGGAAAAGCAAGGAAGTGCAAGTTAGGATTTAAAAGCGGTGGGGGAGGATAATCTTGCAAAGGACGAAAAGAGATCGGCTACCAAAAAAACATGAGGGGGAAGTATAGGAGACGTTGGGGGAAGAAAAGAAGCTTATCCAACACCCACGATGGTGAAAAGAGACACCTGGAAGGGAAAGGCCAACCTAATCAAAAAACACTTGATTTACTTGGTTCACAAGCAGAAGCTAAAAACACAAAACAGAAGGAGACAGAAAACAAAAAAATAGGCAGTTAGTAATCGTGTGTGTAAGAACAGGCTCAGAAATAGGGGAAAACTAGGCAAACTGCGCTTCGAGGGTCAGGGAAGGAAGGTGCGCAAGACCTTACGAAAGAAAAGAAAACTGATCGCCGGACGAAGGCGAGGTCAAAAGTAGGGGGGCGAGTCCACCGTCGTCCTGGAGGGAAAATGTCAAAGTAAAAGAAAGAAGCGCAAATGGGCGTTCCTGCGCCTCGCAAAAGTCTGGGGGCAAATAGGAAGTCCTAAATGTCGTGGTCTGTGGGAGTACAGGGCAATCGAACGATAAACCAGAAGTGACGCATGTACCACGGAGGTTCAGTGTCTTAATCAAAGAAGATCAAATCGTCTCAGAGAAAAGAAGAGCGCTGCACAAGAGAGGGACCGTCAACGACAGAGGAAGGGGGGCTCAGGCAACGCAAACTTAAAGCAGAGAGAGTAAACCGGTTATTGGGGTTTGGGCAGACCACCGGTGGAAGAAGAAGGAGTGCGTATCATGAAAACGCGGGAAAGAAAGTTCCCACAAAGGGCGGACTTATAGGGACCTTGGGGTAACGAGGAAGAAACAGAGACCGACCACCGGCAAGCTTGGCTAACCGGGGGGGGAAGGACGGAGAGAGCAGGCATCAATCGACTCTCATAGTCAAACCGCCAACAGAACCGAGCCCCAGGCATGAGCTAACTGCGTCGGGGCTTAAGAGGAACGTCAAAGAAAGTACAAACGCAAAGGAAAAAATTCCTCGCACGGCAAAGTGTCAAAACTCAGAGATCGCAGCACCGATCTTGCTGGGAGAAAAAAGAGAATATAGTCAGCAAAGAAAACCTTTACCTCGGCAGAGAAAGGGGGTAAACACCAGCGGACGTTTCTGCGGTGAGGAAGGTGAGCAATGCCACGCTGCACTGGGACTGGCGGGAAAAAGGGCTGAGGAGTTCAATGAAGAAAGAAAGGCTCTCGACGTACAAAAGACTACAAATGAAGGAGTCTCGTAGCAAGATGAGGAAAACGCAATAGGTGCCGCACTTAACAGAGCTGAATGGAAAATAACGTGAGACAATTCCAGAGGGTCGTTGCAGGGGAAAATCAGCCGACGAGCAGGGACAAAATTTCAGAAAAAGGAGGGGGTGGGGGAAAGTCACCACAACAGGTCGAAAACGACGTCACATGGGGGAGCATGGGGTTTCAGGGCCGGGGCTTCTTGGGAAGGGAAGGGAAAAAGGTCATATGGGAGGGACTAAAAAACCACTATGATAAAAAAAAAAAAAATCTATTCTCACCCGGTTACCTAGCGGAGAAAGCATACAAAAATGAAAGGGTATGAAGAGTAAAAAGACCGAGAGGGACAAAGAACAGGAGTGAGCAAAGTTGCAAGAGAGACTTTCGGGTAAAAACAAGGGACAAAAGAAAAGAAGCAGTGGCGCGCCTCCGACGGCGGAGGTTTTGGGGTAACAAGGAAAGTGCATGTAAAACGGGAAAGGAGAGCGGCAAGAAAAAAATGGGAAACGGCGTCATTCTCGGGGCATTGCAAGACCAATAGGACCGGGAACACTTTAAGAACGCACCGCGTGTGCGCAAAGAACCGCAGAGAAGTGTGAGGGGAACAAAAAGGAGAAAGGGATGCTTCCGAGGTCTCTAGAGTTTATCAACCAAAACGTTTGGCTCCAGCTGCGCCCAGAGGGAAGGCAACGGGAAAATGACTTCCGGATCACCGCAGGGAGGACAGGTAGGAAGCCTAACGGCTTAATCTGATACTGTGGAAGAGGAAGACAAAGGTGGCTTGCAGTGGGGCGGTTTTGTTGAAAAGGTTGGGGGGACGGCTAACGCAGGAAGAGACAGAAAAAAGATCCCGATACCGAAGGAGGATGCTAAAGGGTCCAAGTGTGAGGAAAGAACAACCTGTCGGCAAGCTCTTGACGAGGCCGGTGGGGAGACACCCAAAGGGAGTTGGAAAACAGCGTACTCAATATTGCTGCGTAAAAGTATTGCAAGTCACATCGTGACAGGAACGGACATACTTCGCAGGTTGGTTGAAGGAAACATAAAAAAAAAAAGAGGACAAACGGAAATAAGGAAACAAGAGGAAAGAAACTCCATGGGGTTAAAAGGCCATCAAAAAGAGGAGACGGAAAGGAGTGACAGGGGGGGGGGCGTTGGGGGAAACCGTACTATTTGTAGGATGCATACTTTGGTATTGTGGGTGTACGCAAAAGGAACGGACACTTTTGAAGGGAGGCCATGACTTACACTTTTTACTGACAAGCTAAGACAATAAAGTGTGAGGGGGGGGGGAACCATGCACATTCCTGGATGAGGAGGGGAAAGGGAATGGCCGCGTCCGGACAGTGAAGAAGGCTCGACGAAAAGGTCTCGTAAAAAGGGAAAGAAAAAAGAAGTGCTTAGAAAAAAAAACAAGGCGGGATGAAACTTTTGCACATTCTTAAAAACCTAAAAAATAGAGAAAAGGGGGTGACAAGGATTCCGTTTAAGATGGCGACTAAAGGAGCCGATTCGGCTTGGCAAGGGGAAAAAATAGACAGCGACGCTGTCTTCAAGAAAGTCTTGATCAGAAAAAAAGTCTCGCGAGGCATGAAAGGGGGGAAAATAAGATTAGGGGCTGACGAATGGGGGGTATCTTGAGGTTATTCGGGTACCATGAAGTAAAGAAAGATTCCCTGAAGTTTTGGGTCCTTGAAAGGGTGTCAAACAACGGGACCGGAAAAGCATGGTGGGGGACAAGAGAAGTGAATTGCGGGCTAGTAATCAAGGGGGTATCTCCCATTGGGGAGAAAATATCGGCTTTGGTATAAAATAAGCGCAGGTTCCATCTCTGAGGGGGGGGGGAGATAGGGGGAAAAAGACTAAAAAACAACCAAGTCAAGACTCTTTAAAGTGATCGGACAGGAACCATCCAAGCCACTGGAATTGTGGCTAAATGCAGGACTGAATAACTGGGAGGGAAAGCGGTGGGAGGGTAGTAAGAATGGACGTATTGTCTATCAGGGGCCAATGAAGAGACAGAGACTAATGACACGGGGCGCGGAGAAGAGTTGCGGAATCTAGGTTATTTGGGGAACAATGGAAAGGGGCACACAAATTACGAACACACAACATCGGTTTGTTAAAGCCGATATCTACTCACAAAAAATGAGGAAAAAGGAGATAAGCCGTAGTTTTCAAAAAAAATGAATGGGGGGGGGTCGAAGAAACAGGCAAAGGGTTAGGTAAAAAGGGAATTGGGCAACAAAAGAACAGAGGCAGGGATTTTCTCCAAATCTGAAAAAAACCCTGCGTCGGGGAAAGGGAAAGAAGAAAGAGGAAAGAGGGACAAAGAAAAAAGGGCAGGAAAAAACGGTACTTTAAATCAAGCAGATTATCTCCAAAGGACTCAGCAGGGAGGAAAAAGATCCCTATACATTTGCGGGAAAGGGTCGGAAGGATAATTAAAGAGGGAATAAAAGGAGGGGGCGTAGGCGGGTGAGGCCGAAAAATCATCAAGAATCAGGGGGAAAAGATAGCTTGAGACGGCGGGAAGAACCAACCTCGTTCAGTGGCATCCAAAAGGGGCTCCGAAAAAAAAAGTCAATGGGCCGCGGGCAGGGAGTGTCACGTCGGAGAGGGTATCAAGACGTCGTCTCAGGGAAAGGGAAACTCAGTCATGCAACTAAGGAAGAGGAGACGACTGCATTGGTAAGGGGAAAAAAACGTCAGAGACAGTACGAGCACTATATTATGGAAAGAGCTGCGCATTGGGAGAGGAATCTGGAACTGGGTTTCACTTGACCACGAGATTGAGTGAAAAAAAAGGACCCGCATAATAGGGGGGACGAGGGAAAGAGCCTTCACGTACGCTTGCAAAGGCATCGAGACGTTGTCGGGGTGGGACGACGGTAGGGCAATATTCCAAAATCTGGGGTTTTGAAAAACGGCTTTAGCGAGGCAGTGACTGGGAGAAAGACCTGGGAAAAAACGCCGATTACGGGAAAAACGTCAAGGCAGGGCCCTTCAACAGCCGCGACAAAGAACGGGTCTAAAAAAAAGGGCTTTATTGTGAGGGCAAAAAGGAGGGATCACCTTATAAGTTCGGTGTAGCAAGGAAGTACATGAACTTGCAGTTGGTCCCATGGTTTAAGAAAAAACAACATGAAGGCTCAGGGTATATGAAGCCAACCAGTCGACTGCACAGAACCGATCACATTGTGTGTCAATATAGAAGAATCAGTGAGGGGAATTGCTTTGGGACTTTAAAGAGTAAGATGGGAACTTGACTCCTGGCGACTTGAGGGTTCATTTGTGAAGGCTATTGCCGGTCGGGGGATCGGTTGAAAACTGAAGATTCTACGACAAGGGGACAGCTGGTGAAAAGACGGGCCTTTAATCCTTGCATATTCAGAGGAAAGGGGCACCCTGCAATCTAAAGCAGAAAAGCTGGAGGATCAACAGGCCGAGAGCGGAAAGAAGAACAATTTGATTCTCGGAACCGAAGGGAGGATCTTCATCCTCCGTGTCCTCGGGAGAGCCTCAGCTTGGGTCCGGAGGAGTGAGAGCCAGAGCCTGAGCGTCGACACTCCTCCCAAACCTCACCAACCTGCCGCTCTGGGGAAAGGAGTTGGGAGAATCTGCAAAAAACTTCTAGGAAAAGTACTGATTACACATGAAGGCTGAAATCAGGAAGAATTGTGATAAAATCCTGGAGGAAGGGGGTATCCCGTGCAGTCGAAAAAGATTGAGAAACACCGTGGGGGTTGTGTAGAAAATAGGATACAACGAAGATCACGAAGAAGGTTGTTGTTTGCACCGGTGACACAAAGAAAGGGGGGATTCTATGTCCGTCTTTGGAAAAGAAGTCGAGAAAGGAGGAGAACCGGGGTAAAGAATGTGGGCAGCTCACGCGAACGGACGCATGCCCAACAAAACATTTCTCGCGCTGCACGAAAGGGATTGGGAGGGAGGAAAAACAAACTGACCAGCTGCGGAGGCCAAAGTTAACCGACCGACAGGTTCAGGAAAGTCAAGCTATGAAAAAGGAAATATCCGGAAGTGGGAGGAAACTAAAAGGGGGGGCAAAAGTTAATCCGGTCATTTTGGGGCAGGGGACCCTCCGCTGAGCAAGAGAAATAGAGGGTAAGGGGGACAGAAAGGGGAGGCTTCCAATAATGCCACTGCTCGTCCAGCCCAAAAACTACCAGAAAAACCAAAAACGTCCTACCATGTGAAGTAACATGGATGGAGGGGTTGAATCGAAAGAGAATCGAGAAGGGGGGTGTGGTCGAGACCTCCTGTAGGAGACATAAAAACGTCCGAGAAGTGCGACACTGTTATGGAAAAATTATCCTGTTAGGTAACGGGGGTACAGAAAGAAAGAGGTAGAAAGGGGGCATCATTCAACTAAAACTCAACAGGAAACTTAAATCGGGCATCCGGAAAGGACTGCGAATCTCTAAAGGTTATGGGTAGACAACGGTACAAGGACGAAACTGTCGAGACAGAAAGCATCCTAGAGCTCTTGGGAGGGCGCCCTACTAAATCATCTGGTTCTGACAAGGATTTGAGAAGATTAATTTAAAAAAAATGAGCGTAAAAAAACATAATGGGACGAGTCCGAGAGTTTCCTCGAGCCCTCATCACGTAAGAGCCGGAGGCAAGAGGTCTGGAGAAGGGAACAAGGACCTCGCGGACGCCGGAGAATTCTTGTACTTGGCAAGAGGAGCACCGAAAGACAATATGCACATAACAGGGTAAGAAAGGGTAGAGGACCGGGTTTATAGTACCGTTCTTGGTACGGTGATACGAGTAGAGGGGGATATGCAAATTAAAAAAAAGTAGCCAGAACTTGAAAAGAGAAAAAGAATGGGAAGTTTCGGTAAAAATTTTGAATGACAAAGGGCTAAAGAATATAAGGCGAAGCAAGGCAGGGGCATCTCTGGGAAAAGACAAGCCTAGGTCAACCTAACGACCTAGTCCAAAAACAGTCAAGAAACACCGAAGGTTGCAAAGGGAAGGGAACAGGAATCGCAGAAGGAGGAGAGCCGCTCATAACGGTGAGGAATATCTGAGGTGATCATACGGCTGGGGAAAAGCGGTAAAGATTGGGAAAGAGCTGTACCGGGGTTATAAAAGGCCATTACGCAGGGGTCAAGGTCACCAGAGCGGGGAGCAAAGGTAAGGGCCGGGAAAAGACCACACCAATTGTCGGCAAACGAAAAAATGCAAAAGAGGTCGGGAAAACGTCTAGATAAACTCCGAAAAGCAGTCAGGTAAAAGGGAGTAGAGTAAAGGTGCACTTCCATGGAAACGGGAGGCCACTTTCCCGAGGGTGGCATCGGTCTCGCGGGATAAGTAAGGAGCTGAGGGACAGGCAAGGGAGGATCCCGCGATATTAAGTCGGACGACATCGAGTAACAAGTGCCGATTTATGCAGTGCCAGAGAGAGCAGGGAGTCCTCAAAGAGGACTGAGTGAAAAAGTTTGGGTCGGGAGGGAAACGGTTGACTCCGATTAGGAAACACAAGAAATGATCGGTAGGTCTGGGGGGACTGTACGGAACAGAAGAACTGCCCAGGGTAGGCGGGGAAAGGCGGGGTTTTAGCGAGATCTTCAGAAAAAGGAGATCTCTAAAAACAAACAAAACCACGAAGAAAGGTGAGGAAAAAGTGGGGGCGCGGACAGATGAAAGAAGAAAAAACAAGTTTTAAGATAAAAAATGGCAGGGGAACGAAAAAAAGACAGCCGAAACACAAAAATGGCAAGTGGGGAATGAGGAAGTGCGCACTACATTCAAACAAGCCTAAAATAGCGACACGTAGACAAAAAGTCGGTCATGTGCCACCCACGAGCAAGGTGCTGAGAAGAAAAAAAAAAGATCGTTCAGATCGTAGGGGGGAGACTCACCATGAACCAGCCTCGCCGGAGGCCTCGGAAATAAGAGGGAGAGCGCCAAAGGAGGAAAGTGGAACCCGGTCGCATGCATGTAAATGTCATCTCGCGAGGGAAACGTCGCCTGTTATTTCCTTGGGTAGCCGGCGCAAAGGAGGGTTCATCTGTTGACTTCGGCCGAGGGGAAGGGGGGTCTGAACTTTTCGCGAACCGAGGAAAAAATTCCGGTTAAACGCACCGTGATGGAGAATCAAGAAACGAAAAAAAGGAAAAAAAAAGGCAACTAACTCAGTTCAACGACACGCGGAAGAAAGGGGGGAGATTGCATCACCGAAGAGGGGGAAGCGGAGGTCTTGGAGTCAGAGGGGGCCAGAGCTACGACTCGTAGAAACCTCGAGGGTTGTTATAAAAAAAAAAAAAGAAGACACGTTCAAATTACGCGACAGTCTGTATGATAGGGGGGGGGGGAGTAAGGAAACGGGAACACTTAAGTGTCCAAGTCGGAACGGTCGAAGGGGTAGATTCACTCAAACATCGTACCAACAAAAGGAAAAAAAAGGAGAGCAGGATCATCAGAAGAGAAATTCGCTCCGCCGAAGATCACAAACCCGAAAAGATAACAACTTCATCGCGACGTCGTAATGTTGAATGGAGAATGAGGAGGGGGTCGTCGGAGTCAACCTGAGAAAGTCGCAGCTTCTAACTATGGCCGGGTGGTCATCAATAGCAATCTGTCGAAGGCCAGACGGGGGGTAAACTGGGAGGAGGACTTCTAGGAAAAAAGGAAAAAAAGTTGAAGAGAGGAAGGGCTTCAGGCGCCATCACTTCTAGTCCAAAAAAAGTTGACTTCGCAAGAAGAAGGGGCCAAAAAAAAAGTTATCCTTATCTGGAAAGTTCAGCGACCTGAGGAGGGCGGTGAGAAAGAGAGAAGAGAGAGAGCGGCGTACAAAAAGGGAGCGCCAATCTCAGGAGTTCAGAGAGAACGTGCGAGAAAAAGGGCAAGGGATGGTCAGAACACCAGGCGCCTATTAAAGAAGGTTGAGGGGGAAAATAAAAAGGCCTAAATCAACATCAAAAAAGTAAGAAAGGAAAGACCACTGTGGGGGGAAGTATTTTCGAGGGAAAAAAACCATCCAGGTATCTCTGTGGGGGGGAGTCACATAGGAGACGTTGTGGGTTCCAGGGCCCAAAAGCCAACCTGTGTCGTAGGGGAAGCCTACTGCAGAAATATGAACGGGGAAGAAAGACCCAATGACTCCGGCTACGACACGAGGAAATCGATTAATCACCGGAACTTGGCAGCGGAAGGAACGACGAAAACATAAAGGAGGTGAAACGGTACAATTCCGGAGGAAGATGAAAAAAGTAGGGAAGGGGAGAGAAGACGGAAAAGCTAGGTACTTTCAAAACATGCGTCAGAGAAACCAAAAAACCAGTCGCGAGAAGCGTTCAGTGGGGGTGGTATAACTGCAAGCACATGGGGAAGGCATCGCGATCAATCACTGGGGGAAGAGGGGGCAAAAGTTCGTCTCGCGTCATGTCAAAATACGCATTAAAGAAAGACTGGAAGCACCGGAGACTAAAACCGGTCGGAAAAAAAGAATGAAGGGAAACCATCAAGTTGCGGGACAACTGGCAAAAGTCTGGTCTCTGGAAAGGCTGACTGAAGTTGAGAAAAAACACACCTTGGGGATCTAAAGAAACGGCAGTAGTAACAAAATT
>Ga0179591_1324846_pt1 | contig 25012 bp, 36 predicted proteins | sample CZOMad2_1_08_16f_FD_182891 | JGI IMG/M metagenome (GOLD analysis project Ga0179591, IMG submission 182891) | Vadose zone soil fungal communities from Angelo Coast Range Reserve, California, USA - CZOMad2_1_08_16fungal (PacBio error correction) | ecosystem: Environmental > Terrestrial > Soil >...
ATTAATGATTCCGTTTGCTGAGCCCGCGTTTGACGGCGTACATTCCCAAGTGAGCCCTACTGCGGGATGGTCGTCAACGGGGGAGAGGAAGAGCCGTGAAGCGGGGATCCTCGCCGATCTGCCGTGCGCACGATCGGAGTCAAGTCGCCCTGAACTGCGCAAAGCCAACGGCTAGGAAAACACTGGCCGGTCAGAAGGCGTTAGTAAAGCCGGACGATGGAGAAAACGGTTTCTGTACGAGGTCTACTACAGGAGATTACTTGCAGGGTTGTCGCCGAGGTCACCGGACGGAAATGCGAGGGGGAGCGTCTATCGAGGCATGCCGCGGGAAACAACCCCGCCCCCATGTTGGCGAACCCGCCGCCATTAAACGTCGAAAAACCCGTTGTCTGCGGTCGATGGGGAGGGGGGAAGTTGTTCATCCGGAGGGGGGGTGAACATGTCCCGGGAGATTCGATGGTACTCAAAAAGATGAGGAAAAAGGGGACTTGCCCCTGATTTCTTTGTGGAGAGCTTGGCCTGCAGGGGGAATTATAGACCAGTAAAGCCGACCCTTGAGGTGAAGCTGAACGGTCGGGTGTTGTTAAAGGATCAGGGCCAAAAAACTTATGCATTCCCAAAAAAAAGGGTGGTATCGGCGAGGTCGACGCAAAAAGTAGAACTTCTCTTGCAACTGGAGATCTCCCGGGAGAAAAAGGAACGGAATAACTCGGGGAGCATAAAACGCCGAGCCGGGGAAACTCGGATATACGGTGGTCATAAACGCGCTCAAGTGGATCCGAAGAAGGGGGTAGCGTTACCCTCCTTTCGGCGACAGGGTAATGGCTTCGTGGATACCGCTTGAAAAAACTCGAGGGGGGGGCTGAGCACGAGTACTAACAAAATCCGATACTTACTGAAAGCGACATATTTAGAAAGCGTCCAGGCTAATTGGACTTTGGTGAAAACTGGTGCCGTTGCCATCGACCGTTTCTGGGATCTTGCCGGGCCAACAAACAATGGGGGCAGGCACCTTCTGCGGGGGGCGGACGTCGGTGTAGCCCTGAAAGGGAACTGCTGTCACTTCCTGGGGGACAAATGACGCCTTAGGGCATGAACTTGCTTTGGGTGGGCCGAGTCATACGGGGGAGGTAGCGCTAATACACGCGAAAATCGTCGCTGTTAAATCCAATAAGGTCGGCACAAAAGCCGCTAGCAAAGGGTACAGAACTCTCTCGAAGGAAATTGTTGGCTCCTTCGCGACCAAGGATAGGTGCGACCAAATGAAAGTCAAAGTCCTTTCACTTAAGTCTCTTTTAGGGGGGCCGAGAGCAGCTGAAAGTCACACCTGTCGGGCCCGTCGATAAAGTCCACATGTTGGATCAAAAAAAAAAAAACGTTAATCAGGAGTCGGGACTGAACTGTGGTGGGGGGGGGCGGGGGGAGGGGGCATTGCTTGAAAATCGCCTTGATAAATCTCTCAAAGTTGCCAGCCAGGAGTTGATGCAATTTTTTTTGCACGCTGAAAAGCTTCTCGTCTCCTTAGTGACGTTGTATTTAAATTTGAGGTGGGAAGGACCCATTCGGGGTAGTGCGTATGCCGGGGTGTCTTCTAAACAGGGGGAGGGGGAAGTTTTTGGAGGATGGTGGGGGATAGGCCTGTCGCATGGGGTGACGTTTCGGTCTTGAAAGTACGGAGTTAGGTGGAAGGCGGGGGGGCTCGTTCGAAAGGGGGAATGGAGAAAAAGTTCATCCTAGGCTGAAGGGGGGCGACTTTTTGGGAGTGGGCGGGAAATGAAAAAAATAAGTGGTAAGCTTAACTAGGACGGAACGTAGTTGCCGAAGAGGTGTTTTTTTTGTTGTTTGGTGTTTGTTATGGTTGTGTTGGGTGGTTATTTTTAGATGGATTTTGTGGAAATCCCACGCCCCCCCACGAATCAAACACCCCCACAAAGAGCCAGCAGGAAATCCCACCGTCCCGTCCCCGAGGGCCCCCCCCGAAATGACAACCGCCCCCCACCCAGCGCCAGCTTAGTCCAACACCAATGGGCGGCACAGGGACGGGCGAAACACGAAGAGGCCCGCCTCTGTTCACGTCGCAGCTGGCCGCCCGACCCCGCGGCAGAATCCCTCCCCACAAAGAGAGAGGCTCGCCCACCGCAGCCAGGGCGCACGCCGCCCGGATAGGTCACAAAACCATCCCTCCCGCCACCCACCCACCCCATACCCATCGCATACCAGGGGAGCCTAAGACGTGGCGGGATGCCAGGCGCCAGGGCATCCGCGGGCGGGTGGGGCGAGAACAACCAGGCTGGGCGCCGCCGCCTCCGTGGACCCCCCTCCTGTAGGCATCCGACGACTTCCGGTCTCGCCCCTGGATTTCGTTGGAGATGGGTGGTAAGAACCACGGCCCCGCACGCCCCGATCCGGAGGACCCAACCGCTCACAAACCCACTTTTAGGGAGACTACGGAGACCCCGCTACGGGCGGGGGTCGCCCTCCGGCTCCGTTATGTAGTGCGAGTTTGGGCCGGAAAGGTTTAAGACTAGCTTTGTAAGAGGGGGTTCGAATTCGGGCTGTAGAGGCCGGGTTTTCAACGTAAAAAAAAATGTAAGGAGGAGAGAAAAAAAAATTTGCCTGTTCTAGAGGAGTACCTGTTCGGCGGCCAGTCCTTTAAGGGTTGGAATCATTGAGAGGGTTGACTGACGGAGCTTGAAAATTAGTAGAGTATAACGGGGCTCCATCTCTGGGGGACAAGCCCCCCGTTCAGCGGGGCGTGAGATCCACTGGGGGGAGGGGCTTACGATAGATTCTGTGGTAAGGCAGAATTTTCGATGAGGGAACGAACACGGGCGAAGAAAAATAAGGAATGGAATCGAAGGGTTCGAGACGGCGTAATTGGTCGGAAAAATCAAACTGCTCTTCCGGGAAAAGACGGTTTGGAGGGACTTGGAAGTTAAACGAGTGACGATCATTGAAATAAACAGTTCTTGGCCCTTGGGCAAGGCATGGAAAGGAAACCGCCAAGGCCGGGAATTGTTACCATGGGGAAGTCATCGCCGCTAGGGGCTAGGAGTGCAGAGAATAAGGCATATATAAAGTGATCGCGTGCGGTGACAAAAACCAGCTCGTCGGGGCGAAGTATAGAACTTACCTAAGAGATGAGGAAGAATCTCGGAGGAAGGAAGGGTCTTTAGGAAAGATGGGAATTCATAAACAAGAAACTCGTTAAGGAGGGGCTGGCCAACTGCGCGACCACGAGCCAAGGGGGGAGAGGACTGTTTCTAAAAAGTAAGTCAGTGCGGACTGACATGTTGGTAGTACAAAGCTCGGTCGCACGGTTGATAGGTGATATTCTGGTAGGGGGGGTCTGAAAGGGGAGAGATGTTCTCTGCAAGCCAGGGGACTCAAACACGTTGGCGCCTAGGATTTATGACCTGAGAGGGGGGGTTGAACGTTCTGCTAAAGGAAATTGCGAATCTGCGGGAAAGAAGAATGAGAGGGCTGAAAGATGAGGCTCACTCTCGGGGGGTGGCCAAAGCTTCCAAAGGAAATTGGGGAAGGGGATTTCCCAGAAGCTTCAGAGAAGTTTAAAAAAAAGCGAAAAGGAACGGCTCGCAGACGCAATTTAAAAGAGAAGACGCGGAGGCAACAAACACGAACAGGGTGCAAGGGTCACGAATGACATCGAAAGGAGGAGATGAAAAGGGGTTAGGTAAAAACCGGCTCGTTGGGGGGGAAAGGGTATGTTCAGAGAGAGGTGCCAAGTCGGGAGGGCAAGGAGGAGCGTCGAGGAATTTTTTTAAGGCCACAAGGAAGGTACCGGAGAAGAGGGGACAGCACCGAGGTGAAGCGTGGCAGATTGGAGTGAGAGATAACCAAGAAAAGTAAGAGGCTTTCAACCCAAAAGGGAAGTGACTCAAGCAAGTAAAAAACATCACAGAACCGCGATGGCAGGGCAGCGCGAAAAACTGAAAACAAGGGCATAGAGGGGGCAGACTATGCAAACTCCCAAGGACAATAGAAAATGCGAGGACGGAACAATATCTGAAGGAGAGCGTCCTCAAAAACATTTAGGAAGTCGAAACTAAAGGGAGGTCGAAGAAAAACGCGTCTAAAGGGGGGGAGAAAATTGGAGAAGAGAAGCCATACAAAAGAACGGGGTATGAGGGGTTTCGTAGAAGAAAAGCAGATACCCCGGACCCCGAAATAAAGAATTGGGCGGAATGGAAAGAACGAGATTTCAAAAAGGAGGTCTAGGAAAGTCGGTCTGCTCAAACAAGATCAAGGGAAGCACAGTGCGCCGTCTGGGAAGCTTAGAATTAGAAAAAACAAGACCAAAAAGAGTGCCAGTCTCCCAAGAAGGCCACATAACCTCTAAGTACAGGAAAGGAAAAAAGTTAGGTTCAAAATGTAAAGTTACCCAGTAAAACCGGAACAAGGCCAGAAGAAGGGAAGAAACAGAACAAGGACATTAAAGGCAGGATTCCGGCCTAAGAGTAGCAAACTTCGGCAAACAGTGAACTCAGTTATGACTTTGCACGGAGCTAGGTCTAAGGAAGGTCTGCAGTGAGCAGGACTGCACGACTGGCAAAAAATCATCCCTAGTGGAGTGAAGAAAAAGAAACTGACTTCCGGGGGAAGAAGGGAACCGTCGAACAGGGCAAGTCTCAAAATTTTCAGAAAAGCGCCTCGGAATCACCGAGTCTTCAATAGCTTGAGTTCACCGGACAGTGGTCATCTAAAAAAAGAAAGCAGAAAATGACTTAAATATGGTGAAAAAAGCAAAGATCAAAAAAAAAATCTTCAAAAGGAATCCCAGACTTAAAAAAAACGTGGAAAAAGGAGACCGAAAGGAGACCTCAAAAGAAGAGCAGGCAACCACGACCCCCAAAGGCAGAAAAAAAAAGGCTCAGACGCGAATGACTATAACTGTAATACCGCGGGGAAATTAGCCCCGGCATGACTATTTTAGAAGAGAAACGATGCCCCAAGGGCCGCGATTCGGGAGTTAGGATTGAAGCCCAAGAAAAAAACACTAAGAAGAATAATTAACCAAAGACGGTGAACGGGTTTTGATAGATAACTTTATCTTAAAGTCCGTGGGAGAAAGAAGGGTAGAGAGAAGAGACGGGGGACTGAGAATTTGGTAGGGGCTAAGGTCAAGAAACCAGGGAGAGAAAAACCTAAAAGACCGAGCTGAATGAACAGGATCAGCGTAAGGGCCTAACTGGGGGTTAAACAGACCGGTGGGATCTAGTGGGGACTAGAACTAACCTATTCTTCAAAATCAAAAAAGGAAATGCTCGAGACGGCGCATTGGAAAGAAAAAAGGGGAAAGGGTCTTACAAAGACTACCAAAACTTGGAAATGGAGGGGGTGACCTGAAATCGCCAAAGGGGAAACTTGCAGGCAACACAGAAAGCCAAGAAAGAAGAATCGAATCTGGGAAGAGGGTAAAAGGGAAGGAATTGGATAAAAATACACTGGGGTCTCACGGATACCCTCCCAATTTTGGAGGGGATAGGCAATTCACCGAAAAACCTTCGAGGGTTTATTGAAAAAAGAGGAGGGCAAGGGTCGGAACTGGGGGAGAAGCTGCAGGGAAGTTTCGAAGAGGGGGGGGGAATTAGCCGGAAACGACTGGGGGGGGAGAAGAAAAAAGGGTTATGTAGGAGGGGGCTAAAAAAAATACAGGTTCATAGTCAGATTTCAAAAAGGGATGGGGGGGGGGGGGGGGGGGTGGGGGGGGAGGGGGGGGGGGGGGTGGGGGGGGGGGGGGGGTGGGGGGGGTGGGGGGGGTGGGGGGGGGGGGGGGGGGGGGGGGGGGGGGGGGGGGAGGGGTGGGGGGGGGGGGGGGGTGGGGTGGGGGGGGGGGGTGGGGTGGGGGGGGGGGTTGGTGTGTGGGTGCAGGGGGGGTGGGGGGGGGGGGGTGGGGGGGGGGGGGGGGGGGGGTTGGGTGTGGGTGGGGGGGGAGTGGGGGGGACCTTGTTATGCTAAGTTGAATCCGGAAGGTGGGTCCAGCTCATCCGGTGGGAACAGGAGATTTCACGGTAGAGGATACCACTCGAGAGGCCCTTATTTCCCGAAAAGACGAGTGAAAAGTAGGGTCTACAAAAAAAGAAAAGACTTTTAAAGGAAAGGAAAAAACTGTGGGTCCTCATTCTCTAGAGAGTCATACAGGGAAAATAAGGAAGGTGACCCTGACCGGGGGAGAAAACTGAGAAAAAAAAGCCTATACTAACTACTTAAAGGTTGTAAATACGACGAGGAGGAGCGGGGAGAAGTCTAGAGGAGGGAGAGACAGAAATTGTGAAAAATATTATGAGGATCTACCGGGACGAACCAAGAAAACTTTCGAGGGGGGGTGGGGGGGGGGGGGGGATAAAGAAGGGGAAAAAAAGTAAAAGCAAGTCAAGAAGGATACAAAGAGCTCTCTTGAAAGAGAGGGAAGTCACGGCAAAATGAAGACCCTAAAGGATTTAAGAGGTTTCAAAAGAGAGAGCATTAGAAATCATGTTTATCAGGCAGAACGGCAGATAAAAGGGAACGCTATTGGGAGGGTTTGGAAGGAAATGAAAGGTTCTGGTCAAAGAAAAGTAAAAAAGCATTTGAAATGAAAACGACTGTGGACCGTCAATTAGGTGGTGGTTTATGGAGGGAGTGAGAATTCGAGGAGGGGGGGGGGGAGATGACAATATAACAGGGGAAAGAGGGGAAGGGATCCCTTGCTAAAATCAAAAACAATAACGAACGACTGCCAGGAAGAGAGAAGTTTTTTAAACCTGCGGCGTTGAAGGGAGCCTCGGCAGAAAAAGGAATTGCATGGAAGTGAAGAAAAAGAGGGGGAAAGGAAGATTGGTTAAGGGGCTCACAAAACCTTTGATGAAGAAGCATTGACCGGACGGGGTCTGCAAGGAGAGAGGAAGAGCGAGGAAACAGATTTGGACGTGGATTGCCGTTTGAACAGGGGAAGGGAGTAAAGGAAAAAAGTCCCTCCCTGCTGGCAGGCTGGGGGAAAGAGAAAGGGAGAGTTCGAATCAAAAAAGGAAAGGACCTTTTCTCAAAACTGAAGGTGCGCCCTGACTTCTAAAAGAAGACATCAACTGTCGGGAACGGAGTAAACAGCAAGGGGGAGGAATTCAAAGGATGGGAGTCGTGGAAAGAGCTGTTTGACGGGGAGTGCAGTAAGGGTAACCTGATTAGATACACTTCCGAGGGGGGGCCTCAGGAATAGGAACAAAACCCAGTTTCGGAAAAAAATTAAGAGTCAATCGAGAGAAGGGTCGATCACTAAAGGGGGGTCACAAGTAGGGTTGGAAAGAGAGGTGTCGAAGGGGGTAAGGCACTTCCATTAAGGGAAGGAAAAAAAGTACTTGGAAAGGGGGGGGGATCGGGGACCGGGGAAAAAAATGAGAACCAAAATGCCTCCGGGTGTAGTTTATCTTAGATGATGTGTTGGAGGAGGGAACGCAAGGCATTGAATTTCAACATCGGTTTGGGGAAAAAGGGAGAACTCGGGGTCGTCTCAGGAAAACCGACCATCTCCGGGAGGGGCAATTAAACAGGCGTCAAAAAAAGGGGGACGGTCTTCAATAGAGGGGAATTGCAAGAAACTGTAGAAAAAACCGAAAAAAAACCCCCCAAAGGTTTGTTATAACCCTCCCTGGCCGTCGTAAGTCGGGTTAAGCCAGAGGGGGCTTTTAAAAAAGAAAGAGGTAAGAAAAGGAAGGAGGCGAAGGAGAAAATGTGCCAGGGTCTGCATTGTTCCAGGTTGCAAGAAAAACCGGGAAGAAAAATTTGAAAAAGAAAAATGAGATTGCATAGTGGGGGGACGCGGAGAGAGGGTGAAAAGAGACCTAAAAGGAAGGAGTAAAGGGGGTTGGAAAGCTCTTTTCTGGAGGAAAAGAAAAAAAAAGGAAGGGAGTTAGAAAAAAGTTTTCGGCACCAATGAAAAGGAGGAAAATCGAAGAGGGGTTCGTGAGGGAAAGGGGGAATTTCGAACCTAGAAATTTCAAAAAAAACCAATATTTCAACTAGCTACGGTGAGTATCGGAAGCAAGGGTGGGGAGGAAAAAGGAGAAAAACGACTATCAAGGAAAAGAAGCCCAAGAGTTCTGAAGTAAACATGAACTGGGGGGAGGGGGGGGATGGTGAGGTTGATGCAATGCTCCTGGAGGGAAAAGATTCCAATGGTTCCAATCTGAAGAAGGTAGTTTGGGGACTTCGTTTTTGGAAGGGAACAAAAGGGGGGGGGGAAGAACGGTGGGAAAAAAAGAGTCTTATAGAACTTTTTTAGGGGGAAAAGGAGGTGTTTAGGGGCGGATGTCGGGGGCGGTAGAAGGGTAAGATTTGGGTAGAAACTAGATCATCTTTTAGGGGGGGATGGAGGGTGATGGCTCGTTCAGGTATGTTAAAAAGAGGAACCAAGGAAAGACTCATAGCTGAAAGTGTGAGTGGGACAGGGGGATATTAGACGGAGAAGAGACTTCGGTCAGTGGCATCGAGGGTTGAAAAGTTTTCATGGAGATTTGAAAAGGGGGGGGGAGCTTCAAGGAGGAAGGTAAGTGCGCCTGGCAAAGGCACAAAGAGCGAAAGAATTTCTGGTAAGGGGAGAACCTCAGGGAAGGACTTGCAGGGGTTGGCATCAGGGTGAAGAAAGTAGGAGGGAGGAAGGTAAGTGAAACGGAAGGCGGAAGTCGTTAAGGAAAGGGGGGGGCTTGCGTCAAAGGAATAAGGGCAGGCGACGGCGGGCAAGGATATAAGAAAAAAGGGAGGCAGGAAGCTGTTACTCGTTAGGCCTCTTTACGGGCCGAAGACCCAGGAAGGATTTAAAGATACGTTGAGATCTTAATCCAGGGGTTAAGGATTTAAACTTTCTGGGAGGAAGGCATAAGGCAGGCCAAAAAAGCCTTCTCGAAAGTCAAGGAGCTCTGGGGAGAACTTAGGGGGAGAGGATGAAAAGATAGTTAGAAGGTTAAATACAATTGCACTCCGAAAGAATTGGGAAACCTTGAAAAAAGCTGAATGAAAACGAGAAAAATAGTTAGGCAGGCAAAAAACTGCGATTAAGAGAGTGGAGAAATAATACTAAGTTGGACTCTTAGTTGGAAGGGGGGGCCGCCAAAGCGGGAAGCTGGTACCTCAATGGGTTGTGTGTCAGAAACGTCTTAAAAGAGGGTGAAGGGAGTATAAAGTTAAGTCTTGGGGGGAGCTGCCCGGGGTTAAGCATCGTCGGAAAGGTCTCAATGGGCGCCGCTTCAGGGAAGGGCTTGAAAGGGAAGGAGGGGGGTTGGAAGGGGGATCGACTTACAAAAGTACAATCGGCGGGTTGAAATTAACTGAAATGGCCTTCATACCAAAGAGCGGAAAAAGGGGAAATTAAAAGGAAACGAAAAAACGGTGGAGATCCGTAACGGGGCCGAGCTAGCTAAAAAGACGATAGCAGAACAAGGGGAACTGAAAAAGGGGTAATGAACAGAAAAGGAAACCAAAAAAAGAAGGGTCTTTACTAGAGGAAATCTTCCAACAGGAGGGGGGGAGAGAATGTCGACCAAAAAAGAGAGTTGGTTCTGTGCGGTCAGAAATATCCAGATTTGAGAGATTGGGTCACAATCGCGAATTCCGAGGGAAAAAATTTTGGATGGAAGCTTCTGAAGGAACTGGGAGCGCTCGCCGATGTTAAACTTTCACAATGGATGGGGGTTTAGAGGGGACTCAGGGAAAAACCGATCAGATGTACAAAGAAATCTCAATTTCTCCTTCTAGCAAGAAAAGATCCTGGGAGGATCTTCATCAAGAAAAAACTAAGGGAAAGGGCTAGAAAGGCAGAAGAAAAGAAGGTTAAGAGAAAAGGGAAAAGCACTCAATCAACGGGAGAATAATAAGAAGTTACAGAAATGCAGAAGACCCTGAAGAAAAAAAAGCAAAAGAAAACGAAGGCAGAGTTTCGATTAATCTGAAAAAGGAAATAGTTTGAAGGGGGTGTCTGGAGGGCCATCATAAAGGTAACTAGGAAGCTCGCAAAGAGTTGCTAGGAAGTAAGGACATCGGGGTCCAAAGAGTTATTCAAAGAGAAGGGAATAGCGACATAAGCGGCTCTATGAAAATGCAGCTGAGAAGATTGAAAACTTCCGTAATTCCACGGAAAAATGTATTAGCGAAATAGTTTAGAAGACGAGAACCGGGGGAACGTTCCTAGAAGGTTAGGGGAAGGGAACAGGAAGATTCCTAAAAACAAAAGAGGAGAATGCCCTATGTCTAGGCGGTTAATCCGAGGAGAGCCCTTCAGAAAAAACTTACTAGCGCCCTTGGAGGAGAAACCTTTGAGACCCTGGACGCCGTGGACTAGTTAAAAGAGAATTATAATTAAAACTCGAACCGTTATTCCAAAGGTTCAATGAGGGAGAAACTAAAGAAATGTGAATAAATCTACAGAAAAAAGGGAGTGAGCCAAGGGGCGTCCGGGGAGCAATTACATGGAGAAAAATTATAAAAGATGACCAGAGAAAACAGAAAAAATGAGGGGGGAGTAAGGACTACGGGGGTTCAAGTGCTACAAAGCATCGAAAAAAAAAATCAGGAGAATAATGCACAGTGTTCGAAAGGAGTGGTTAACACCCCTTGCCAGCAGAAGAAGACCTCAAGGGAAAGGAAGAAAAAACTCACTGTGACAAGACTGCATGAGGAGCCACCGGGAGAATCCAATCCTCCCTGCATAAAGGAAAGAAAACCACCAGTAGAATACCTTCGGAAGACGATATAACACAGAAAAAGAAGGGTAAAAAAAAAAACAATTGGTCAGGGGGAGGAAAGGAATATTGGGTTAAAATCTCTCTGGAGGAGGATCGGGGTCAAAAAATCACCAGACAAAAAAAAAAAAAAAAAGGGGAAGTCCGGCTATTTCACTTTGGGAAAAAACTTGAATGCGTGAGGGGGAAGGCATGGGGAGGACTGTGAGAGAGCCTAGAAGGTTGAAAGGACGGGGGAAGTTCGAAGAAGGGAGCTCATAAAACAGTCTCTCTAGAGAAAGCAGGCTCGCGAATTGGGGGTTCCTAACGGGGGGGGTACTCACCAGTATAGCGAGAAGAATAACACACTAGGGAAGAAAAACTCAGGGGAAAGAAGGAAGGCAATGGGGGAAAAGTCTTAAAAGGTCAGGACAAGGCGGAGATACAAAAAGAATCCGAAGGGGGGGGGCAGGAATCAGTGCAAGAGAAAAGAGAACGGAGAAAAAAAAGGCCTTTTAAGAGAAAAGTCTGTCGAATAATGTAAGGGGTTAACAAGGACGCAGCAGAGGAAGAGTATCAGGCTGAATGACCAACGAAGGGAACGAAAGCCGAAAGGGGGGGGGGTAAGCTAAAAACAAGGTTTGGAGAGGAGCACGAGAGTGAGAAAAATTATAGGGAAAAAGAATAGCGTGTTGTTCACAAGAAAAGGGACCTCCGCGAGGGGTAGTTAGAGAGGGGGGAAGAATCAGCGTCGGCTTCGCCTATAAAGGGGGAAGTTTCATGGGACGGGAACGATCGTACGGATTACATCAACAGAAACCAGACATCCTCAAAAAGTAGGCCGTTGGTCTAAAACACCTACGGGAGAGAGACGAAATCATGGTAGAGAAGAAATTACGGCATTGGGAACCAATCTAATCCAGGGGGGTTAACACCACAAGAAGGTGAAAAAAATACCCTAAGGAGGGATCGACAAAGGAAGCTTGTGGGCGGCGAACTCCGAAGGGGGTGGCATCAGAAAAAAAGACCCAAAGAGCCCGGCATTGAAAACCTTTTACCCTTACTCGAGAATAGGGGACAAAAAAGTAAAAGCTCGAAGAAGGGAAGAATAAAGGAGACTTTCGGCTAGGAAAGACATGAGCTACCTGGGGAAAATCGGGGGGACGCAGGTCATGCTAATCCAAAAGGAGGGGAAGGGGAACATAAGAAGAGGGATCAAGGCCACGAGAGAATGTCTGAAGAGGGCTAAGGGCCTCATAGGAGTAAGGAAAGGGAACCTATGTAAGAAACTTCGTAGGAGAAGGACACAAAAAGAGGAGCTAGGAAGCTAAGAAGAGCTATACCGAAAAGGCCCTTCGATTCCAAGAAAAAATCAGGGCACGAAAGCAAAGAGGGGGGGACAACTATAAAGGGAAGTTGGGGGGGAAAAATGTCAAAAAGTTCAGGGCACTCAATTTTCGAAAAGAAAGAGGGCCTCATTAAGAAAGGGGTTCTGGGGTGAGAATGACCTGGAGACAATGACAACAAAAACAACGTTATATGCAGGAAAAAAAAGCACCAGTAGAAAAAAATTACCGAAACCAAGAGAGAAGAGGGGAGTATTGGAGGGGAAGGGGAACCGGGTGAAGCCATATGAGAAGAAAAAGACGCCATAACCTTACGGATGGGAACCTTAAGTGAAAGAGAACGAGAGGGGAACGTGCTAAGAGGACCTTAAGGGATCAAAAGAAGGGAATCCTTAGGAAATCGGCAATAACTGATTGAAAAAAAGGGGATATGCGAGGCTAAAAAGACTCTGTGGACGCCGATGATTAAGGGAAAATTTACCAAGAAGGGAGGGCCCTCTTGAGGCTTCATTTGGTAGAAATGGAGCTAGGATACCGATTAAATTTGAATAGAGGTCTAGTAGAGGGGAAACTTAAACCGAAGTAGAAAAGAAAGATCCGGAGAAATAGTAAGGCAAAAAACTGCAGTGCTAGGGACGATTAAAGACAGAGGTCCGGTCAGGGAAAGGTCACCGAGAGGAAAGGGGACTATGTAGAAAAGAAGGACAGGGGGCCACAAAAATTTTGGCTTCGGAGGAGGAGGAAAGGTCGCAAGGGAGAGGGGGTAGGAAGGTTCAAAGTCGTTGGAGGAAAGCAGGTTCCGCGGAAAAATTACATGGAAAAAGGACGGAAATATTGATTTGGGGAGCTTGGAGGTCGGACTTAATATAAAAGAAGGGAAAGAAACCGGTTGAACGGGGGGATGTATCCCGGGGGAAGACCCTTGAGAAGGGAACCAAAGAGGTATTGGGGGGGAGAAGAGAAAAGGAAGAACTTCTCTTTCGGAAAAAAGATAGAAGTTCTGAAAGGGTCGGAGCGCGGGATACGGAATAGGGGAGAAAGTGGTGGGTAAAAGAGCCTTTGAGAAAAGAAAAGGGGGGGTCTGTTTACATAAAATTAGCGCAATCGTGGGGGGCGGAAGTGATGCTTTAATCCCGAGGGAGGTGTAACAAACAAGGAAAAAGGAGGGGACTCGGTTGATGGGTCCCGAATGAGAAAGAAAAGGAGGGAAGTTCCAAAGAAAAGTTCACAGGAAACGGAGGGGTAGGGGGAAAGAAAAAAGAGAGATTCACTAATCCAGGGCTCAGGGAATTGGCTGGGAGAAAAGGGAACTTAGGAAAAAATAAAGGGGGGGGTAGAGAGAGGGGGAGGGGGTGGTGAGAGAAGGGGTGGGGGGGGAGTGGTGGGGAGGGAAGGGTTGAGGGGTGGGGGAGGGGAGGGGATGGCAAGGGTGGGGGTGGTTAAGGGAGGAGTGGTGCGGGGGGGGGGATGGAGAAGGTGGGAGGGGGAGGGAGGAGGGTTAATCCAAAGCCAGGGTCGGCAACATTCAGGGAGAAATCGCGAAAAAGGGGGGGGAGGTTTCTGAAGAAAGATCGATAAAAGACAAATGCTCTACAAGGAAAATGTAAAGTCTTAAAAGTGATGTTTGTTGGAGTTGTGGTGGCTTAGGGGGGGGGGAGGAGGAGGTCGCGAGGAAGGGGGGGAGGATCTTCACTAAAAATCACGTTCGATCAAGTGAAAAGGGGGGGACAACTCGTACCTAAGCTTTTGGGGGCCGTTTGAAGGATGGGGAGGGAAAGTCAGCCGTGGGGAAGAGAGAGAATCTGAAGGGGGGTGCAAAGAACATCGCTTGAGGAAAATGAAAAAAACTGAAGGTGGAAGTACCTGGGTGGACTGAAAGGGCCTCCGGGAGAGGAAAGAAGGGTATAAATTCGGGGGGGGAAAGGTAGAGTTATTTATAGGGTGCAGAGGTGAAACTTGGGCATGACCATAAGGGAAACGGGACTTGATTTGGGAAACGTTCGGAAGTGTGCAAAGAATACTGGAGAGAAAGAGGACTGCCCTTCTGCCGAAAGGAAGGGGGGAACGGAGGGAAAGGCTTTAAAAAAGGTGGAGTTCGCGGGAAAAAAGCTCTGGGAATGCACGGGCAGCCGGAGAAAATCAAAAGGAACAAGAGGCGAAGCAGTTGAACATGGTCACACTCGAAAAAAAAGTCCTGGGGGGGGAATCGGATGGTTCTGGGGCCGGGGATAAGAAAAAGAAACTCAAGCGGAAAAGGAGGGGGGGGGGTGGGTTGGAAAGGGTCTGGGCTAAGCGGGTAGAATAAAAAGGAAGTTTGAAGGGGGGGGGAAGACGATATGGACCGATAGGTCCTTTTGAGGGTAGGGGAGTAATCAGGGGGTGAAATACAAAAGCACGGTCCCATTCTAATTCAGGCTTTGGGGCAAAAGGGGAAGGATGACGAGGGAAGTAGGGGGCAGTTCCCCGAAAAAAAAGAAGAGTCATGGAATGGACTCGCTGGAAAGAAGGGCGATCTAGGAGAGACATTAGAAAAAAACAGATCGGTCGGTGGGCGGGAGCCAAGTGCCTGCCAAAAGGGGGCATGAAAAAGTCTGAGAGGACGCAGAGGGGGGGATTCAAAAACAAACTCGCAAAAGGTTCCTCGGGGCCTCAAGAGAGCGATGTTGAAGGAGCAATAGGGGTCTTAGTTAAAATTTAATCCTGCTTTAGTAACGGTCGGTCCGAAGATAGCGCCAGGCTCTCAAATCGGACGACACGTCGCTAAAGAATTGAGGGAAGCACGAGTTCTTCGAAAAAAGAGCCAAAAGAACCAAGGGGCGACGTGCGAAAAAGGGTAAAGGGAGGGAAAGGGGGGAGGGGATTTCATTTCTAGGAAAGCTGGTGTAATCGTCGTTTGGGGGAAAGAAACTCTTGGGGAAAGGAACCGGAGGAAATGAATCTGCCAGAGGGGCAATGAAAGGAAAGAGGGTCAAAAAGAACGTGAATCGGGGAGGAAGTCAGAAGGGGTGTAGGCAAGAACAACGAAATTGTCACAGTTCAAAAGAGGAGCACGGCAAAACCGGGCTCCGATCAAAAAAGGAAGGGATTGAAGGGGTTCTTAAGGAGAGTGTTTTAGGTAACATAAGATGGGGGAAATGGGGGGACTAGCGGGTCTATAGGGGGGCAGACAACATTTTCAGGAGCCCACAATGGAGGAATGCTTCCTATCTCTGGGGGAAGGACTCTTTACCAAGGGGGTTTGGGGGGAAAGGGAAATGGGGGGGGGGGGGGGGGGGGGGGGGGGGGGGGGGGGGGGAACCTAGGCCGCCTAGAGAGGAAGAAAAAAAGACGATAGGAAAAAAAAGACGATGGTCGATGCGAAGAGAAAAAGAAAGAGACCTGCAGATAGAAAAAACTTGGGGAAGAGTCGGGTCATTTCATACGAGGAAAAAAGGGGGGGCTAACACGAATAAACGCCAATCACTCAAACGCAAGGGACAAGGGAAAGATAGAAGCGTATGCGAAAGACAAGGGATCTGCGGGGGGAAGGGAGAAAAAAAGAGGAGCTCCGGTTCTCCAGAAGAGCGACGAAGGAGAAGCCTCGCAACTGGTCCAGAAGAGAAATCCAGAGGGGGTTTTTAATTGGGAGGGAGGCCTGGGGGGAAAGGCTTCCATTGGCCTCCGCGGAAGCGCATGAAAGGGAGAGAAATGACTTCTAATGGGCCCAAAAAACGCGATCATGATATGGATCGCGGACATTAAGGAAGGATAGGTAAAGTCTCGATGGGGAAGGAGAAGAAACTTCAAGGAGGCAAACCAAGGGCCAGTAAGCTCAAAAACCAGGAAATCAACACGGGGGGAGAGACCGTAAAGACACATCAATAGGAGAAAAGAAAACCAAAAAAACAAGGAGATAAGAGACGGTGTCAAGCCGAAAGCATGAAAGGAATATAAAAAATCACAAAAAAGTACAGGGGAGACAAGGTAAACCAACGGGGTGGGGGAAAAGGATAATGAAAATCTGAAAGGGAAAAACCGCATTCCGGGAAAAAGAAAACCAAAGGGAAAAATTTGAAAGATGCTCATAGGGGAAAGGGAAAGGGGACTGTGTGAAGGTGGGAATCCTTCGGGAAAAAAGTAAAAAAAATTCCGAAAGGGAAAAAAGAGTCTTAAAAAGCGTGACAAAAGAGTAACACCTGGAAAAAGAACTTGGGGCTATACCAAATTTAAGCCAGAGAACTAAAGAGGAAAAAGGCTTCTCAAAAGAAAACCTCTGTCAAACTCAATACCCTGGAAAAGAGAATGAGCCTAAAAAAAAAGATTAAAATACTTCTCAAGACAGAGACTAAAACGACAAAAGAAAGAGATCAGCCAAAAAGGGAATAAGGAAGAATGGAAGGGAAAAATTATGAATACCTCGGAAAAAAGGTTGAGGGAAATTGAATACCGAGAGGGGGAGGGACAAACGTTGCCGAGAAATTGGAAAAAGGGCAGAAAAGAACACGTGGTTGGGGGGTCCCCCCTAAAAGAATAGTGAAAGTGAACTAAGTGGGGATAAAAAAAGACTTCTCGAGGAAATCCACGGGAAAGCGAGTCTTACGAAGCGGAGGTACTTTAAAAACCTAGAAACAGGTCAGCAGACCCACACAGAAGGGAATTCTTTACCCAGGGTTTGCCGACTGAAGGAAAAATGAGAAGGGGATCTCTTGGCGAGGAAAAGAAATGCAAAAACGAAACAGAAAAAAAAAATACAGAAAACAATGCACCTCAGGGGGAAGGAGAAAGGGATCTCTAAAACAGAAAGCCCATGCCCTTCAAAGGGGAAGATCGAGGGGGCAAAAAGAAGGAACACAAAAAAAAGGGGCTTGAAGAGGGGATTCCATAGGAATTCGGTTGTAAAACTAAGGAGGGAAGTATCAAAAGGAGGATAGCGGGGAAAGGAGAGGATCGAAAAAGATTAAGTAACTCCCAATGGGGGGGCTTATGGCTCACATGAAAGAATAAGAATAAAGAACGGATCTGGAGGTCTGGGGGGTGGGAAACAAGGGACCGTAATGCATCCGGGAGGGGAAAAGCTTCCAAAGAGAAAATCTACAAGTAGCAGGGAACTAAAGAGAAAAAAAGAAAAGTAGGTCGGTCGACTAAAGGAGAGGGAGAAAGGTTTCAGGGGAGATCCAAGGGGCAGAACCTCCTTCAGAGACTCAGGGGACGGGTAAGGAGACTTTAAGATGGGAATCCAGGGGGGGGGGACTGGTCAAACCAAAGAAAAGGAACAACTCAAAGTCAGGAAATGGGGCTCGAGAGGAAGAGGGGCGCACGGGAATAATGGGGAAGCAGTCTCGGAAGTCAAGGGAAAGGCATGTGACGCCTCGACCTTTTACCAGGGGGGGAAACCCTTGAAAGAGCACCTTTAAGAAGAGGACGAGACTTTTCCGAAAAAGGGTTAAAAAGAACTAAAGGGAGAATAGTCTATTGGAGAAGATGGCGACTAGGATAAGAGGAAATATAGGGCCTAGAATATCTGAAGACATTACTCCTGAATCATCTGGAAAAAGTTGACGGACTGGAAACGCGGTCAAAAAAAAGGGGCAAAAGGACAAAGCTCCAGAAAGGGAAAAGCTAAAAAGAATAACTAAAAGAAGACTCTTTCAGGGAAAAAGGGAATAAATAGAAAATGTTTACGGAAGCAGGGAGGCGCTCGCGATAAGTGAACGATGGGAAGAGGGAAAAGGAAGTCAGTTGTGATGCGGCTTTCAGAAAAGGAAGATCTCTGGCAATTTCAAAAGAAAGCGATAACCAAATCAAGCCGCATTTCAAGAAGGGGGGGGGGGAGCACTTTGGAGGAGGAGAGCTTCGGGAGACACTCAAGAAATATGAAAGCATCTAAAACGGCGCCTCTCGTCAAAAAGACACACGTTCAAAAGACACCACGGGGAAAATGCGGCGAGGGGTGGATCGAAAAGAGTTGAACCCTTGGGAGAAACCTCAAGGGGTCAAAATCCGAAGAAAAAGGGATTAAAGAAGGAAGGAGAAACCTTAGGTGGGGCGAGGGCGATTCGGATTTCTAAAGCCGTAAGGTCCCAAAAAAAATACCGAAAGGAAGGAGAAAAAGTCATCTTAGAAAATCTGCTAGAAAAAAGGCAAAGTTTTGGGGGAAGAGAAAGGAATGACTTGGCGCCAAGGGGGAAAATACAAAGGGAAAGGGGGAAAAGCTGAAAGGGAAGTGAGAAAAAAATTTATAGAAACAAGGGGCTGGGGGGGAATGCGCACTATGGGAAGTCAGAAACCTAGGAGATCAGAGGGAAGGAATACAGGAAAGGAACCTCTGTAGGAAGTCTTGCTTCGAGTTAAAACAGAATTATGGCAGAATGTTGGTCGCCGGTCATGGAAAAAAAAAAAAAAAGGGGAGGACTGGGACGGGGGAGGGAAGAGCTGCCCGGGGCAAACCCATGTTGAAGAATGAAAAAGACCTGGACGTTGGAGCTGGAAAGGAATGAGTTGGGTTGAAAAAGGGGGGGGGGGACATGTCAGGGGTAAGGCGACTGGAAAGAAAAAGCAAGGAGTGTGTGGGGGGGAAAAACATTAAGGAACCTGAGGGGGGGAGAGAGGAGTGCGGAGAGCAACGGAGATACCAAGGAAGGAAATTGTGAGGAGGGGGGGAAAAGGGGTCGGGGGGGGGGGGATTTACACGTATCAAAAAACCCGTGAAAAGAAAGGGGTTGCGAGAAAACGCATACCTGTAAAAGGAAAGATCGGAAGGAAAGGAAGAAATCACTCCGGGGCGTACATAAAAAGGAAAGAAAGGTATTTAAAAAGGGGGAAAGAACGGTAAAAGAAAAGAAAACAGGGGGGGTTAGAGTACACTCAGAAAAAGGACGTGGGGATTCGGGTTAAGGAAGAGAACGCGGGAGTGTCACGACTAAGGAAGGTGTTAGGGAGAAGGACTACAAGAAGAGGGGAAAGTTACTAGGGGGGGGGGTGGCCTGCGAACCAAGGAGAGGGAATGAAAATAGGGGGGGATCGACTAGGGTTATCTACGCTTTGGATAGGCTCAGGACTTATGGGGGGGAATGCAGAAAAGCGAATTAGAAAGGAACGAAAGATAATAAAAAAGAGAAAACCAACGGAAAAGAGAAGGAGTCGAGAAGAAAAGCAAATGAAGAAGGAACCGGACAAAATCCATTTCCATAAAGAGAAGTATTTGGGATGGGGATGAAACTGATCGGTTAGAAAGGAATACAAAAGGAATAAAACTGGGGCTAAGGGAAAAAAATCCGCGGACTCCAGAGAGGTCTTCAAAAACGCACTTAGGGAGGAGACAATTTCAAATCGGCTTAAGAACTTTTGGGTCGGAGGGGGAGGTTTGAGAAAAAATTCCTGGGGGAAAGGACTTGTTGCAACTAAGAATAGACGTATGCAAGGGGGAAAGAACGACTATCTGCGTTTTGGGGGGAGGGGGTGGGTGTCAGGAAGGAACCATTCCAGAAGAAAAAAGGGGGGGTTGGGGAATGAAGTGGAATTTTTGCGGGGGAAAAAATTGTTTAAAGGTTCTCGGGTACCAGGTAGAGATCAGGGGAAGTTCTTCTTGTGTGTCAAGGTTGCCGAACCCTCAAGGTCAGCATCCTGAGGAAGGATCTAGGTCAGGGATGATGACTAGGAGGAAAAAATACACTGAGGGAAACTTTTGTCAGCGGGGAGAAAGCAGGGAGAAAATGGGCTAGGGCAGCCTTGAGGGGGAGGGACGGTTCAAAAGGACGGGGATGAAAAAAAAAAGTCCGTTTCTCAAGGGGATTCAAAAAGCTCACTGGAGGGGGTCTCAAAAGCAAGGGGGGGGGTCAATGAAAAAGAGGGGCTTGAAACCAGAGTGTATTATAAAGAAACTGCTAAATTAAGGGGGGGAAGGGGACTGGGTGAAGGGCTTGAGAGGGGGGACGGAATGCGGGAGGTCAAAAGAGGCGTTCAGGGCGAGGTCACATGTAATTGTTGAGGAAAGAACAGCCTGGGAAAGTTGCTAAAGTGGCGCACCTCCGGGAGTGGAAAAGACGTTCTGGCTGGGGGCAGGGAGAAAAAAAAAAGAAGAAAACTTGTTGCCCGAGAAAAGATTCTGGATGCGCGATGAATAAGAACATATAGAGCTGTCTGGGGAAAAAAGTCTTGTTGAGAGGAAGGGGGGCCTGCTTCTCATCAAGAGGAAGAAGGGGGTGCAGGATAGGAAAGAACAAGAGAAACTCGGTAAGGACTCGAGGGGTCCGAGGATCTCTACCCAGTGAAAAAAAGGAAGGCTTAAGAAAATGGAGGGGGTAGAACTGGGGGAGTTCAAGAATGTTTGATTATAAAGAGCTAAAAAAGGAGATTCACAGGGGAGGGGATATATTGTAGCTTCTGGGGAATTCGTGAAGATTCAAATGTTGCCTCAGGGAGTAAGGGCACGGAGGGAGGAGGGATGCCGCGAAAAGAGGAAGGATTTTGTTGGAAGCACTCGCGGTTTCGAAGAGGGAGGGTATTCTGGAGGAGGCTGATAAGATCTTAGAAAAGGACAACGGAAAAAAACTTGGAGAAAGTAAGGAAGCTTCAAAAAAAATTTAATATGTACTTTTTCCAGAAAAGAATTTGTCTCAGCGACGGGGAAATTCAAGAGGGAAAGAGAGGTATGGGAAGAAAAGGGACAAAAAAGAAGGGAAGAAAGACATCTCTCAAACAAAACAAAGGATATTAAAGTATGTCATGTCTTCAAATGAGTTTTGGTGTGTGCCAGATCTCGGTTCAGGGGGAAGGGGAGTACTGAGGAAAGTTGAAAAGGAGAAAAATCCTGTGATCGATCTAAAAAGGAAGAATTTAGGGAAGACGTGTAAGGGGGGCAAGAGGGGAATGACGGAACAAGCCATTCAGGAAAAGGAAAAAAAAAACTATCTCAGAGAAAGGAAACTTCTAGGACAAAAACAACATCGTAAAGGGGAGAAGAAAACTCTACAGGGGAGCCCAACGGGAGGTCTGAAGGTCGGGTGCACAATGCAAAAGAGGACTTAAAAGAGGCCATATTTACTACTACCACAGGAGGAATACAAAAGGCACAAAGACGAGGGCTCGAAAAAGATAGAAAAAAAGCTCATTAAAGGGTGGGGGGTTGAGGAATAAACAGAGAAGCAGATCAGCCGATGTAACCAAGGGAGTCTTCAAAAATCAAGTTTCTCGAAGAAAGACAAATCTGGTACACTCCCTAGAAGATAGAGATAATATAAGGGAGCGTCCAAAAAGGGGCATAAACTTCAGGGGGGAAAGAAGGAGAAAGCACAAAAGCAAAAAAGTTCAAAAAAAAAAGGCCTGCAACACAAAGCCACGCGTTCTGTTACCTTCAACGAAGAGGGGGGACCAATTACAGCAACTACCCGAGGCGAGGGGGGAGAGTCGCAGAAAGGAGTAATGCCGAGTCCGGAGGTCAAACTCGTAAAAGGGGGTCCAGGAATTGAATCAGTACGTTGACCGAAGAAAGAGGAAGGCATTCTGAAAGAAAAAAAAAGGACAACAACAAAACCGAAGTTTTACGAAAGAACAGGAAATGATTCTCGTAACTCTGAGGAAAAAAAGAAGGGCTACCATATCAGATCCGCGCCCCATGGGAAAAAAAGAATAAACTTCGAAAAAAACAAAACTCGTTGAGGATTCCGACGCGTGAAGTCTAAATTTGGGGAGAATGCAAGAGACTTGCAGGCAGAAGAATTAGTTCTAAGGAAAAGAGGGAAAAAAAAACCTCCATCAAGAATGCAAAAGTCCTAAAAAAAGACGCAAGAAGAGCAAAATAACTACCAAGAAGAAAGGCAGTAAGGCCAGCGACCTCTAGAAGCCAGACAAAAAAAGATCCCAAACAAGGGTAGAGTCTATAACCAATGACATGAAAAGGTTAACTTTAAAACGAGATGACTTCAGACATGTCCGAGGGGAGAAGGGGGGTTCAAGGAAGGGGGAAAGAAAACCTGGACAAAAAGAAAAACCGAAAGAACTACTTTCATGTCAGGAAGGAAGACTACGGGGAAAAAAAGCTCAGTGAAAGAAGCTAGTCGACCGACTAAAGCAGGGTGTAAGTTGGGAGGAAGGGGAAGCAAAAGGGTATAGTCTCGAAAAAAAAGAGATCAATGGTTCTTACCCTCTCTCTGAGGGCTAACTTTGAGGGAAAAAGCCTGACGGCACGACGTGGCTTGGAAGAAAGAGGAGATTCAAACAAGGAAGGATATATCAGAGGCCTAGACGAGGACACAATGGAGACCCCAAGGAAAAGAAAGGTGGGATTTGGAAAAACGCCGACAGTCTCAATTGAAAAAAAAACTTTCAAAGAGGGGGAGAAGACTTATGTGTTAAAAATACGGAGGGGGAACTCATAAAAAATTCCGATAACATTAAAAAGCTCCTACGTAGAAAGCCCAGGGAGGATTAGAAGGGAGGGCAGAAGGATACGAAGAAACTCGTCTTGGGAACAAAGGTATTGAAGGACCGTATAGTGGCAGAAAGATAAGAAGAGTCGAAGAACCGATATCGCAAATGGGGGGGGGCTTACATAAAGGAGGGGAGATACGGACTGAATAAAAAAGAGTCAGATCACAAAAGCATGACTTTTGAAAAAAGACGACCGAAGGCAAAGAGAAGAGCCATCAAGGGCTAATAGAGAATGTAAGGACAAAGGGGAAGAAATCTAATCAAAAAGGGGAAAGGAAAAACTGCACTTTTAACAAGAAGGGATAGAACGCAGACAACTGAGGTTTAACATGGAAGAACATTTTGGGGAGGAAGGGGATTCCAAGGAGGAAAGCGAGAGAAGAAATGGACAAATCATAACGGCGCTTTCTTCGAAAAGAGGAACATAAGGAGAGGAAGCATTTCTTTCCAGCACCGTAGGTAGATGACTCACTTAGGATTCTGGGCGAAGGAAGAAAAGGCTGTTAACCAAGGCGGGAGGGGGAAAGCTGGAGGTCAAAAAGAAGCCGCACGAAGAACATGAAAACAACTCTAAGGTCAACTGCACAGACGGCGGAAACAAAAGAAGAGTTCAGCCTCTCAAGAGACCTCTCACTGTAGACTGTACGAATGGAATCTTACTCTGGAAGGGAAGGGAAATGGTGGATCAAAAAGAAAGACTTAATTTAAGAATTTTGCCCTGGAAGGGGGGCGAGGGATGGAATGGCACGATCTCAGGAGCAAGGTCAACGGAAGAAGGGACAAAGAACAGGAAGCATTGCAAGATGGTTGTTATACTGTAAAAGGGGGGAAAAAATTAAATATTTTTCTCTGGGGAAGAGAACGGAGGAAGTTAGACGAATGAACGCCGAAACTGGGGAGAAAAGGAATGCAAACATGAAATCCATCACAGTATTCCTGCAGGGGGGGGGGGAAGGGTGTTGTCAAGAGAACACAAAGAAAAGGAAGAAGAAGCCTGGACACCGAAAGATAAGTTGTGAAAGAGCCCCTGTATTCACTACCGAAGACTCGGGGGGGGAAGGAATTACTGCCTGAATGTTGAGTAGGAAAAAGGGGAGTCGGGAGGGGGGCTGCAGAGATCGAAGATTCTAGTAAAGGTCAACTATATAGGACCGTTCAACGGGGAAAAAAAAAAGTTAAACGGAGGAAGCACCTCGGAAGAATGGCTTCGTCATGGAGACAGGAAAGAGTCCTATCAGGGGAAGGGTGAAAGGAGTTCTGACGTCGCAGAAAAAAAGTCGAAATACACATCTTCCTTAGGGGACTGACGGCAAAGGAAGTAGGGACAAAATTGGGAAAAAGGATTTTCTGAGAGGGGGAGGTGACAACATGGGGGGATCCGATGTTATCAGGAACTACAGGTTTGTGGGGTCTTATAGAGGAAAAAAAAAAAATTAAAACTAAAGGGAAAAAAAGTAGAGGAAATCACAAAACTTTGAGTTGGGGGAAAAGGAGGAGGGGTGCACAGAAACGTGGTCTAGCAACCGCCAAGAGGGGAAGAGGAGGGGGGTAGGGAGGAGGTAGGGAACCTGAAAAAAGGGAAAAAGACCTTGAAAGGTGGAGAGGTTCCTGTGGGGGTTTTTGGTAGAACGTCTAGAAAACTTGATGGGAGAAATCGTATTGGAAGAGGACGCCGCGGAGGAAGGAGCTGAAAAAAAAAAGATTACCGGAGGCATCAACGACGAAGGTCTGATTGAGGGAAAAGGAAAAAAGACCTTTGAGAAAAGACCCTGGGGAGGTTTAGAGAAGAAAGACTTCCGGAAGGGAGGGGGGCCTCAATTCTGAACGGGGGGGGGGGGCTTCGGGGGGGAAAAAAGAGAGAAAGTCGGGGGGGAAAAAGGGGCGCGAAAAGTCTTTGGAACGGGCGGCTGGCGGTTGCCGTGGAAGAGGGGTTCGGAGGGAAGGGGGGGAAACCTCAACAAGGAGCAACCAAATGATTGACAGACGTGTATAAAAAGTGATGACTATCCAGGGGATCCGGAAAAAGGACTTGAGGGGGAAGAAATCGGGTGAGTAGAGGAAACTTAGACGAAGGGGAGACTTTTCAGAAAAAGGAAAAACCATTTTGGAGAAAAAAAAAGACGCTGAAAGGCAGAGGTATTTTTAGGCGAACCTGATCGAGAAGGGGGAAAGTCCGCATAAAAAAAGCTGGCAGGCGTCGAAATCGAAGGGAAAAAAGAAAGTCTCGAAAGAGTCAAAATATAGCAAGAGAGGCGTTCGAATGAGAGGGGGGGTCCAGAGGGTTTAGGGTGAAAATTCTCAGTAGGAGAAAGCTTTTCAGGGAAAAAAAAATTGCATGGAATAGGATTCTCATGGGGGACTCAGAAGGGGAAGGAATTTCAGGGAGGGAAGTACAGGAAAGGTCTGCGGAATCCTGGGGAAAGGGCTTTGAGTTTATTTTGAAGGAGGAGGGGGCTGAAAGGAAGGTGTCTCATTCGAAGGTGCGGTCCTGAAAAAGGGGATGGTAGTGGAGGTTGAGTCGCCGGGGGAAAAACTGAAAGTTAAAGAGCG
>Ga0179591_1175580_pt1 | contig 24999 bp, 16 predicted proteins | sample CZOMad2_1_08_16f_FD_182891 | JGI IMG/M metagenome (GOLD analysis project Ga0179591, IMG submission 182891) | Vadose zone soil fungal communities from Angelo Coast Range Reserve, California, USA - CZOMad2_1_08_16fungal (PacBio error correction) | ecosystem: Environmental > Terrestrial > Soil >...
AATCTCATCAATATCAAATCAGCAAATCTATCAATCACAATCATATCAATCACACAAAATCACTCACAATCATATCCCAGCACAATCATAATCAATCAACACATAATCAATATCTAATCATATCACAAATCAATCAATCAAAATCAAAACATCAATCAATCAAGCACAAAAATACACAGCAATCCAGCAATCAATCAAGCACAATCATATCAATCACTTCACAATCACAATCACAACACAATCAATCAAGCATATCTCAAATCACAATCATCAATCACTATTCATCAATCAATCGATCACATCAATCAGATCAAGCAATCACTCAATTCAATCAGCAAATCATAGCCATCAAGTCAATCAACACATCAAAGATCATGCCCAACACATAGCACTCATCAGCCTATCACATCATCACAAGCCACCAATCACAAGCAATCACATCAAATCACAAGCACAAATCAATCAATGCATCACTCACATATCAATCACAACGAGCAATCACATCACAATCATCAGTTCACAAGCACAACACAAATGCACCAATCACATCATAACACATCCAGCACAGCACAAAATCATCAATCATCAGCAATCTCACACACTGATCCAAATCACAATCAAGCAGCAATTCCTCAAGCACTATCAAGCAAAGCTCAGTCACATCAATATCAAGCACAATCAATCAATCGATCACAGCACAATCAAAGCACAAGAAAGCAAAATCAGCATCACACAGCACCTCAAACAAACAATCACAGCATCACAAGCACAACACAATCAGCAAAGCAGCAAGATAAGCACAATCAATCATCACAATCACAGCACACAACACAATCAAGCAAAAGCAAGCAATCAATCATCACACAAGTCAGCACTCAATCACAATCAGCCAGCAAATCACAATCACACAATCAAGCCCACAAGCAACAGGAAGCACAATCAAGTCAATCACATCACCACAAGCAGCACAATCACAATCAAGCAGCACGCAATCAAATCATCAAGCACAATCAAGCAGCAGCAATCACATCAAGGAAAAAAAAGTATTTTTTCACTTGTGCAAAAAACACACAAAGCACACAAGCAACAATCAATCAGCAGAGCAGCCTATCAACAAATCACAAGCACTCAATCATCATCAAGCAATCACAGCAAGCAAGCACATCAAGCAAATCATCAACAGCACAATAATCAAGCACACAAGCACTTTTGATCAATCAAATCACATATCACCTCAATCCGACAATCAATCAGCACATCAAATACAAGCATCATCAATAATAAATCACAATCAAGCAGCATCAAGCACAAATCAGAGCAAAGCAAATACAAATCAAGCATCAAAATCAAAGCAAAATCAAGCAAAGCACAAGCAATCAACAGCACTCATCAAATCAAATCAAATCAAGCAATCAACACAAGCAATCAAGCACACATCAATCACAAGGCAACACACAATCAACTCAGCAGCACATCAATCATCAAGCAATCAACATCACTTCACAGCTATCAAAGCATCAAGCCAAAATCAAGCAATCACAAAGCAACACAACATATCAATCAAAATCAAATCAACATCAACAAATATCACAATCAATCAAAGCATCAATCACATGCATATCCATCAAGCAAAATCAAAGCAATCAAATCAATCACATCAATCAATCAATCAAATCACACAATCATATCAATCAATCGAAAATCAAATCAATCATATCAATCAAATAAATCAATCAATCAAATCAATCATCCAAATCAAAATCAAATCACAAGCAAGCAAGTCATAGACAAACAAGCAATCAAGATCAAACAAAATCATATCACATCATCAGCAATTCAACAATCAACAATCACAATCACCATCGATCAATCAATCAATCAATCAAAAGCAAAGCAAGTCAAAATATCCTCAGGCACACACCAATCAATCAATATCATCACTAATCAAATCACATCAATCAGCAACTGGATCAATCAAGTCAATCAGACACAATCAATAAATCACAATTCAATCAAAATCAAGCAATCACAATCATAGCCCAATCAAACACCAAATCAACTCAATTCAATTCCCAAGCAAGCATATCAAATCAATCAAGGCAACAAATCACACCAAGCAAAGCACACACAATCACAATCAATCAAGCCATCAAAGCACAGCAATCACACATCAATCAAGCACAATATCAAAGCGATATCACAAAGCACAAGCAATCAATATCAAATCATCAAAATCACAAATCAAGCCACAATCATCAAATCAATCATCAAAACTATCCAATCACAAATAAAATAATAAAAAAAAAAAAAAACAAAACGAAGCAATCCATCAATCAAATCAAATATCAATCACAAAAAAAACACAAAAAAAAAAACAAAAAAAAAGAAAGAACTTTCAATCATCAATTCACACAACAAAATTCAATCACACAATCAATAATCAGCAAAAACATCACACAATCAAGCATCATCAATCAATCCAATCAAGCACAATCAAGCACATATCATCCATCAAATTCACACAGCAATCAAGCGATCACGCAAGCAATCAAAGCAATCACAATCAAATCACACATCAATCAAACAATCAAAATCACAATATCACAACACACAATCAATCAATCATCACAAGCAGAAATCATCACACAATCAATCAGTCCTCAATCAATCACACACAATCAAATCACAATCAACATTCACATACATCACCAAATCAATCACACATCAATCAACAATATCAATCACCTCTCCCAGCTCAATCAATCAACTACTCACACCATCACAATCAATCAACAACAATCAATCAATCAAACAAGCAATCAATTCACTATATCACACATCAATCAATAAGCAATCAAACAAGTCATCAGATCATCACACACACACAAGCACATCAATAATCACAACAATCAAATTCAAGCACAAATCACACAATCACAATCCTCATATCACAATCATCACATCATATCTACCATATCAATCAATTAAGCAAATCATCAAATCAACAACAATTAATCAATTGGTAAATTCACATCAATCAACAATCACTAATAATAATCATCAATCAACAGCACATATATCATCATATCACAATCAATCATCACAACAATCAAAGCATCACCAGCAGCATCAATCATCACACACATCAGCATCAATGCAAATCACAATCAATCACAAGCATAGGTCTAATCATCAAATATCAATCATCAATCTCAATCAAATCACAATCAATCACTCACAATCAATCACAATCATCACACACAAAAGCAAAATCACTCACACATATCACACAATCATCACAATATCAACAATCACAATCACAAACAAAAATCAAGCACAAAATCAACAATCAATCCACATCAATATCACCTTTGTTTTTTTTAAAAAAGAAAAAAAAAATCAACATCACACAACAATCAATCAATCAATCAAATCACATTATCACAATCAGGCTAATCAACATCACAATCCCAGAATCGAGCACAATCACAAGCAATCAGCACAATGCACAATCATCAACAATCATCAATCAATCACAATCTCACAATCAAATCACAAATATCACAAATCACAGCGCTCAATCTCAAGCATAATCAAACAGCATCAATCACATCGTCACACAATTCAATATCAATCAAATCAATCACAATCATCATCAATTCACACACAAAATCCGATCAATCAAGTCAAGCAACAATATCAATCAATCACTCAAAATCAATCAAGCAATCAAATCAATATCAATCACAGCACAGATCAATCAGAAAATAAATCAGCAAGCAAATCAAGCAAGCAAAAAGCAACAGCAATCATCAATCAAGCAATCCGATCATCTAGCATCAAACAGCACAATCACTAATCAAATTCACAGCACCAAGCAATCCCGCAAATCAAATCAAGAGCATCAATCAAATCAGAGCAATAATCAAAGCCCAAAAGCAATCAAGCAAGCAAGCAATATCAGACTCACAAGCAATCAACAAGCAAGCAAAAGCAAGCATACATCACTCAAAATAAAGCAATCAAGTCATCCAAGCAACACAATCCCAAGCAAAATCAACGCAAGCAGCACAAATCAAAGCCAAATCAAGATCAGTCACATCACATCAATCAGCAAGCAATCAATCAAGCAATCCAGCAAGTTTCAAGCAATCAACTCAGCAGCAAGCACAAATCAAAACGCTAATCACATCAATCAATCAATCAACAAAGCAAGCAGCAACATCAATCAATCAAGCACACACAGCAAGCAAGCAAGCACAAAAGCAACAGCAATCATCAAGCAAGCAAGCAAAGCACACAGCAAATAAGCAAGCACATCACATCCACAAGCAAGCACAAGCAGCAATCAATCAATAGCAATCAAGCAACAAACACGATAGCATCACACAATCATCACACTATGCACAATCACTCCAGCAATCACCAGCAAGCACAATCACAATGCAGTCAAGCAAGCCAATCATTCAATAATCAGCACAGCAGGCACAAGCAAGCAAGCACAAGCATCACAAAAGCACAATCAAATCATCAATCAACATCAAGCACAAAGCAAGCATCACACACAATGCATCAACAACAATCATCATCAATCTATCACTCAAATCATCAATCATCACACAATCACAACAAAAAACAAGCAAGCAATCAATCATCCAATCAATCAATCATCCAAATCACAAGCATCAATCAAGCAATCAACAATATCACAAGCAACTCACATCACAAATCAGCACACCCACACACGACACCAATCACACACTAATCACAATCAAAGCCCAAATCAATCACATCAAGCAATCACACCAGCAGCAAGAATAGCAAGTCATCACATCAAGGCACAAAGGAGCATCAATCAAAGCAACAAGCAATCACAAGCAAGCCAAGCAAATATCATCAATCAACAATATCATCAATCAGCACAATCACAAGCATCACATGCAAGCACACAAATCACACAGGCAAGCAAGACAACAATCAAATCCACAAGCAATCACAAGTCAATCACAACACAAACAAAATCATGCACATCACTATCAATCACACAGCACACCCACAATCAAGGCAAAGCAACACAACACACAAATGTCAAGCAATCAACAGCATCAAGCAGCAATGACACACAATCACATCAAGCAACATATCACACGCACAAATCAAAGTCAGCATCAAGCATCAAGCAAGCAGCAAGCAAAAGCACACATATATCAAATCATCACATCAAAATCACAATCAAGCCATCACAATCGCAACTCAATCACACAACACAACCAATCACATCGCTAACAATCACACACAATCACCATCAATCAACAATCACACCCACATAGCAAGCACAATCCAGCAATCAAGCAATCAATAGTCAAGCACAACGCACATCAACAAGAGCAATCAATCACAAAGCAATCCACGCAATCAATCACAATCACACAATATAAGCAAGCTCACCAAGGCAGCAAGCAAGCAAGAGCAGATCAGCAAGCAAATCTCAAGCAAGCCAATCCACACACACATAGGTCAATCACACAATTCAGCCAAGCAATCATCAATCACCAAGCACAATTCAATCAAGCAAGATCAATCGTCAGCAATCAGATTCAAATCCAAGCAACAAATCAAGCACACGCAAAAGATCATCAGAAGCAAGCATAAAATCAAAAAGAAGAGCCCAAAAGCAATCATCACAAGAAGCAGATCAATCAAAAAATCACAGATCATCAGGCATCGAAAAATCATCAAATCAATCAAGGCAAATCACTCACACAAATCAATAATCATCAATCATAAGCAGCAATCATCAAGCAAGCAAGCAATCCCAATCAAATCATCAATCAGCAAAATCACCACAATCAAAATCAATAAATCAGCTATATCAATCAATTCAATCAATCTAAGCAAGCAAAGCACCAGCAAACACCACAACAAAGAAAAAGGAAAAAAAAAACACAACCAAAATCATCAAAGCAATCAATAAATCAAAACAAATAAAAAGCAAATCACAATCAATCAAATCTCACTAGCAAATCAAAGCATCAGAACAATCAAAAATAATAGCAACAAAAAATCAAATCAAAAATCAATCAATAAATCCAATCAAAAGCAAAGCAAATCATCAAATCCAATCCGACATCATAATCAATATCACACAATCAAATCATCATCAAATCAATCACTAAAGCACAAAATCATATCAAGCATCAAATCAAAATCTATCAAGCAAATCAATCAAAATCATCACAATCACATCAATCAAAATCACAAACACAACCATCATCAAAGCAATCATAATCAATCAAATAATCAAATCACCATCAATCATCAATTCAAATCATCAATCAGAAATCATCAACACAAAGTCACAATCATCACATCACAAATCACACAGCATCAGCCCCCCCCCAGACCCCCCCCCCAAAAAAAAAACAACAAAAAAATAGACAATCAATTCTCAATCAACATCAGATCAATCAAGCAAGCAGATCAATCATCAATCAATCACGAGCAAATCAAGCAAGCAATCATCACAGCATCACACGCAGCAATCACAATCAATCAAAGCAAATCAATCACAGCACAAAGCAATCCAAGCGATCACACACAGCACTCAACAAATCACATATCATACACAGCAATCAACTATCAGCACAATCAATCACACCATCAAGCAGCAACATCATGCAACTATCAAGTCAAATCAATCATATCAATCAATCAATCAAATCAAACACAAATCAATCAATTCTCAACAATCACTCAATCAACCATCAATCATCATCAATCATCAATCAAATCACAATCAACATCACACGAAATCAGCTACATCACCCGAAAATCCCCAAGCCAATCCCTACAAATCATCACTCACAACATCATCAAACACACACAATCAACAATCAAAATCATATTGCACAACAATCATCACACTCAATCATCACACGCAATCAATCACATCAAAATCAATCAATTCAATCACACAATCAATCAATCAATCAAGTCACACAAGCACCAACAATCATCACACCCATCATCATATCAATCAAATCAATCAATTCAATTCACACAGCAATCAAATCAGCAATCACACAATAAATCACACATCAAGCAATCAAATCAATCATCAGCTATCACAAGCAGCCACAATCAAGCAGTATCAATCAACAAAGCAAATTCAGCAAGATCAAACAATCATTGTCAATCACAAAGCAATATCATCATATCACAAATCAATCAATCAAACATCACGGGGCGGAGCACGACGATCGAACAAATCAGAATCTCATATCAAGCAATCACGCATTCAAATCACACAAGTCACTCATCAATCATCAATCAAATCATCACACACAATCAATCACAATCAAATCACACCAAAGATCAGCGAATCAAATCCAGAAGCCATACATCAAAAGCAAGCAATCATACAGATATCATCAACACTCAATCAAAGATCACATCAAAATCAATCAATCAAATCAAGCAATCAATCAACATCAAATCAAAACAAATCACTATCAGCAATCAATCCAGCAAAATCAGTCATCAAAAAGCAATCAAATCAATCAAATCACACATCAATCAATCAAATTAATCATCAAATCAAGCACAGCAGCAGTCAAGCAAACAAATCAAATCATCAAGCACACGTAATCTTATCACAAATCAATCAACTAGTCAATCAACAAGCAATATCCAGCCGAGCATCATCATCAATTAGCCATCCACCTAGCACAAGCATTCCATCAGCACAGCACAAGATAGCACAAGCGATCAATCACAGCACAAGCAAAATCACCACAATCAAGCACAATCATATCCCTCACACAGCCACATCAATCCAAATCACAGCACAATCAATCAATTCAACAAATGCAATCAAGCAATCATTAGCATCAATCACAACAAGGATCACAAAGCATCAATCCATATACATCAAATCAAGCCAAATCAAATGATATCCAATCAATCAAATCAAGCAAATCAATCAAATCAAAATGCAAAAGCAATCAATCACAACAATCATATCAAGCAATTCACAATCACAAATCAATTCAAGCATCACCCAATATCACACACAGTCAAAGTCAAATCAAAAATCAACAATCTATCAGCACAGCAATCAATATCAAATCAAATCAGGCTAATCCAATCAAATCCCATCAGCACCACAGGCTAGCACAAAAATACATCAATCCACAATCACACACCAAATCACAAGCCGTCAATCAATCAAATCACAATCATATCAATCAAATCACACAGCGGGCTTATCAATCCACTTATCACAATCACACAATACAACATCATCACAAGCAAGCAAGCAATCAATCACACACAATCATCACAATTCAAGATCACATTATCACACAAACAATCAATCAATCACTCATATCCATCCAAAAATCAATCACAATCACCTCAATCAATCCGCAGTCCAATAAAAAAAAATTTCCAAAATCCAATCATCAACTCAACAATCAATCAATAACATCAATCAATCAACTCAATCACTCAATCATCAAATCACACAATCAAATCTCACAATCAAGTCAATCAACAATCAGCGACACCAATCAATCAAATCAATCACAAATGTCAACATATCACACCATCACAATCAAAGCAAGCACTCAATCAATCAATCAATCAAATAGCAATCAATTCAATCAATCATCACACATCACAGAGCAAGCAGTCAAAGCACAATCACCAATCAACATTCGAATATCAAATCACACAATCATCAATCAAGCACAATCACCTCAATCAACTCAAAACATCCATATCACGCAACGCACATCAATCATCACACAATACATCCCACATATCCCATCACAACATCATCACAATCAATCAATCAATCACAAATCACGTATCAAATCAAGCACAAGGCAATATCAAGCAATCACACAATCACGCCAAAGCTAGCAAATCAAATCAATCATCACACACAGCACATATCAATCATCAGCATCAATCAATCACACGCTTCACAGCAATCACAATCAATCACATCAGAGCAGAGCATCAATCTCACATCACATCAACAACAATCAATCATCACACACACAATCAGCAGGCTATCTCATCACATCAAGCAAAAGCAAAAATCATCAATCATATCAAATACATATCAATATCAGAGCATATCAAATCACAATCACACTAGCAATCACAAAATACAAGCTATCATCATCACAAAAAATCAAATCAATCAAATCAATCAAGCAAAATCAAAAAAAAAAAAAAAACACAAAACAAGCAAAATCAGCACAGACATCAATCTATCACATCATCAGAAAATCAATCACAATCACAAATCACAAATCAAACACAATCAATCAATCAGCAATCATCACATAAGCAATATCAATCAAGCAATCATCATATCAAATCAACACAAATCACAAAATAAGCAATCAAAAATCAATATCAATCACATCATATCAATCCATCAAAGCATCACACTCTCATCAAACATGATATCATCAGCTAATCACAGTCACTCAAATCAAGCAAAGCAACACAATCAATCAATCAACACAATAATCAATCAAAATCCAACAAAATATCAAATCAAGCAATCAAAATCAATCAATCAAATCAATCAAATCACAAATTAAACAATCAAATCCAAATCATCAAATCAAATAAATCAATCAATCAAAGTCAAATATCAATCAATACTCACAATCAAATCATCAATCCATCCAACAATCATCAAAATCACAATCAATCAATCATCAATTCAACATCAATCAAGCACTCATATCAAATCAATCAGCAAAAATCAATCACAATCACATCAAATCAATCAATCAATCAACACAACCAAATCATCAATCAATTCCACCAAATCACACAGCATCAATCATATCATCAAAATCAACCATCACAACACAAAAACATATCAATCATCAAATCACAACACAAATCAATCAAATCAAATCAATCATATCAAATCAATCCAATCAATCAAATCCATCAAACAGAATCATCACCAATCACAAAATAATCAATCAATCAAATCAAATCAATCAATTCAATCAATCATCATCAATCATCAAGCTATCAATATCTATCAATCAAGCTATCAATCAATCATCCAGCATATCAAATCACAATATCAATCACAATCAGATCAATAAATCATATCACAATCAACACAATCACAAGCCATCACAATCAATCAAATCATAGCAATCAATCATATATCAACAACTCAAATATCAATCAAAATCACACCAATAAATCAAAATCAACATTATCAAATCAAGCAACAATCAATCCAATCAATCACAATCAAATCACAAATCAAAATCAATCACAACTCAAAATCAGATCATTCAATTCATCAACACAATCCTCACAACACGCAATCAATCAGATCAATCAAATCATCATCAAATCAATCAATCAATCATCAAACAATCCATATCAATCAGCTAGCAATCACAATCAATCAAATCAAATCAATCATAATCAATCAATCCCCCCCCAAATCAAATCGAACAATCATCACACAAGCAATCATATCAATCAAGAGCCCACACACATCAATCAAGTACACAATCAATCACACAACATCAAACACAAGCAATCAATCACAATCACAATCAACACAGAGCACAACAATTTCAATCGACTCAATCAAGCACAGCACAAGCAACACAATCAATCATCAATCAAGCAAATCAATCACACAAGCAAATGTCACACAATCACACAATCACAATCACATCACAAGCATCAGCATTATATCACCACAAGCAATATCAATCAACACCAACATCAATCACAATCCACAAATCAATCAACAATCAGATCAATCCAATAATCAAGAAAAGAGCATCAATCAATCAAGCAAAGCAGCAATCACAATCCACACAAATTCCCCCCCCCACAAGCAGCAAGCATCACATCAACAAGCACAATCCCACCGCAAGCATATCACAAGCACAGCAATCATACATCCATCAAGCAGCACACAATCACATCAACACAAGCACAATCATTCACAAATCACACAAGCAATCAATCAGCAATCACCAATAAGCAAGACAGCACACAAGCAATCAAGCAATCATATCATCACACAAGCAAAGCACAAGCACATCAACCATAGCAATCACAAAACAACAAAAAAAAAAAGAAACAGCAAAACATCACACAAATCAATCATCACTCAAATCAAGCAATATCAATCACACAACACACACAAGCAATCAATCCCAATGCAAGCACAGCAATCAATCAAAGCAGCACACATCACACATATCAATCAATCAATCACAGCAGCACACACACCAATAGCAAATCAATACCGAGAGCAAAAGCACAGCACAGCAACACACAGCAAGCAATCACAGGCGATCGCAAGCAAGCACAATCAAGCAAGGCACATCAGCACATCAAGCAAATCAACAAGCACAAACAATCCATCCACACATTTCACCACCATCAACGTATCAATCAATGCATCACAATCACCCCTAATTACTATCAATCAATATCACACACAATCATCCGCACATCAATCACGAATCAAATTCCAATCAATCAATCAATCATCAGAAGATCAATCAAATCAATCAATCAATCAAAATCACAAATCACAATCCACAGCAAGCAATCAAGCATATAGCAGCACACATCACATCCACAGCAGGCAGCAAGCACACACATCACACTCAAAGCAGCAAAATCATAGCCATCAATCAATCACTATCAGCAATAGAGTCAAGCACAATCATCAAATCAATCCCAACAAATCACTCAATCAGCCATCACAATCACAATCATCAATCAATAGCACATGCAAATCAGCTATCCTCACAGCACACTATCAGCGAATCAGCCACACACAAGCAAGCATTCATCAGCACAATCATCAATCACAATACATATCACAAGCAATCACAATCACACAATCAGCTATCACAAGCAAGAATATCATCCCACATCAGAAGCCATTTAGCACGCAAGCAAATCAATCACAATCACCATCAAGCAACACAGCATATCAATCAATCATCAATCAAATCAAATCATCAATCACAAATCAATCAAGCCATAAGCACAAATCATATCATCACACAAAGCAAAATCAATCAATCAATCAACATCATCAAATCTACATCATATCAAATCAATGCAATCAATCAATCATTATCAATCTCAGCGATCAATCAAATCAATCCAAATCATAAGCAATCACAAAAATCATATCAATCAATCAGCATCAATCACATCAATCACCTAATCAGATCAAATCATCAAATAACAATCATATCACACGCAAAGCATAAAGCAATCAGCAAATCAAAATCAATCACAATCAATCAATACAAGCAATCAATGTCAATCACCAAAAACTCATCACCACCAATCATCAATCAGAGCAAAATATCAAGCAAGCCAAATCATCAATCATCAAAATCAAGAAAGCAAATCACATCGCAAATCATCACATCAAAGTCAAGCACAAGCAACAAAATCAATCAATCATATCAGCACGCAATCGAGCACTAGCAAAAAAGCAAAGATCAACAATCAATGCAAAACACAGCAAAGCACAATCATCATCAGCAATCAAGCAGAACAGCATCAATCAAGCACCCCAGCAAGCACACAAGCACAATCCATCATCAATCATCATATCACAGAAGCAAATCAATTCAAAGATCAAGCATCATCAAGCAATCACAAGCAAAATCACAAGCACACAATCAGCACATATCAATCGCACACAATCACACATCACTATCAATCCAATCAAATCAATCAACAATCAATCATCAATTCCAAAAAAAAAAAAAAAGGAATCACAATCAATCCACAAATCATATCAAGCAACACAATCAACATCAATCACATCTATCACAAATCACATCAAATCAGCAATCACATCCAACAACAACATCAATCCAACAATCACACATCATCCCACACAATCAATCAAGCCATCAATCACAGCAAAGCAAAGCACAACCAATATCAACACACACACAATTCAATCAGCATCAACACAATCACACAGGCCACAATCACCCATATCAGCATCATCATATCAGTCAATCATCATCAATCCAGCATCACAACAAATCAGCATCAATAAGCAAACACAAGCAAATCATCAAAGCAATCACATCATATCACAAAGCATCACCAAATCAATCAACAAAGCAGCAACAAGCAATCAATCATCATATCATCACAATCGCACACGAGCACAATAATAAGCAAGCAGCACAAGCAACACAACATCAATCAAGCACACAAAGCATATCAAGACACAATCATCACAAAGCAATCATAGCAATCAATCACAATCACTCAAATCACATCAAACAGCATAACGACAAAGCAATCAAAGCAAGCATCAATCAATCTCAAGCAAGCACAATCAGATCAACAGAGCAATCCAATCACACAGGAGCATCAACCAGCAGCACAATCCAAGCAACAATCAGCAAAGCAGCAAGCACAAAGCACAGCAGCAAGCCCCCAGCCTTTCACAACAATCAAATCAATCAAGCACACGGAGCACAATCATATCAATCAATAGCAACAAGCACAGCAACAAGAAGCAGCAAATCAATCACATCAAAGCAATCCAACAAAAGCAAGCACAAGCAATCACAATGGCAATCAAAAGCATGCATCAACAAGCAGCAAGCAGAGGCAAGCACAGACAAGCATCACGATCATCAAATCAGCAAGCACAATCAGCAGCAACAAGAATCCACGCATCAAGCAAGCAAATCACAATAGCATAATCAAAGCACACACACAATCAAATCACACACAATCAATCACAGCCACAAGCTATCAATCAGCATACAGCTCTCCAACACAATCAACAAGCAGCACACAGAGCAATCAATCATCATCACAATCAATCACAATCCCAAGCAATCAATCTCCCAATCACTTCATATGCATCAAACAATCACCAATCACTCATCATCAAGCAAGCAAGCACAATCTATCACACAATCAGGCTCATCAATCATATCACAATCAATAAACTCAATCATCAATCAAATCACACAGCTAATCACAAGCAATCAATCCAATCACAAATCAAGCAATCATCACAAAATCACCTCAATCCAATCACAATCAAGCAATCAGCAATCAAGCCTATCAATCACTCACAAATCAATCAATCAATCAACTAGCAATCATCAATCAGCAAATCACAATCAATCAAATCAATCACAGATCACAATAATCACAATCATCATCAATAAATCATCATAGCATCATCAACAATCAATCATCATCACCACACATATCACAATCAAGCAAATCACAATCAGATCATCACATCAATCACAATCATCAATCACATCAAAGCAATCTCAAAATCCAAATCATCAACAATCAATATCAAATCACAATCAGCAATCAATCACAATCAATCACAATCACAATCATCACACAATCACCCACAGCACAAGCAATAGTCACAACACACACAATCAATCACACAATCACAATCAATATCAATCACACAAAGCATCCTCAATCACACAATCAATCAATAACAGATAATCACACAATCATCAATCACACACACACACCAATCACAATCACACACAATCACAATCATATCCAACACTATCACCAATCAATTTCCCATATGCAAATCACTAGCACAATCAATCACACACAATCCACATCATCATCAAAGCCATATCAATCATCACAATCAATCAATCACAATGCACAATCAATCAATCACATCACATCAAATCAAATCCACAATCAATCAAACACACATCATCACAAACTATTCCAATCAATCAATCACACAAATCACACACGACATCATCAATCAATCATCAGCACAAATCAAGCAATCAATCAAATAGTCACATATATCAATCAATCAATCCAATCACATCTATCATTAAACCATCAAATCAAGATCACAACACACCAATCATCAATCAATCACACAAATCCCACATAATCACACAAACAATAATCATCACAATCAATCAAAATCAATCCACAACTCCAATCATCATATCATCACACAAGCCAATCAAATCACACACATCCTCAACCAATCAATATCAATCAATCAATCAATCATAACAATGCAAATCAAGCAAACAATCATCCAATCAATCAAATCCATCAATCAAATCAAAATCAATCCAATCACACAAATCACAGCCATCAATCATCAATCCAATCACAATCAAATCCAAGCAATTATCACCACATCAACAATCATCACACAATCATGAATCAAATCAATCAATCATCAATCAATCACATCTCATCAATCCACACATCACAAATCCCAAAAGCACACAATCAATCAGCAATCAATCAAATCAAATCAAATCAATCCAATCAAGCAATCAAATCACAATATCACAAAATCAATCATCATCCTAAGATCAAATCAAGCAATCACACACATCACAATTCAAATCAAGCACAATCAGCAATCCAAATCACCATCACATAATCACCCCCCCCAAAATAAAAAAAAAAAAAAAAACTAAAATCAGCAATCCATCAATCAATCATCATCATCATAGCAAAATCAAATCAATCAAATCACATCAAATCACAAGCAATCACAACACAATCAATCAAAGCAGCAAAGCACACAAGCCAGCAATCAAGCAAGCAGCACAATCACCATCAAGCAATCAATCAATCACCAGCACAAGCAATCAAAGTCACTCACAGCAATAAGCATCTTCAGTATCATCACACACACGCAGATCATCACACAACAAAGCCACAGCAGTCACAATCACATCCAAGCAGCACAAAGCAAGCACAAGCAAGCACAAAAGCAAAGAGAGCAATCACAGCCACACAATCAGCACACAAGCACACACTCAACAAATCAAATCAACAAATCAACAAGATAATCAAAATCAATCAAACATAAGCAAAGCACATCAACAATGCATCAACACAAAATCATCAATCACAAGCAAGCCACACATATCAAGCAAGCAATCACAACAGCAAAGCAAAGAGCAAGAGCAACAAAAGCAATTAGAAACAAAAAATCAGATCAATAAAAAGCAGCAAGAAGCACACATCAAAATCAAGCACTAAAACAAGCACAAAGCGCAAATCAAGCAAGCCGCAAGCATATCAAAGCAAAACCAGGCTATCAAGCAAGCATCACACAAAGGCAGCCACAATCACAAGTCAAAGCCAGATCAAATCATCACAAGCCAAGCAAAGGCAAGCAATCAACAGCATCAAGCAAAGCAAGCAATCATCAAAGCATCAATCAAAAGCAAAGCAAGCAAATCAAGCACACACCAGCAATCAAAGCAGCAAAGCAGCAAAGCAAAGAGCAATCATCACAGCAAGCAATCACATCAAGACGGAGCGCAATCCACGAAAGCAGCATCCAAAGCAAAAAAAAAACAAAAAAACAAAAACAAACAACAGCGATCAATCCCAAGCAATCAAAAGCACTCAGCATCAATAGCAGCTATCAATCAATCATCAAGCATCAAAAGCAATCCGAGCAGCACTCACAGCAGACAGCAATCACACAATCAAGCAACAAGGCAAGCAATCATCACAAGCACAAGCACAAGCACCACAATCACACACAGCACATATCACATCACAAGCAACAACACAATCAATCACATCACGGGAACAAGCAAAGCACACACCAGCATATCAAATCAATCCAATCACGAACATCAAATCCAAAATCACAACACGAGCAATCACCAACACTCATAGCAACAAGCAATCAAGCAATCAAAGCAATCAAGCATCAGTCAAAAAGCAAGCAATCACAAAATCACACTCAAGCACAACAAATCAATCAAATCAAGATCCACAAGCAATCAACCAACTCATCAAATGCAATCAAGCATCACCAATATCATTCAAAATCACACAAAAAAACAAAAACAAAATTGTCACATAAACCAAAAAAATCAAATCAAAATCATCACCCATCACATCAATCCTCAACAATCAATCACAATCACAAATCACAACACACTCACCATCACACATCACAATCACAATCAGTCAAATCACATTATCAATCAAATCAAAAGCATCATCACAATCATCAATCAATCATCATCAAGCAATCAATCACAATCAATCGAGCACCCAATCACAACAATCACACATCGTCAATGCAAGCATCACAAGAGCAATCATCACGATCAATCAAGCACTCACAATCAATCACAGCAAATCATAGCACACACCAGCAGTCAACAGCACACGCCCAACACAAGTCACAAAGCATCAAGCACCAATCAATCACAATCAATCAGCAATCAATCAAGCAATCATCAAAAATCAAGTCAAGCACAAAGCAAGCACAAGCATCACAGCTTATCAATCAATCAATCACAATAAGAAAGCACCAAATCCAATCCAATCATCAAAGCAACCAAGCATCAATCAAGGCATCAGCAAATCAAATCAGCAAAATCAAGCATCAATCAAGCAAATCAATCAAATCACAAGCACACTATCAAAGCGCAATCAAATCAACAAAATCACAATCAGCAATCAAACATCAATCACAATCATCAAGCGACCCCCATCACAAGCCATCGCACACAATCACAAAATCCTCACACAATCAACCGGGCGGCGGAAATTGAGGGGGGGGGGGGGGTGGGGGGGGGGGGGGGTGCAGCCACCAATCAATCACACCGCACAATCATCACACAATCAATCATCACAATTCAATCAATACACATCACACAACAATCAATCAATCATCAATATCAAAAATCACAAGCATCAATCACAAAATGCAATCAATCAATTCACACAACAAATCAATTCAAGCCCATCATCAAAAAGCATATCACAGCACGCAGATCAAATCATCAATATCAATCAATCAATCATATCAACAAAAATCAATCACACACAATCATCACTCCAATCACAAGTCAGCAACAAAATCAAAAGCAATCACGATCACTATCAATCACACAAAAATTCCCCCCAACAAACCAATCAAATCACAATTCAATCAGCACAATCACAATATATCAACCTAATCACAATCACAACACAATCAATCAACCACAAATTTTTTTTTTTCCAAATCCCCAAAAACAAAAAAATTCCAATCAATCTATCAAATCAATTCACATCAATCAATCAATCAATCAATCAAAGTCATCAACAATCGCATCAATCACATCAATCAATTTCAATCAGCAAAGCTATCATCACAAGATCACAACAATCACACTAGTCAATCAATCAATCAATTCAATCACATCACGATTCATCACAAAAAAAAAAAAATAGAAAAAAAATTGTATCAATCACAACAAATCAACAATCAGCAAATCAACAAGCATCACATCAACAAATCAATCAGCACAGATCAAAATCAAATCACAACAATCAGCACAGCAGCACAATCACATTCATCACAGCTATCAATCATTTCCAAGCAGCACTCAATCATGCAATCAAGCAAATCAATCAAGTCGCAATCAATCAAAGCACACAGCACAAAGAGCATCAATCAACTCTAACATCAAGCACAAGCAAGCAATCACAAGCACATCAATCAAGTCATCACCATCAATCAAGCAATTCAAACAACAATCAATCATCAATCATCAAATCAATCAATCAAGCACAAGATCAATCAATCATCATACAAGCACAAGCACAATCACATAGCAATCATCAATCAATCACAAGCAATCACTCAAGTTATCAATCAGCCAAAGCACAAAGATAGCATACACAATCACACATCCAAGCAGCGAATCAATCAACAGCACAAAGCAATCATATCAATCACACAATCACAGCAAAGCAATCAAGCAATCAGCAAGCAAGCAACAATATGGTTGTGTTGGGCAACGTCACAAGCACAATAGCAGCAATCACAGGCTATTCATCAATCACAACAATCAAATCAGCAAAGCAGTTGACACGCACACACACACAAGCAAGCAACCATCATCAGCATCACAAATGCAGCACATAATCGCACAATCAAATCAGCAGGCAACCATCAATCAAAGCACAATCACACAAGCATCACATCAGCAATCAGCATCAACTAGCATCAAACAAGCACGCAATCAACAACTCAATCACAATCAAGCAATCCCAATCACAAGCAACACATCAAAAGCAATCAAGCAAGCAAACCAAATCAAGCAAATCAAAGCAAATCAATCAATCATAAGCAAGCAATCATATCCAAATCAAATCAATCAATCAATCAAATCAAGCAATCAATCAAATCAAAGCACATCAATCAAATCAAATTCAAGCAAAATCAATCAAAGGCACAAATCAATCCACAATCAACAATGCAAATCGAATCAATCAGCAATCAAATATCAAATCAATCATAATCCATGCGATCAAGCAAAATCACAATCAATCAAATCAATCAAAATCCATCAAAAGCAAAAAAAATCAACATATCAATCAATCCAAGATCAAATATCAATCCAATAATAAAATGCTCTCACACTAATCAAAATCATAGCATCATCAAATCACAATCAAGCAGCTAATCAATCAAGCTCAGTCAAAATCACACAGATCCATCACCTTCCACAAGCACAACACAAGCAACCGAGCACACAATCAAGCAGTCAATTCAACACAAATCAATCATCACACCCAAATGCGTATCCAAATATCCATCAATCGCAAATCATCAATCAATCACACTCAAGCAATCAATCACTCACTCAAGCACAATCACATCAATCATAGCATTCATCACAATCACAATCACATCAAGCAATCAAGCATCAATCAACAAATGCAATCACGATCAACAATCAAGCAATCACACACATCACGTCAATCACAGCAATCAATCAATCAGCACACAATACACAATCACACATACAGATCACAATCAAGCTATCACTATCACAAATCAATCAATCAATATCAAGCAAGTCAATCAATCAAATCAATATCAATCATCACTATCAAATCAATGCATCAAATCAATCAATCAACAGATCACAAATCAAAATCAATCAAATCATCATTCAATCAAGCTATCACATCAAATCCACAATCATCAAATCACAAGCAAGCAAGCAAGGCAAGCAAATCCATCAATCAAGCATCAATCAACATCACAATCATCACAAATCACACATCAATCATCACACAAAACAAATATCAAAATCACAAGAACAATCAATCACGTATCATCAAAATCAATCAACCAACTCAGCTATCAAAACTCCATCACATCAATCACAAATCAAAATCACATCAATCTAATCACCCCAATGCAAATCAACATCCAAAATCCTCACATCCCAATCACTCATCAAAGTCAATCATCCAGCACAGCAAATCAAAATCAACAACTCATCACCATGCCACCCCACACCAGCAATATCACAGCCAATATATAATAAATCAATCACATCATCAAATATCACAATCACAAACAATCAATCAACACAATCATCCACTATCAAACATATCAGATCTATCACACCAATCATCACACCAAGCAAATCACACAGATCAATTCAATCAATCAATCAACAAATCATATCCCAATCACGATCATCAATCAATCAATCATCGCAACAATCAAATCAATCCAATCAAAATCAATCACTCTTCAACAATAATCAATCAATCAATCAAGTCACAATCAATCACACAAATCAATCAATCAAACTCACAATTCAATCCATCACACCACATCATCAACACTAATCCATCAAACACACAGCACGAATCAATCACACATCAACACAATCAACGATCACATATCAATCAAAATCAATCATCACACAAGCACATCATCACAATCAAATCAATCAATCACACAATATCAAATCAATCACATCAATAATCAAGCATCACAAATAGCAAGCACCAAATCAATCACAATTCATCAATCAATCAAGCACACAAATCAAGTCCAATATCAATCAATCACATCACAATCAATCATCAACAGATCAAATAAACACGCAAACAATCATCACAAATCACAGCGATATCAACAATCAAATCAAGCATCAAATCAAATCAATCAATCATACTATCAAGCAATCCATCATCAAGCAATATCACATCACCCAAAAAAACAAACAGGGGCTTCATCAAATCAATCAAATCACACATATCACAATCAATCATATCATCCTCAAGCACAATCATATCATCAAAATCAAGCACAGAGGCACAATCACTCACAATCAAATCACAATCAAATCAAAGCACATCAGCACAATCAAGATCACAAGCATCACCAAGCACACAATCCACAAAGCACACAAGCCACAGTCACACTATCAATCAAATCAATCACACCAACATCACACGCAAGCCAAGCATATCAATCCTCCTCAAGCACACATCAATCAATCACACAAGCAATCAGGGCAAGCACACATTCATCACAAGCAATCACGCAATCAGCAAGCAGATCACATCACAAAGCATCAATCAATCACAAGATCAATCACTCAAGCAACTCAAGCACTAGCAAGATCCAAGCAAATCAGCACAATCAACATCACATCAACAAAGCAATCAATCAAGCAACATCATCACACAAAGATAATACACATTATCAAGCCAAGCAATCACACGATCAAGATCAAAGCAATCACAAGCATCAAGCACACAAGATCAGCAACAATCACTAAGCAAAGCATAGCAGAATCACACAATCAATCATCATAGCACCAGCACCACATATCCAGCCCAAGCACACAAGCACAATCAGCAAAATCAAGCAGCCAATCAATCACAAGCCGACATCAGCAACAATCAAGCAAGCAATCAAGCAAGCAAATCACACAATATCAAGCACAAGCACCATCAATCAGCACAGCCAAATCAATCAATCACACAATCCAGACACAAAGCAAGCAATCAACACAAGCCATCAAGCACAACACATATCAAGCAACAGACACATCAATCAATCACAGTGCACAATCAACAAAGCACAAAGCCAATCAGCACAAAGCAAAGCAATCAATACAGATCATCAGCAATTCAAGCACAAGCACACAAGCATCAATCAAGCAATAAATCAAGCTAGCACACACACAAGCAATCACAGCAGCCGCACAATCCAACATAAGCATCAAATCTATCAATCATCAACAATCAATCATTCAAGCACAATCACCGAATCACAATCATGATCACAGCAAGCAAGCAATCATCATCGATCAAGCACACCTCATCACACACATAATCACAGGATCACACAATCAGCAGCAAGCACCAATAATAATCAAGCAGCAAGCACAAGGCACAAGTGCAAGCACAAATATCAATCAAACAGCATCAATCACACAGCAAGCACAAGCAGCACTCAGCAAGCAAAGATAATCAAACCAACCACCAATCTCAAGCATCAATCACAAGCAACAAATCACACAATCACAGCAACACACACAGCATCAAGCAAGATCACAACAAGCAACAAATATCAAAGCAGCATGCACATTACACATAAGCACAGCACAATCCCACTCATCACATAGCAATCAATCAACTCAATCGAATCAAATCACACAATCAATCAATCAATATCACACAATCAGATCATCACAATCAATATCACAATCAACACAATCAATCACAACATCCATATATCATATCACAGATCAATCAACACATCGAAAATCATAATATCACTATCAATCAAGCCAATCCTCCATCAATCACATCACAATCAAAATCACAATCAATCACATGCACACATCAATCAGTCAATCATAGCATCACCAAATCAATCAAATCATCATCAACACAATCAATCATTATCAATCACAATCACAATCACATCAATCAATCAATCAAACACAATCAAATCAAAACAAGCAATCAATAATCACAATCACAACAAAAATCATGCATATCAAAATAAAAATCACAATCAAATCAAGCCAAAATCAATCATCATATCATCAATCATCAAATCAGCTAATCAACAGCAATCAACAATCAATCAATCAACAATCACATCAGCATTCATAATCAAATCAATCCAATCAAATTCATCAACACCAAATCACATCAAATCATCAAGCTCAATCATTATCAAGCAAATCACAATCAAGCAAGCCAAAAAGATCACAATCACACAATCGCAATCAAATATTCCAACAAATCAATCAATCACAGCAAGCATATCAATCAAGCACACACACAGTCAATCATAGCAAGCACATATCATCAAGCAATCATCATCAGTATCAAATATCAAGATCAATGCCCAAATCCATTCAATCAATCAGATCAGTCAAAAAAAAAAAAAAGTGTTTGTGTTGTTGTTGTATATCACCCAATCAAAGCAATCAGCAAGCAATCAAATCCAATCACACAACACAATCAAATCAATCAATCACAATCAATCACAATCAATCAATCAAAAGATGACAAATCAAATCACAGCACAGATCACATCCACATCAAATCTCGATCAGCACAATAATCAATCAATCACAAAGCACATAGTCATCACACAATCATCAATCACACATCCAATCAATCAATCACAAGCACATCATCATAGTCCCAATCAAAATCATAATCAAATCACAAAACTCAATCAACACAACAGACATCAATCAAAAGCAATCAATCAAAGCACAGCAAATCAAAGCAAATCACAACCCACAAGAAGCACACAAATAAGCAAAGCAAACAGTCAATCACAAAGCCACAGCACAAGTCACCTATCACATCAAATAGCAATCATCAATCAATATGCACAAGCAGCCATAAGCAATCAAAGCACCTCAAGCACAAATCATCCAGCAATCAACAAATCAATCCAAAAATCAATCAAGCAAAATCATATCAAACATCCAAATTTCAATCACAAATCAATCAATCAAATCCTCCCCCCCCCCCCCCCCCCAAAGATCAAGCATACATCAATCAATCAAAGAGCCAATCAATTCAATCCAATCAATCAAGGCAAATCCAAGCAAGCAAAAATCACAAGCACAAGCAACGCAAAGCACAAAAAAGCAATCACATCAGAGCAAGCAATCCAAGCAAGCAATCAGAAAATCATTCATCAGCACAATCTAGCAATCAAGCAATCAGAGCAAACGTCAAATCAACCAACAAGCATCAAAAATCAATGCAAATCAATATCATTACAAATCAATGCAAGCAACAATCAATCATCACATCAAACAATCAATCAAATCAAGCGAAAAACCAGCTATCCATCAGCTAATCAATCCAAAAATCAATCAAAAATCAGCCCGAACACAAAACAATCAAGCAAATCAATCAATCAGAGCAATCACAATCAATCCACATCAAGCATCACACATTGGGATCAGTCACGCCAAGCACACACAAGCAAGCAATCAATCAAGCAAGCAAAGCACACAACATCAAATCCATCAATCATCAAATCAAGCAGCAAATAGCACCTCAACAAGCAATCCCTATCACAAGTCAAGCACAACAACACAACAACAACATCAAATCACACATCCATCACAAATCCTCACACATCACACAAGTCAACATATTCAATCAACCACACAATCAATATCAATCCCACAATCAATCAACAACACACTCACAAATCAACACTCAGAATTCAGCAATCACAATCAATATCATCAATCACAAAGCAAAACAATCAATTCAATCAATCAAAGATCACACATCACACAATCAGATAGCAATCACAATCCCAATCACTACAATCACAATCAAATCAATCACAATCAGCGCCTATCATCAAATCAAATCAATCAATCCATCATATCAATCATCAAATCAAATCATCAATCAATCATCACAATCAATCAATCATCAATCAATATCACAATCATCACACACAAATCACAATATCCATCAGCAATCAAGCAATATCACAAGCACATTCAAACACAATCAATCACACAACGATCAATTCACATCACACAACCATCACAGCATTCAAAATCAATCAATTATAGCAATCAGCATATCTCAAATCAATCACAATGCAACACA
>Ga0179591_1311612_pt1 | contig 24984 bp, 37 predicted proteins | sample CZOMad2_1_08_16f_FD_182891 | JGI IMG/M metagenome (GOLD analysis project Ga0179591, IMG submission 182891) | Vadose zone soil fungal communities from Angelo Coast Range Reserve, California, USA - CZOMad2_1_08_16fungal (PacBio error correction) | ecosystem: Environmental > Terrestrial > Soil >...
CGACTAGGTTCCAACCTTCTCCCGGAAAACGACGTGCTCAACAAAAACGGATATAAAGCAGTAGGAGACAGGAAGGCGAAGGGTGCCAAGGTCTGGGAAAGAAAAAGTGCTGGCGAATCTTTGTCCACATCACCGCAAAAATAGCTTCAACCTAGATGATCCTAAAGGGAACGAAACAGTCAAAGAGGAAGGGGCAAAACCTAATGGGTGAAGTCCTCATGGTAACGGGGTAACAGACATACAGAAGAAGACATTCCTTGGGGCGCAACCTTGAATCCTGATATAAAACGGAAAATAAGTAGAAGCCAACCTCCAGCTGGGCGGGGTTGTAGGTGTGGGGAAAGCAAGGACAAAACATAGATGCCAGAACTATAGATTTCGTAACCCAACTTCCGAATGAAAATACACTTCGGCAGGGCCTCAAAACGAAAGACGGTCGGAACTCGAAAGTCAAAATCCCCTGTCAATCGAGAAAAACACTCAGCCGCACATGAAGAGATACCAAGCCTGTAACACGCATCCATGCGTGCATCGCTGAATTACCAAAAGCCATACTCTTGCAGCCTGCCCATCAATAAGCAACATAGAAAAAAAATGATTGGCGCTGTTACAAACTGAGGAGATGACACCGAAAAAGATTCTTTCCTCTCTACCAATCTCCTAAAGACGAAAGCCCGTACGAACGAAAGATCGAGAAAAGCAGGACTGGTCCCAGGAAAGGGAAAGTTAGAGTGTAAACCATCTCCGGCGCATTCTGGGACATGAAACGAACAATACCCTGTCAAGAATCGCAACGGCAGAGTGGAGGAGTAGACCTCCATGAAAAAACGATCACAGCAAGGCGGTCCAATCAGTTTAGCATGTCCGAAACTCTGAAAACAGTGCAGGATCTGGAAATCCTGAGTAATGAAAAAAAACACAGATGGACGAATGGTTAGGTCTAACATCGTGAAAAGAAATACGGTACATTTCCTTGATGCCTGTTGCATGAGCTCTTATCGGTTATAAAATAAAGGTAGGCCAGGGATAAAAAAAGGGAAACACTGGACGGAAGGGGGTACTTAGCCCGCTTCATGCGACATCCTCGGCCGGTTGGACCATCCTATGAGGTGGACACTAACGTAGATATTACTAAGGAAGGACAAAGGAAGTTAAAGTTTGGCGTGAGGGAACTAATAGCCATAATCGCCATCTCTCTCAACAAAGGAAAATAAGATGTGCAAAGGGAGGTGGCGAGACGTCCCTCACCGCCAAGTAGGAAATAAATTTCAATCAAAACCTCCCTACGCTAGGTAACGTTAGTGTCCCCTCCATAGTATTTTCATTACCAGAAGCCGGCGCATTTATTTCAGTTAGCAAGCTGACCAATGGAAGAGCGTGAATCAGGGCGGAGAGACGCAACAGTGGAGACATCATCATAAAAGGGGAAGAAAAATGCAGACAAAGAAAGGATCCATTTTATTTTGAGACACCTCCGTTTTCCGAGTTGCCGGTGCGTCCACGGCGGAACAAAGAGGCGCCAAACGCGCTTAGGAGGGAGATAGTGCTGCCCCTGCCCATCGTAGCAGGTAAGAAGGTTGGGATGATACTAAGTTGAAAAGGACTTACGGGCAGCGGCTTGCAAGGTATTCCTTGGTATCAGCCAGACTGTTGAACCTGCTGTGTTCAGGCATGTTAATGACTCCTGTTTGAAGAAAAAGTCTGGGGCTTTCGCTCGAGTATCAAAAGGCAAGAGCGTATAGTCCGGATGCATAGAGGTACGGGGGGCAAGTGCGCAGCATCAGCTGTTTTCACCCACGATAAGAACAATGGAGTTTTTACGAGGGGGGAAAAGAAGTATGAATCGTGCCGTAATACAACCAGGCAACCGGAGGTGCCTGGCTTGGGGTCAAACAGGCTGGAGAATTGAGCATCATTTTCTTTTGATTTCAAAAGGGAGGTGCTCCTTTGATTGTTGGGCGGTTGCAGCCCTAGTGTCATTGGTTGGCAGGTGTGTGCTAGTACCCATTGAAGAAAAGAAAAAAATTTTTTGGACAATGCTGAACAGAAGAACCGACGTACTTCAAGAAAAAACGGGAGCGGACTTCATGGTCAAACGCCTCAGTTCAAGGGGTGCGATCTCCCCGATAATCCGCGGTTTTAGGAAAGATATGAGGAGCTAACACCTAGCAGATACTTTTTTTGCAAACGTATGGAGGGGAGTCATATAGGTCCTTTTCTTGTAGCTTCCGGTCATACAATAGTTTAGTGGTTCGATTGCTATGGGAAAAAGCATAGATGAAGGTCAGAGACCTGGCAACCAATTATGACCTCTCGTTTTTGTGGTAGCACGGAAAACTTTAGAAGGTGGCAAAGTTGGTTTGCGAGTCCGTTATCAGGCCATCCAGCGAAGCAGATGCCGGAGGTCGGGAGGGGGACGGATCGCTGGGGGGGTGCACCAGTGATCTGTGGAGGGAGGAGATCGCAAAATGTTTTTCTTGCCTCGTGGTTTAAGTGCCTATCGAGTCCGAAGAGCCGTGCATCGTAAAATTTTTTGAGCTTTTCAGGAATAGGGGTGGAGGGGGGGGGACCCTTCTTACATACTCGTTTCTTGGACAGTCTGTACAAGAAGGAGAATAAGACAGCAATACTTACCAGTGCGACGACTAATGGGAAGTGCGTTTTGGGAAAAACAAAACAACTGGGGGAAGGGGGAAAAGAGAGATTTGCGAAAAAAAAAAAACAATAAACCTTCTCTCACTGTTTTTTTTGCGTTATTGAGTATAAAAGGTAACAAGTCACCTGGGGGTCAACAAGCACGAGGCAGCGAGGAAGAGAAAACACAAGTCATGTGCCAGACAGATCCGAACAAAGAGGCAATCTGTGCGGGAGGACTCCGAACGGAACAGAAAAAAAGGGGGTTGATGCACGAAAGAACCAGGATCCTGTGCTAAGGGAAAGAAACAGTAACTCTAGTATGTTAGGCAGGTTGAGGGAAAGCCCTCTTTCGCCGGTCAAACCACTCCCGAAGTTGGACAAAAAGGCGAGCCGACGTTGCTCAAACAACCGTTCCTGAAAAGCATTGGGAAAGAAAGATGAGAAGTAGAACCGGCAAAGATTCGTCGTTCAATCAGACAAAATAAAATGGAGTAAGGGAAAAAAACGAGGTGTAAGCTCTGAACGAAACAGGCCACGCTGCGGACTACAAGTGGCAGTATATGTATCCATATCAGCCGAGAAAGCATTATTCCAGGCTCTCCTTTTCTAGGAAAGAGGTTTACGAAATACCTGCATAAAACTGGAAAAACTGAAAAGGTCTGGCAGTAGATATGTGTGAGCTGTTCAAAATCTGGCAACAAGGCCCTGCGAACTAGACTCGCCATTTGGAAAGAAAACGTGCAGAAGCAACTTGCAAAAAGATACCGGAGAAAGATAGGCGGATCAAAATCCCATTCGAAAACACCCCGTAATCCCAGAGGGAACGAATCAAAATTGCCTCTATTTTAAGGGGAGGAAAGGGGCATCACTACGGGGCCTTCCAGAAAAAGAAAAATTAAAAAAAGGACAAATTGAAATTCCTCGGGAAACTGATGAGGATGACGATCAAATAAGAATAGATTGGGGGAAGAAGTATAACTTCTGTAAGGAGGGGAGGAATCGGGAAAACGTAACCAGGTAATTTGATCCAATAATCTGAAAAAATCAAAGGAAAGCACAATCAGGGCGCCCAGTCTGGAGGAAAAAAAAAACTAAGGCATCATCGACCACTTCCTTTGGAAAGAGCTAAGGGAAAAAGTCGTAAAAAGATCCAGGAACCCCGGTCAAATACGATGCAGGTCACTCTCACGGAGAGGCTAATATCTGAGGGAAGGACTGGCCAGAAAAAGCCACTCGCGCATTAACTTTGGATTTGTGGTGGTGGTGTGTTTTATCTGAGAAGCCGCGAAAGTCATAAAGGTGGGAAGGGGGGACCGGGGGAGAATGGCCCAGCATCGTAGAATATTAGGTAAAATACCGGTGGATGGGTAGAAAAATCCACTCCTCACGGTGTTTACTTAGCTCGCTCATGCTACACTAGGCGGTATTGCCGATGGGTACTTACATGCGGGGGGGTGGACACTAAACTTTGGTAGTAGAGGAGGAGACAAAGAAAAAAAAAAACCCGTGCGCCTAAAAGTTCAGCTATCAGAAGGACTGGCTGATGAGACTCAATTATTATTATGAAAGATATGTCACCATAGACGATAGTGGCCCGCACCGCCACTGCACGCGCTTCTTTATAGGAGAGAATAAGAGAGTAGTGTCCACCGGAATCCCTGGAAAGAAAGAAGAGGTGTGGGTTCGTGAAGCGGTTACCATGTGAAGACAGTTGAAAAATCTATATGGAGACAAATCAAACGGTATAAATTACAACAGCGAAACAATGAGTTATCATAAAGGAAAGTATAAAGGAATCGCACCGTAGGGTCTACCGCAGTGCAGGTAATCTTGGACGGTGCTTCAAGCCGTAAAGGAAATGGATAAGCCGCAAAGGGTGGCCTTATGGTCAGGCCAGAGGAAAGGGAGGGGAACAGCCTGTTATCGTTAGGAAAGGAATATACATGAGACAAACGAATGGCAGCGGCTGACAGCTGGTAGTCGTTTGAGGAATTTGAACCAGACTTTGCGGAGTCATTCATCCCTATCACTGACTTGTATTGGTATAAGGAAAGGGGAGGGATTTCGCATCGATTTCGCCGTCAGATTCCGTCGTCCGTTTCCTGAAGAAGAAGAAAGGTAGAGTTTGGGCCAATCACAACATCAGCTGTGGAAAAAGAAAGGGGAGGGGGGAAGGTTGTGTGGACAGAGAAGGTGAAGTGCCGGGTACTCCTAGCATTATAGTCTGAGGCGGACGGATTCTAAGGGGAGTTTTTCAAGGGAGGAGAAAAGAAATGGGAGGCGAAACGGTGGAATTGACGGTCTTTTTGGGAGAGCAGCCGTATTCAAAAAAAGGGGGTGGGTTTCCGGGGGGTAGGATGTGACGACATTGGAACTGCACGCTGAGCGGGGTTTTCAATTAATACCAGATAATACAGGAGAGTCAGGAGGTTTGCGTACGGGGGGCATTATTCCTTATCTAAGAGTAGCACCGAGAGAGGAAGAAGAAAGAAGGCGGTTTAGGGAAAAGCTGAGGGATGCCGCCCGCTTCGATGATTGAACACTTAGGAGCTTCAGTCGAGAGGCCTGTTCTTTCAGGACTGGGGCAGGAGGGGGACAGGAAGAGTTGGTGTGGAAAAAATTGCTAGGTGAAAAAAAAGCTATGTTAACTTCGGGATAATATGACGCAAACCGGGAGTATAAAAAAAGGGGAAGAAGCTTTGTTTTTGAGCCCCGAGAGGGAAGGGTAGTTGGGGACGGGACGGGGGGGGTGGCGGACGGTGGAGAGCAAATAAAGGCATACCAGCTGACGCTGAGACGCCCGAAATCAAGCCTGGAAGAGAAAGCGCTTGACCTTGATTTTCTGACCCAAAAAAGTGATCTTGTGGGAGGGAGAGAGAAAAAAAAAGTTTTTGACTTACTCGGGGTAAGTGCCTTATCGATTGGCCGGGGAAAGAGCGACCGCTTTGAGGCTGGCCTTTAAGGAGATGAAGGGGAATTGTTTGACCTGTAGCGACTCGGGCTTTACGGGGAAGCTGGCATGGGAGGAGATACAATAAAGCAGCAAAAAAGAAACAGGGGAGATCATTGGGGCAGGGTGGTGTGTTTATCGAGCGCAAACCCCACCTGGGGATGATGAAAAAAAAAAAAACAACAGAAAAAAACTTCAGGGGATAAGGGGGGAAAGGGGGGAAAATTTTCTTCTTTTTGAAGAAGACTCCCTGTAAGGAAAGACCAAGGGGGAGGAAAAAACACAAGGAAAAGGGATATGGGAAAGCGGAAGGCGACAAGCAGCACGAGATGACAGATTCCCATAGTCCTGGTAACACGAGAAGGGCACAACCCTCTATCCGTCAATAAAAATTTGGGGGGATATCACGAAAAAAAGGGAGAAACGCAAAAGGGTGGGTACTTAAAAAATCAAAGGTCGATCTCCCTTAAGGGGGGAAGAAACTTCACAGGGGGGACTCGCTGGATGGGGACCGGAGACTCCAACAACTGACCCGGGAATCCCCTCTAAAGTCCCAAAGGGGGATAACAAAAAATCATTAAAATGCCGTTGAACCTGGTTGCCGATCGGAGCCAATCCTCGATCCGGGGGGAATATCAACTAGGGAGAAAAGATTAATGGTAGAACCGGTTGAATCAGCTACACGAACAGGAAAATCTAAAAAAAAAAAAGAAAGACACCGGAACACAAGGGGTTAACGTTCGGTGTACATCAAAATCCATCAATACGGAAAACCCCTATTTTTCCTTGTGAAGAGAAGTACTGATCAGGACCAGGGGCCGAAAAAGAAACGGGGAGGATAAATGCAACTCCTGATAGGAAGGGTGCCACGTTTGCAAAGCTTGAAAAAACAGAGACTTCTTAAATTCAGACACAACGCACTCAAGGAACAGAAGTCCGCCAATAGGAAAAGGGAGAAAGAGGAAAAGGAAAAGTCAAAAAACGGTTCAGTCTGACTACCCATTCACCAAGCAAAAAAACAAAGGACAGACAACTCAATTTAACGCTATTCTATACCTGCACGAGAAGAGCGGACCTGCCCATAAAGGCAAAAAAAAATTACCCAAGAATCTTAAGTAAGAGGGGAAAAAAGCTGGCAAAAAATCTCGCCCTCTTGCAAAGACGGACTACCTTCAGGGATCGAGACATCCTCCTTTCTCGGGGAACGCCATCCAAACTTGGGGAAAAAAAGAAGGTGAATGCAGCATAGAAGGAAAAGAAGAAAAGCGGCAACTGACATGACTAAACAAATACCAAAGACTAAAGACGGACTGGGGACGAGTTCGAACTCTTCAGCCCAAGAAAGCTGTCAAGAAACATTAAAGAAAAAGGGGGTAAGCAACTACGCCAAAAGCATTGCAGAAAAGCGGTTAAGCCTGGTTTTCAATCCTGCCAAGAGGGAAGGAAGGGGTAATACACGCTTTCTGCACCAACTCCAGAAAATGAAAAGGTTGGGAGAGGAAGAGAGGAATCAAGCCTTGATCGCTCGATGCTTAACATCATATAAAAAGGGGGTAGCCAATACGCGCCTTAAAACTCAACGGAGAGCTTCCCTTGGGGTACGGAGAGAGGATAAGAGAACACTCACTGAACACTGAGACCGGGTGGTACTTGGAACCGCGGTTGAACCCTACTTAAGGGCGGAGCGTAAAAAGGGGGGAAGGGAGGACTTTGCCATATCCTACCATTTTGGGTGGGGTGGGGGGCCAAGAGAGGGAGCATCATACGATCTAAAAAACAAGAGAGTAAAAGTACTAGGAGTACGGAAAGCCCGCCTTTACAAGAAGGGGTTGAAGAGATGACCTTGGAGACTCGAAGAGAAACCAGGTAGGTCCCACACAGGTGTATTCAACCGTGGCTGGAAAGGTAGATACGAACTAATTACACAAGTGGGTTAAGGGTTAGCAGGCGAGGAGGTGGAAGAATAAAAACGGTATGGATAATAACCAGAGTAGATGATTTCGTCAGATCTCGCCATAGTAGGCAAAGGAGGGAGGAGAGAGAGGGCACCGTTCCTTACTAGAGGAAGTTGGCCGAAAAGGAAAGAGTAAAAGGATATCCCAAAGGCAAGACAGAGGAGAATGCGGGGTCTGAAAAAGGTTTGCTCCCGCGGAACTGTATTAACGCTTGATGGTATCGTTGGGACTAGGGGGGAGACAAAGAGAAGTTCATCCAGAACTCTGTGAGGGGGGAGAGAGAACAAAAAGTGGCGCCCTGCATGGGGAAAGGATGTTCTAATTTATTGGAGTTCACAAGCTGTGCGGGCTGAAGACTTGCAGAGAAACAGATCCTGTCAGACTCGCTAGGTTATCTTCACGGAGGGGGGTACAGAAGCGAAGGGGGGGGGGGAATCAACAGGACGAAGGGGGAAAAAGAGGAATGTAAAGCAAGGAGGAAGTGTGGTTGCGATATCGGCAGAGAAGAAAAATATTGGGGGAGGGGCCTGAAGATCAGGAGAAAGGAGCGACGTTTGGCTTTCTCTTGGTAGAGGAGCCTGAATGGGGGTAAAAAAAAAGGGAGTTCTGGAGTCATGAGAGAGGGGAGAACGGAAGAACTTTGTCTTCTGCGTAAGTGATTGTTAGGGCTTTAAGGGACATGGTAGAAAGGGGTCAATACAGGGAAGGTCAGCGTGTCGGGAACATCTCAACATTATAGAAGACCAGAACTGGTAAGGTGGGGGGAGGGGAAAAAAGTTAAGAAGGGGATTGACCGTAAAACAGAGCAGGATCAGAGCACAGAACCAACCGGAAGGCAGGTAAGCTGGGTCATCAAGAGGTGGGCCATGCGAAAAACTTCGAAAGCCGGTAGGTGAAAGGTCGCGTGGGACGGCTAATTCGTCAGTAGCAGACGTCGTGTGTCCATAGGGAGGGTGAAGAGGGGGGCTATGGGAAAAAAAGAAGGAGGGAAAAGGAACACTGGGAACGCTTATAGTAGACAATACCTGACGGGGAGTGTTGGTGTAAAGAGGGGGCTCTAGGGCACACGGAATGTGGGAAAGATACCATCAGCTGGAAAAGAAAACGTGGAAGAGGGGAATCAAAAGGGAGCAGGCTCGCTTTACCTTGAAATGTTCAACCCCCCAGGGGGTCTGTCGGGATTTTTGAGGCGTGTGCATTGGATTAAAAGGTGGAAGGGAAAAAGGAACGAAGACTGGGGGGAGCCAAAGGAGAGATGCTGTGGCAGACTCCCTGGGCGAGGGTCGTTTTCGGACAGCCGACCTGGTTGTGAAAAAAGGTTGAATTAAAGGGAGATAATGTCTAAGCAGAGACTTACCAGTGCTCTCAGGGGGGGGGCGTTTGTGGTGTGCGGAAAGGCGAGAAAAACCAACATCAGGAGAAAGGAAAAGAGAGAGGGTGCATAAAAACAAAAACCATAGAGCAGTGGGAGTTTGGGAGGAGTTAAAGTGAAGATGACATATCTAAAACGAGCCTTCAGGTTCGTCAACAAGCAGAGGGGATGGGGAAGCGAAGAGAAAAAAAAGAAGGAATTATCCTGGAAAAGCTGCAAAGGAAGGGAAAAAAAGCGACAGGACTCTAGGACACGATCAGGCAACCACCGAGGGAAAAACAGTTGGTGTGCACGAATGAGGGAAAAATGGTGTACTACACACAATCAAGAAGAGCTGCTAAAGCCGTGAGACTTAGGGGGGGGAGAAAGAGGGAAAAAGAGGGAGGTACGAGATGGAGAAAAGAGGAAAAAACTCATAGAAAGCTCTAAAGTCTCAACAAAGAGAAAAAATATACAGTACTCTCATCTCCGGGGGAATCTTATAAGGGGAAGGAAAGAAAAAAAAAAGGTGGGGATAGGGAGGAAGTCATTGGGTTAAAGAGACAAAGACGCCAAAAGAGTGATTGAAGAAGGAGACTCTTGATCATTGTCATAACCAGGCCAGGGTTCGATTGAGCAGAAAAAAAAGAGTTTGGTGGGGGGCGAAACAGGGAGAACAAGGGGAGGGGGTATAGCCAGAAAGAAACCAATAAAACCGGCATTAATACGTGGTGGATAGCAGGGGGATAAAAAAGAGGGGAGGGGTCTGGAACTCTCTCTATACCAGTCCAGTTAGGGGGGGAGGAGGAGAACTGTCGGTATGTTCAAAGCAAACCGGAAAAGAGGACAAGGACCCTGCAACCTCTGGAAAAGGAAACCAAGGAAAGAGATGACCAAAAAATTAACGGCTTCTCTAATAAGAGACAAACGGGTTCCGTGAGGGCCGGAAAAATGAAACGGCTAAAGGGGGGAAACAAAAGGTCCAACAGCCTCCACGTTATGGATTGAGAAGAAGGGGGCGAGGGAGGAGCCATCATAACAACCCCGAAATCGTCTAGCTGGAAGGGATGGGTTGATAGGAGGAAAAAAAAGAGCAAAAGGAACTCTATACATCCCAGGACGGATCAAAACGCAGCGGGTAAGAAGTCAGTGTCTATCAGAAAAAAAAAAGTGCACAGGGGGAAAAAGGGGGAGTAGAAATGACAGAACCAGCAGGAGGAAAGGAGGGGGAGAAAGGAAAAACTAAAAAAAGATAATGCACTTTTGGATTACTCGGAAACCTTCTCAACTGGGACGACCGTGAGGCAAAAGACGGAAAGGGGATTTCCGAAACTATAAAGAAAAGAAGGGAAGGGGAAGCAGGAATAGTAGTAACTGGAATCACAGGAATCTTCCGGGGGGGGGGTTCCTAAACGGCGTCTATCAAACACTTGGGAATGGTCCTTGGGATCAGCTGACCAGGGAGATGAGGGGCGATATAGGACGGAGAGGATAATACCGGGGGAGCTTATCCATAAACATTCTCTTCAAAATTGGGGTGAGAGAGTCATGACCTCAACTCTGCCCGGAATTGAAAGGTCCCGTTGGACTGGAAGAGGAAGGGAGGGTGGGGAAAAAAGACGTGGGAGGAGAGAGCGTAGAAGGAGACCTGGAATACAGTGGTCAAAGGCTAGCGGGAAAGGAGAAACTATAAACGGAGGGGCGGAAAAAGGAGATCGCCATGTTGTAGAAAAAATGAAAAAAGGAAAGGCCAACTGGGAGGAAGGAACGGGTGCAGGCGAATTGAGACGAAGCGTTTAGTTGTCTCACCTCCATACAGGATACTACCAAATCTGCGGAGTGGTCCATTAAGCAGTAAGGAAAAATGAAAGGGTTGGGGGGGGGAAGGGGGGAGAGAGTGGCGGACCCATCACAACGGGATAAACAAAGACAAGACGTAAGAAGTAGCATCAAAGCCTAATACAGGGGTATTGACTTCCGGACAGATGTAAAAACAGGTTCAAAGGGATAGAGGAGGGGGGAACGGGTGAGTCAAACTTCCGACGGACCCAGGATGGCGGAGAGGATCGGGACTGGGGGAAAAGGCAAGAGGGTTTTCGGGGGGGGAAAAGAAGCGAGGGGGAACGTGCTAAAAGAGGAAAAGGGACCGAGGGGGATTCTTGGAAGAGGAGGGGGGAGGTCTGTAAGACCAGGGGGGAATGCAGTGGTAAACATGATCAGGTCGAGGACTTCTTGGGTGGGATCTAACTGAGGGGGGGGATCGTCATTCGCCATTCCAGCTGCCTGAATCTAAAAGAGCCGAAAGGATGCATGAAGAGCGAGGGGGAAAAGGGGAGAGTCTGGGGACATCCTGGCCCCAAGATGGAGTACAAAGATGGGGGAATGGGGCGAATGATTGGCAGAGAGAAAGTTATGATCGTTGACGGAGAAAGGGAAAAAAAGGGGGGAGCAAGGTAGAGGGGCGTAATGGGGACTGGGGGAGTCTGGGCCTGCTGGAGGGTGAAGCGACGAACAGGTGAAGGTTGGGGGGTCTGCTCGGCTATCTTTTGGAGGCCAAAGATTGAGGGGGGGGGAAGTGGTATGGAGGGATGGTGAGCCAGTGAAGTGGTGGTCAGCGTTTCGGGACAAGAGCCCTACGGTATACTCCAACTGTAGGAGATTTCGGTACACGCTCACCTGATCGCAAAAGAGGCAGTGAAATAATATACAGCGGTTGGAAGGGGAAAAGGGAATTGGGGAGGGAGGGACAAACCTCTGAGAAAGAGTAAATACGACATGAAGCTGGCTTGCCGGGGGACTGGCGGTAGGAGAGGTCGGCTCTTTTATTTTGTGGGAGGGGAGCTTATTGGAAAAAAAACGCGAAAGGAAACTGGAGGGGAGGCAGGGGAAAGGGACGAAACGGAGAGGAGATGGAGAGGAGCGGGTGGGGATCGGTCGAGCCTTTTTCATAAAAGGGGATTGGCAAAGGGGGAGAAGGCCAACAGACAGGGAAAAAGGCAACGTGGGAAGGGCCAGAATAAGGAACGACTAAAGAGAGGGGTCAGGTGGGGGTACAAGTCACAGGGAAGGGGGATTTCTTCTGGGGCTAAGAAAGGGGGTCAGAGGAAGACGGGTAAAGGAACTGAGACGGGGGGGTTCAAATGCCGTCTTGGGGAGGGCAAGAGGAACCGGAAGGTTAGAAGCGGGGGAGCCGAGCTATCTTCTTTACGAACTCAGTGATGAGGGGGGGAATATAATGATCAGAAAAGCAAAAGGAAGGAAAAAAGAGAAGCATGGGGGGGAGGGAAAAGGGGGGGGGGTTTAACACAAAAAGGAGAGGAAAAAAACAACTACTTCCAATGGAGGTCACTTCGTGTGCTGCCTTGATCGACGTCCGAGGGCCTGAACCTTGGACGGAAAAAACGAGTCAGGGAGGAAAAGGAGAAAAAAAAAAGAGGGCAAGGGGCTGAGAAAGGAACCGAATATCCAAGACAGGTTCCCTTACCGAGAAACTTAACACGAGGATAAGGGTTGATAGAGCTAAGAAAAAAAGATCACCTGTGTCCGGCGTCTGAAAAAAAAATGCAAAAGGGGGGAAAAAGAGGAGAAAACTGGGAGACTCAGGGGATCACGCGTCACGCGGTCCGCAGGAGATTGCCGGAACAGTACGAACCAAAGAACACAAGGTCAAAAGTCCCTGCGGGGGGAGAAACAAAAAAGAGAAAAAAAAGGGGTAGCAGAGAGAAACAAGGGGGGACCGAGGTGAGAAGTAAATACAGGGGACAATCTTTCAAAAGTTTTGATATCAATCGCACAAATAAAAGTAAAGCGAACGGAAAGGAGGGGGGGAAAAAGAAAGAGACCAGGAGAAGAAAAGGAAAACAGCTCTGGGATGCATCAAAAACCCTGGGGGGCATAAAACTATCAATTCGTTTATAAACAGAAATAAACAGGGAAAAAAAAAAAGGAAGTATTTAATGATCATACTGACCTTGAGCGGGGGGTGCAAAGGAGAAGCACGAGAATTTCTGGGTATAAGTAGTCTTTTCCAGCCAGAAAAGCGAAAAAGAAGATCTTCCATTGCAGAAATCAAAACACAACGGGGAAACCAAAAACGCTGAAAAAAGAGATCCGGCAAAAAATCGAATCAGAAAAAGCCAAAGGTTTCCGGATATGAAGGTGCCAAAACAGTAAAAAACCTGTAAAAACATAAAAACCAAGGGGAAAAGGGGAGATAGGAAGGAGAAAGAACTAAAAGAGGGACTGAAAGACATCGCCCCAAGGATGGAGAGACCTCTGGTGGAAACACTGGATGACGGACAAAACTACAAGTCATTCAAGAAGGAAGAAACGAGCGAAAAGTAGGATAATGCTAATAGGATGAGGGAAAATCAAGAAAGGGACTTTGGATAAACCTTAATGAGGGGTAGAAAGCATTGAACGCAGTGGCACAAAACTTGGAAGAAGTACTCAGGACGACCCATCTTCCTACAATAGGGAAGAGCAAAGAAAACATAACAACGGCAGGAAAAATCCCAGAAAAAAACGATGAGGAAGGAGCTCATCAGACTGAACGCATTAGTGGCAGATCCTGACTCCTGGTGGAAGCAAAAAAGGACGATATGTAAACGGGGAAACATGTTGTAGGGGAACAGCGAAGCTAAGCAAAAGGGGTAAAATAGGGAAGTGAATGAGTCGCTGATTCTGGTTGATTTAATACAGATGTAGCCCATACGGCATCGAACCGGAAAGAAAAGGAGAGGCAAAAAAGTGGTGAAGAGAGAGAGGAACATATACCAAGATGGACCCGGGAGTGCGGGAAAACCACACGGGAAGGGAGTGTTGAAGGTTCTTTTAGGAATATCTACAGGCAAATAAACACAGAGGGGAAGGGGAATGAGAGAGGGAAGAAGGACGGATCCATACTCACAACCACCCAGAAAAAAATACGGGGGGAGCCCAGCTCGTCTAATATCCTTCCTCCACTATCACCGCCAAAGGGTGCCTTTCCAAGCAATAGAGAGGGGAAGAGGGGATAATGAAAGTGTGGAAAAAAGAAATATGGTCAACTAAAACCCGCAAAGAAAGGGAATTCAGGGGGGAAGTAAAGGAATCAGACTATTCTTCATCCTAAATATAAAATAAGAGTACTAAGAGGGGAGGGAAAGAAAGGGAAGGGAAAAAAAAGGGGGGATTGAAGAGCTGCCTTTAGGGACTACCACGAGTGGTCCTCCCTCTTCAACAAGAGGGGGTTATCTCCATCAAAAGATAAGACGCATTCTGCAATGACATGTAGGAGGGGAGGGGAAACTGCCTCGTAAGGGGGGGCCGGGTTTGACACGGGGGAAAGTTTGTTTACGATTGTGATTCTGTACGATGATACAAAAAAGGACGGAGGGCGAGGGGAGGAAAGGGGTGGGGGGGGGGAGGAGGGATACAAGAAGTTCGTCAGGGGGACGACGCTCGTGACCTTAATCTGGTGATCAAAATGAGGGGAAGACGGGGCATATTCTACCTCAGAAGACTTCCGGGAGACCAGGGGAGATCAAGATGGGGAGAGGGAGAGAGGGAGGAGGAAGAAAGGCTGCAAAGCAATCAGGTTCACAGAGGGATAGAATGGTGGGGGGGGGAAGAATTATTCAGCTCATATAAGATTTGGGGGAGGCTGGCTTGCGTGGGTCATAAAGGGAAGAGGATGGTCAACAGGATGAAGCAGAGAAGATGGCAGTCGGGGGAGTCAATGAGCAGGGGGGGAAAAGAACGTTTTGGTTCGGTCAGGGGGAGGAATGCCTCCTATGAGGCTGAATTGTCAGGGTTTGAGATGGGAGGGGGAGGGAGAAAAGGGAGATAGGGAGGGAAGGGAAAGTTAATGGGTGGCAAAGTTACAAGAGCTGACGGAAAAGTTTGGGGGAAGAGGTGGTCTGTCCCACTCAGGGAAGACCGTCGAGCGACACGGAAAAGGGAAGGGGGGGGGGGGACGTCACGTCTGAGGTTTCTTGCTAAACATGGGTCGAATATTCTGAGTCTTGCAAAACCTGGTAAGGGTCTAACTTGAAGAAAGGAAGGGAGGGCAAGGGGGGGAAGAGGAGAAAAGGATCGTCAGGGGGAGGGGGGGGTATTGGATTTTGTTTTAGAATGTCGCACTGAAAAAGGCGCAGCTTGCACTTTACGTCCTTATAAGGAGTAAAAACATGGGGCAGGGGAGGGAAGAAAAGGGGGAAGGGTGATCGGGGGTGTTGAGCACCGTCAGGAATTGATAAGTTTTTCAAGGGGTCGTTTCGAAGGAATGAAATATTCAATCGCTGACATACAAGTGGCGGGAGAATCCCACGGAACGGAAGCAGAGGTAGAGACAGATGTAAGGGGAAGTTTGGTTGGGAGGAAAGGACACATTGAAGGGGTGACTGTTGAGGGAAAACATTGTTGCGTCTGTTAAATGAAGATCGAGGTGAAGGGAACGGAAAAAAAAGTACAGCGGGGGGGAAAAAGGATATCAGGAAGGGTTTATACCATGGACTTTGGTGGGAAAGGGCAACCCAGCTCAGGGGGGGTGAAGGGAAAAAGGGAGGAAGGAAGGGATAAAGGGCAGCAAAGGCTACAGTTGGTACTTTTTGTGCGGACGATCTCCAAAAAAAAACAACTGGGGGGGGGGGGGAAAGGGGGAGAGTGGTTCGAAAAAAGACAGAGAAGCAAGGTTTTGTGCGCTTAAATGGAGAAAAAGCTCGTCCCAGGGGAAAAGGAGGGGAAAGGTACAAAAAGGTGCGTACAGAGTCGGCTATACCGAAGAAACCAGCGACAGGTATATCCACAAACACACCAAGCACAGGCTCTTTAACTCATGGGAAAAAGACATTAAAATAAAAGTGGGGATAGCACGGGAAAAAAACAGACCGGGGGGTGGGAGAAATGTATACCTGCCGTTCGGGAGAAGATCAAACGATGTGTACGCCTGGAGGGAAATGAAGGCAAAAAAGGGAAAGGGAAGGTAAAAAACTTCAGAGGAAAAAGAAGGGGAGAAAAAAAAAAATTCCGTTCCGTTAAGAACGCGAAATTTCGTATAAGTTTCAAACCCCAGGGCGCACTCTTTGAAAAGAGAGGGCAAAACTAAAAGGGAAGAGGAAGGGACGCGTGAATAAGCAAACTTCTGCAGGTCAGGAAAGATCCTTGGCTGATCATAATCTACCGTCTTCTGTACATCAATCCCTCAGCCTGGAAGGGAAAGGAGGAGGGGAAAGGGGTAAAAGAGGAAAGGGGGGGGAGAAAAAATATACCTGATAAGCCTGTCTAAAAAACCAGGGAGGGGGGAATTATAGAGGGGGATTCTTTCCTTGGGGAAACTGCAAAGTCCCTGCATAAAAATTGAGAGAAAGGGGTAACCTCAACAAAATGGAAACCGGGGCCAAAATATACCGGGGAGCGGTCAAATCCACTTGTTCCGTCTGAGGACTCGAAGGACAGGCGAAAAAAAAAAGGAAAGGCCTTAAAAATAAAAGACGGAAAAGAATGGGGCCCGAATGAGGAGGGATCACGAGATCAACCTAATGAGGGAAAACAAATAAAAATATAATCAATAGGGGGGAAGGAAAGGATGAGGAAAGGCAAAATCAAAGGCACCGCTAGCTACACATAGTAAAGAAAGACTAGAGGGGGAGAGAAGTCAATCTCGAAAGCCATCCATTACTTTGATATACAGGGAAAGGAAGGAAGGAAAAAACTGAGCGCAAAAAAGTCTGGAGGAGGAACTACAAGACAAGAATCGTTTACGGTCTATTAAATCAAAAGTCAACAGAACGCACCTTGGGACTCCCGCTTAAAGAAAGGTAAGGAAGGGTCAGAGACGCACAAGAGGGAAGAAATGCAGCTTTAATTGGGACCCGAAAAAGAGGTCCCCGGGGGAGATCCTGCTCGCCGCTAATAAACGGTTGTTCAGGGGCACAGAGAGGAATGCAAGGTACAAGTCCTCGGCGGGGGAGAAGAAGGGAGGTTAGTATAAAGAACTGGATGTTTAAACCATATCGAAAATGACCTTCATGGCACGCATTGTTGGAAGTAGCGAAGGAAATGAAGAAAAGCAAGAGACTAGGTCGGGTGGATCCGCGGGTGCCATCAGGTAGGGGGAGGTGGGAACAAGATGTTATCTTTCTGTAACGTCTACGTTTCGAACGAAAGTGGCGTTATGCTATCGCGAACTGGAGGGAAAAGAAGAAAAAAAACAACGGAAGGAGGGGAGAAAAAAAGAGGGAAGGGGGATTGTCGATGCTTCAGAAGGCAACCTCCGGTAGTGACCTGCCCCAAACAGCTCTTCAGTGATAAAGGAACAGTGGCCCACACCGGAGGGGGAAAGAAAAGGAAAAGGAAGAAAAGGGTAAAGGGGAGGGGGACTCAGTAGCAATCAGTGGGTTAACGAAAAGGTGTTCAATCGGTTGTCCCCCTCCACGGTAGGAAAGATACCATCATGCAAGGAGAAAGAGAAAAGAAAGAGTTAGCCAGAAGAAAAGAATAGGACCACAGTGAGGGGATGAGCCAGGTGGGACCACACTGCCTGGCGAGTGCTTGGAGGTCCATCTGGGGAACTCAGAGCTGTTATGAGGGAGTTCGTCCCGGACCGAAAAAGGAGGTTTTGACTGAAGGTAGGGGGAAAAGAGGGGGGAGACGGAAGGGGGGGAGAATATGCCATCAAGATGTTTAGGACTTGTTATCAGGTAAAAAAGGGGGACTCTTTACATGATTCTAACGATGATTAGGTAGTTTTATAAAAGGTCCCGGGGGGGGGCGGTAAACACAACTTCGACCGCATAACTGGAAAATTCTCTCTTGAGGTGGGACGGAAGTGTCAGAGGGAAGCCAGTGACAAGGATTGGACCTTCCAGAAATAAAGAAAAGTTTTAAAAAGAATGGAAGAATCATGAGTTGGTGCGCTTGGTGAGGTGCCTGGGGAGACTCACATCATAAAGGGGCATCTTTAACTGAGGCTGGCGGGAGGGGTCCTTCTTACTGGAAGGGGAGAAGAAGGAATGTAGGGTGGGAGGACTCACATTGGCGGGAAGGGGTTGTCTGCTGGGGCTTGGTGTATAGGGGCTGGGAACGAATGGAAACAAAAATGGACGTGCGTCCTTCAGAGGGGAAGCACCGGCTTACAGGAACAAAGGAATATAATGACCTACCGGCAAGGATTGAGGCAGAGGGGAGCGGACACCATGGCAACGGACAGTCACTACATAGAGGCTTTTCCCTAGAGGTATGGCTGGGGGAACAAAGGGGAAGGAGGGCTGGGACAAAAAAGCGATGTATAGGGAGGGACTGTGAGTTCATTGGACTTAAAAGAGGTCTTAAGAAATAGGTTTGTTCTAGGAGAGAGGGGGAAAAAAAAGGAGAAAATCGGGGGGAAAAGGGGGAGGTACTTCAGATTTAAAAAACGAAAACCGGGTCAGCGTAAGCTGGGTTTGACGGGAAAGGACCTACTGAAATTGGGGGAGAGAAATGGGAAGACGAAGCTATCCAAACAGAGAAGCGCCCAGGGATAGTTCAAAGAAGGGGTCCTGTTGGGGGAAGTACACCAGATTGGTTTCTAGGGGATACCAACAATTTGGGTCCGAAGAAGGGGGGGGAAGGGGAAGGGGGGGAAGGGGAAGAAGGGGGACCCTTGGTTAAAGGGGCTTTGGAAGGGAATAGTTGGTGTGGCTCCAGAAAAAGAACCTATCCTACTAGGGTTCGGGGAATTGGGAAATTTTTAGTATGATCCAAAGACTGGTGAGTCAAGGAAGTGGAGGGGGGGGGGGGGTTTTTAGAAAGAGAGAAAAAAAAACAAAAATACAAGATAGATGTAAAAGAACTATTCCCAGAAAGTTAAGTTTTGAAGATTCTAGGAAATTATCTCTCCCCTCCCAGGGGCAAGCAAAGGGGAGGGAAAAACACGAGTCAACTTGGGAAAGAGAGGAAAAAAAGGAGGGACACAGACGGAAAATATGTCAAGAGGCAGGGCAGTACCATTACACACTTCAGACTTTACCACCTTGGATAGCACAAAGAAAGACAAATGAAGGGGGGGAAGAACTTCAACAAGAAAAGGGGAAAAGGGGATGAGCCGAAGGAAGTTTGGGCGCGGTTAGGCTGTATGAAAATGACTAAAAGCCAACTTGATTCAAACCTCGAAAGGCACCATCAGAAAGGGGGGCAAAAAAAGCAGGAAAAGTGCCAGAAAGAGAAGAGGGGGCACCTGTTTGCAAGACTATAATCATTGAAATCAGGGGAGAGGGGGGGGGGAAAATGAAACAGACAACAAAAATATTCCTACACGAGGATCAGCTACAGAAAAGAAAGAAAATCAAGTAAGGAGAGTTAAGAAAAAGAAAATGTGGTGACACGGGCCGAGTGGGCAGACATCCGCTGCCTTTCTAAAAACGGGGGATTCCTTGCCTTGATAGGTCGGGTGTACGGGGGAGGGAGGAGAGAATAAAGAAAGTTCAAAAAAACTGATGGTAGGTTCTCAAAACTTGGAGGTACAGTTAGGCTCGAAGCATCCTCAAGGCAACAGACACACTTGGAAAAGGAGTCAGAAGGAGAAAGAGGGGGTGGAAAAGGATATCCCTGTTCGTATGATGAGAGGGAAACCTCATACGACATTAACTTCATTTCCTAGCCTACTGCATAGAAGGGGAAAAAAAAAAGAGAAAGAGAACAAAGTACTGGAGAAGGGCAAAAGTCCGCAAGATTCCCCAGGATCTTACATACTTTTGGAGGGGAGTGGAACCCAGCACGCCTTCCATACGATCCTAGGGCAAGGGACGATACATCGAAAAGAGAGGGGAAAAGGATAGAGTCGGAAGCCGGGGAGAAGGGAGAAAGCAGACGCAGTAGGACCAATACAAGTTTCAGCGGATAAATTAAAGAACATTAACGGGACCCCTGGAATGTACCAATATAAGGCAAGCCGGAGAAGAGGGGAGGGAGGGGAATAGGGAGATTTCCAGACCCACAGAAAGACCCTCACCGGAGTCAGGAGCCTCAAAAGAATCATCAGGGACTCGAGAGTGCGGAGGAGGGACTGATCCTTAAGCTGGACTCAGCCTGCAATATCGTGGAAACAGAAAAGGTGGGAGGACTACAGCGGGCGGATGGCAATACTGTCTTACTAGGGCAGGGACCGCCTGGTCATGTAACAGGGGGAAGGATGCTGGTAAAAATTAGGAGACCTTTGTAGGGGGAGCCAACTAGAGCAAGAACAACATGGGTGTACTGGAGAAAGAGCTAAACTGTAATTGTCGGGTCTGGGACCATCTTGGGGACACTAATTTATCTCTGAGCGTACAAGGGGAGAAATTACAACTAGGAAGGAATAAAAAAAATGTGAGGTGAAGGGTGTAGGCTCCGAAACGTAAAATCTCAACAACGGAAGGAGGGAAAAAGGATAGAAAAAAGGAGAAAGAGTAGGGAGGGAGGGGAAGAAACCGCGAGGGAGAAATAGTTTTGACCTCAGGTTGATTCTCGAAGAGTACCTTAACCATATCCCTTCAGTACGTCAATACCGCGCAAGGGGATTGACAGAGGCTAAAAAAATGTGGCAGGGTGTAGGGGAGAAGGGGAAAATATGGTCTAACCACCGGGTTGGATATACCAAAAATGGACAGGCTGCCGATCATAATCTCAATAGAAATGGGTTTCAGTGATTAGACAAACCTGTCCTGTAGAGAGTTTGGGGGGAAAAATCCAGCGGAAGAAGTAAAGGAGTGAGAAGAAGCCCTCTGGGCTGTGGATGAAGAGGCGAGATGGAAAATTTGACGAATTTAGGTGACGAAGGGTGGGCAAGTACATTTCATCCAGTAATGAGGCTTGCCGGTAGTAGGGAGAGTGACCAGACAGGGGAGCCATGCTAAGTGATACGAGGGACAATGTGAATGCTTCCGTTCCTAGGATCATTCATCCTGGCCTGCGGGTACCGTCCGTGGACGTAGGAGAGAGGAGGGAATTGAGAGGGGGGAAGGGAATCATGAAGAAGAGGGGGACCCAAAGTTCAAAGGGGGGGGTGGGGCAACAGAGACAAATAGAGGGAAGGTGGGTTAGAAAGGCCTCTCTGGGGCTTCAAATGCTTCGTACTTAATGCGGCGTCCTGAGTGTCCGGAGGCAGAGGGGGAAAAGGGACAGTGGAGGGGGGGAAGGAGGAAGGGGCGACCTGTAAGAGGGGTTGCGGAAGCCGTAGGGCATTTTTGGGTTTGTGTCTTCTGGTGAAGGGGAAAGAAAGGATTATTTTGCAACTGCAACAAACAAAATAAAATAAGGGAAAGAACAAAAGGGGGAGGGGAAGCTGCGGTAGTCAGAAGATAGGCCGGTCGGGGGGGAGAAATCGAGCCGCTGTTTCTCATTCGGGCTAGTTGAGGATAAGAGGGAAAAGGGTATGATTCGAGAGGGAGAGGGCCTTGTGGATGAACCGCTCCTTCTGAATCTTATAGGTGGGGAGAGGGGTCAGGATGGAGCCAAGAGCAAAGTGGGGAATGAAGGAGGAAAAATGCGAAAAAAAGTTCTATTAGATGAAGTCAAGGGGGGACTCTATTTCCTTTGAAATTGAAGTTGTTGGATGATTGATCATTGTACATCCAGAGGAATCCAGCGGGGGAAACTAAAAAAATTTACAGAGAAAAGAAGGAAGCGCTAGGGAGGTTACGGGGGGGGGGAAAAAGAGTATACCCCCCAATTTTGTTTCTGGCTGAAAATTTTGGCGGAAGTAGAGTAGTGTTTCTGTTAATGTGCCTCTGGCCAAAAGGATTCTGGGGGCACAGCAGCTGTATATAGCAGTCGCTGGGTGGTCGCCTCGATTCAGACTATCGAGTGGTGTGAAGGAAAGGGGGAGATAATGATCAGTAAAAAAAAGAAGAGTCTCGGGATACGGGGGGGGGGGGGGGGGGGGTAAAGAAGATCAAAAAAAAAAAAACGTAAGGAGGAAAAGAAGAAAAACAAACTAAACTGAGAACAGGGGGGGTTGTTGAGGTTGCTTTTTCTCAGTATCCAAGGAAAACAAGAGAAAGGAAAAAGGGAGGGAAACACTAAGGAGATATGAATTACGAGAAAAAAAAACAAGGAACAGGCGAATATCCGAACAGCAACATCAATGTCACTTTGCACAACAAAGGGACCGGATCCAGCACCCGAGAATTGTTGGACATACAAAGAAAAAAAAAACAAAGAAAGGTGGGGCAGAGGAAAAGGACCAAAAATCAAATGCCGGACGGGGATCTTGGTCAAATGATGAGCGACAGGGTCCTAGGACTCGCCAACAACTCCCTGACAACCTTCTAAACCCCCAAGGAGACGACACAGCAAAAGAGGGTACCGGACCGATAAGAGGGTTTGGCCTGTTAAGTAAGTAAACCTTCAAGCATCACCTCTTGGGGAAAACAAGAAGAACAAAAATATGCTTCCGACTCGCGGGTAAATGCCGAACGGGAAAAGAGCTGAGGAGGAAAATACAAAGGGGGGGTTGCAAGGGGAAGGGTAATCGAGCATTTTGAACTAAACCTGGTCGGGCATGGATCTACTTCGAAGACGTAATACCAGAAGTAGAAATCCAAAAAGCAAGGAAGGGGAATTATATAGGGGGGGAGGCGGTGTGGAAAAAAAAACCAGGCACTACAGTAGGAAAACATAAAACAACTGCACCAACACTACTGAACAAGATGCCCCTCTCTCGAATCAAAAGAATCACCTGTTTCCAGACTTAGAAGAAAGGAGAAAAAGAAGACCCCAGAAAGGACAAATCAAGGTACGCGAGAAGGGCTCGCGTATGGACGGCGGCAACTTACCACTCGCAAAGAAAAAAAAAACAATCGACAAGGATCTTAAATAAGGCTGTGTGCAACAGCTAGAAAGGGGGGAAGGCAACCTCTAGCAAGGACTCAGAATCTAAGGAAGAGGAAACCGGCAGCGTAGGCCCGACGTGAAGAAATGACTCCATAAGCACATCCAGGACTCCCTACATTTAACATCGAGAATAGCATGAAAAAAGCAAAGAAAAAAGTCGGGGGAGAAGGGAAAAACAGACTCAGTAAGATCGCAACTGGGATTGCAGAGGAGAGACTGCCCAAGGGAAAAGAACTCGACCCGGTTCCCGTTAAGGGAGGGGCGGGGCCTCAAAATCTCAAGAAGTCAGAAACAAGAGGATAAGAAATAAGTCAAGTAAAGATACGTACAGAATTGTATGCCTACCCGAGAAAGAACCTTGGGTTGTCCTTTATTGACCTGATGCATATCTGAAGAGGAAGGCTGTGTGGAGTGAGAAGAAAAAGGGGGGGGTGAAAATATCATGAAGCCTAAACCTGCTCGGCTGATCTCGAGGATAGAAAGAAATCTGTTCCGAGGGGGGGTAGTACATTCGTGTACACTAAAGATTTCAGGACTTAGAATGAAAAGAGAGAACGGGGGAAAGTAACTACAGTTGGAGGGAGAAGGGACGGGATTATCGCTAAAACTTTGCGCCAGAAAGGCATCAACACACCCATGATTATGAAAGAAGAAAAGGAGAATGTGAGCAAATTACGGAGGCTTAGTAGAAGGGAAAGAAAGAAACGGTAGGGAAAAGGGGCACTTAGGAAAATTAGAAATCATTTAATCCCAAAAGGAAAGACGTTATTGGAAACCGGCACTATTTTCCACGTGAGGCGCAGAGAGGAACAAGTGGGGGGAACAAAAAGGGGGGAGGGGAAGAAGGTAGGTGGGTGGAGAAAAAAAGAAACGGGAAAAAAAAAAGTAGAAATAAAGGAATATAATTCGAAAATTTATTGTTAGGGAACACCACCTTTTCTTCCATAGGGGGCTCAAAGCTGGAAGAAAGGAACAGGGAAGTTCGGAAAAGAGAAGGAGATTCAGGCAAGCTAGGCAGGCCTGCAAAATTGAAACGGTTTAAGAAGGGAACAGTTCTAATGAGGTCAGTAAGCAGGAAAAGGAGAGGAGGAGGTAAAAAGAGGGGGTAGGTAAGAGGGGGGCGAAATCTGGGTTCAACTCATTTCAGAATTCAGTTGCGTATGAAAATCCTTTCTAGGTCAGATCGGGACGAAGAAAGGGGAGCCTGGCCGTAAACTCTCTGCAAGGGAGAGAAGGAGGGCATAGACTCGGGGGGGTAAAAGTCGACGGTCGCAAACAAAAAGGGGTGGGGTGAAGGGTGAATAGGGGGACGGAATCAACCAAAGAGATGGGGGACCCAAAGAATTTAAAAAAGGTTTTCGGAAAAGGAGGGGGTCTCGGGATTTCTGGGGGGGAAGGCAGCCTTCAGATCGCGGGAGAAGGGGGAAGAGGGAAGGTCGGTGGTCAGACTGCGGCTGAGTATAAAGGTTTATTTGGGGATGTTGCAGAAGGAGTTTGGATTAGTCCTAAAAAGGGCCGTTTGTTCTTTTACTAAAGGGGAGCTAGAATGTCAAGGGGAAGAAGGGGGGGTTAAAAGCTGGGAAAAGCAAAATAACATTAGAACAAGTCCTGGTAGTAAGGCATACCTGGAGAAAAGGTAAATAATTCGGTTCGTCCAGGGAGGATGGGAAAAGGGGAGCAACTAACTGGCGGGGGGGGGAAGAAAGTGTCTAACCTGGAAAGTTAATAGCAGCTGGATTGGGCCTGGCTTGGGTGGAAAGTCACGGCGTCGGTATTAAAGGGGGTTTGGGGCTCAAAATGGGGGGAAAAAAAGATGAGTAATCGGAAAAGGGGGAGTAAGGTGAATAAACTTCGGGTGGGAACAATGCACCGGGGGGTCTCGGTGTTGGACCGTACGGTGCGTATAGTTTTGCAAGGGGAGTTGTGGTTAAGGGAAGGAGAAGAAGAAGAGAGGAACAGAAAGAGGACGCGGTCCCAAGATCCCGGCGATGAGCAGCTCGCTGGCAGTTTATGGGGGTTAAGAAGAAAACCCACACCCTGTTGTTCTTTGCTATAAAAAAGGTTCTTCAGAGGGGTAAGAAGAGAAAAAGGTGTCTGTCAGGAACCTGTGCCAAGGGGGGGTGCCGAAATAGTCTGGGGGGGAGGATAGCCTGTGAAACCGAGAACGCAGAGGGGGGAGGTTGAACGGGGAAAAGGGGGGTAGAAAGATTAATCCGCAAACTACTTACAAGGGGAGGAGTTTCGTGGGTGGGGGGAGGAAG
>Ga0179591_1306019_pt1 | contig 24971 bp, 50 predicted proteins | sample CZOMad2_1_08_16f_FD_182891 | JGI IMG/M metagenome (GOLD analysis project Ga0179591, IMG submission 182891) | Vadose zone soil fungal communities from Angelo Coast Range Reserve, California, USA - CZOMad2_1_08_16fungal (PacBio error correction) | ecosystem: Environmental > Terrestrial > Soil >...
AAAAAAAAGCAGAGGGGAATAAAAGCATCAGTACTACTTCCCAGGTCCTCTGCAGGCACAAAGACGAAAACCTGGGCAAACCTGGGGGAAAGATCAAAGAAAAAAAAGCACGTACAAGTGGCCTACTGGTGCAAAGACGCAGAAGCTCCCGCCATGATGATATGAAATCACAAAGTGAGGCAGCTGTTTCGCTGGGGGGAAAATCAGGGGTTATGGTGTTCCAGCAGGAGATGTTAGAGGTCCAAACTGGTTGGCTGCCGAGGTGACGCGCCCGCACCGGGTCGGAGGGGGGTTTTCCAGGGAAAGGAAAAATGGGGGGACCTCAAGTATAGTAGAAGCGGCGGGAGGGAGCTAGTCAAAGCCTAGGAAATCGGTTTGGAGAGCTCACGGGAAAAAGGACGCGGGTGTGTGTGATGAAAACCCCAGTGCAATCCCGGGCAAACACTGGGAGAGGAGGAAAGCAAAAAAAAAAAGGTGGTTCGTCCATGAACTAAAAGGCAACAGTATTATAGCAGGAAAGGATGGCTAATCGAGATTTTTTTGGGGCAAGTTTTGACACGATTAAGGAACGCAAGGGGTCGAAATGAGCAAGCTGGGACGGGACGTAAAAAAAAAAAGAAAGGTTAGGAGAATAATTGGGGCGGGCCAAGTCAGGGGGTGGAGACTGGACCGCATAGTGGGGCTTCTCTGATCAGTGACAAGAAAATTCTCTCAAAACGAAAAAAAGAAAAGTCAAAGCAGGAAAAATGTCACGCTTGCAAAGGATGGGTTGGGAAAAGGTCTGGGTTTGGGAAGGGACGGGGGTAGGGAGGACAAAGTTAAAGTGACTTTTTCCAGACTGGCCGGCACAGGGACCATGACACGTCCCGGATGAAAAAAAGGAAGGCTTTGGGTGGGGGAACCGTGTGGGAGAGGGGTGGTGTGTGTCAAAGGGGGGGCAAAAAGGAGGACGAGAGCGACGAAGCCCTCCGCAAACTTTGCACAAACAAACAGAGAATCCAGGCTGGAAGGATTCCGATGGGGGGACAAAAAAACGTGGATTGAAATTTCTGGAAAAAAATGGCCAAAAGGAACCGGAGCTGGTTGTCTTCAAGTGTGGGAGGTGAGGAGTGAGGTGGGAAAAGAAAGGTCCCGGAACATCATCCGTGGGTAAAGGAAAATGGCAAGAGGCTCGCCGGGCAAACTAAACCAGGGGGGGGGATTGAGCAATAGACGGGGTCAATGGAGTAGTCGGGAAAGAGGTCTGGATGGGAGGAGAAAAGGGAAAAAGGGGGGCTGGCCCAGAGTTTTTACAGGGAAAAAACTCTTAAAAAAAGGAACCAAGCAAGAAAGCCGGGGTTTCCAGCCAAAACGCAAGAAGGAAGGGCATTAGGTAAAGGAACTCATATGACGTCCAGACACACAGGAAAGGGAAGGGAGTCAGATGCTCAAGATGAAAGGGGAAGGTCCCAGGGTGTTGGGGGGCGCAAGTGAGAATTCTCGTAAATCGAAGGGGGGATTGAAGGGAGAAAAAAAACATCCTGCTGGCGTGAAGACGGAAGTATGACGATCGGGGGGAGAAAAAACACAGGCGCTCTCGAAGGAGGAATTCGCGCAGAACTTCATCAAGCGGGGTTCGACCGGCCAGCGTTGGGTTTATGAGGAAAACACAAACTCGTCATGTCAAACAAAAACGCGCGAGGTTGGACGGTTGTCAGAAAAAGGAAACCAGACACTGGTCCGCGAACAAGGGGAAAGTGGTTGGAACAGGGGGAAAAGAAGGAATGGATAAGAGAGACTAGTTAGGGGACTTCAAAGTCATGTTGTGATTCCCGAAGTGGGGGGGGTAAAAAGGAAGGACTTGGTTGAGAAGCTTTTTGGAACGAAAATGTGGGAGAGACGGAGGCCAAAACAAAGGTGGGTGAAGAAAGAGACACCAAACGGACCGACACGAAGCACGAAAAAAGGGAGGAGAAAAGTTCAAGGTCTCACAGAAAGATGGGGGGGGGAGAACAACCACACGCAGCAACCGAGCTAAAAGCGGTGGGTTAAGGAACCTTGTCGCACGGATCAAAAGGACCCAGGAAAGAGGGGGGGCAATAGAACCAGGTCGAAAAGAAAAGGGGAGTTGAAAAAATGTGCAATCAGGCAATCTTCAAATTGTCCTTCGTATTTGACAAGAATAGGGTTATCATTTGGATGCACTGAAAAAAAAAAAGCAGAACAAAAGAAAGCGTAAAGAAAAGACTGGAAAGAAAACCATAGTTGGGGACGCGGAGCAAGACGTTTTGCCACGTAGAAAGGGGACAATCCAATGGTTGTCCAGGTTTTTCACAGGTATGAGGGAAGAGGAAAGAGAAGGAGCGTGACCTGCACCAAAAAAAAAAGGCTGGGCGGCCGGAACAGCGCGCACATGCAGCAATCAAAACCAGCACCACCAGCCGGGGAGCGACCAGACGGGAAAAAAACTTGGACGACACAAAAAAGCGAGCTGGAACATGTGAGAAAAAAGAATGAGAAGGGGGACAATGGGTAAAAAAGCAGCCCCAAGAGCAAAAAAAAGGGGATGTGAAAATTGGAAGAAAGCCAGGAAAAAGGGATACAGTTGGGGGGATAAAAACTTTAGACCGAGGAAAGTGGAAAAAGGACATACGGCTCCGTGCCATATCCTCAATCGTTTCACACAACCGAAGTCGACCAAGTCCCGAAAGCCCACGCCTGGGGGAATTGGACACAAATGGGTGGTCCACCAAGAACCTGAAGCCATCGATTCAACATGGGAGAGGGAATTGAAGAAAGGAAAAAAAAAGGGACCAAAGCCAAAAACGAATCAGGGTGGGCGCGAAGGTGTGTTCATAAAGGGGTCTCAGTGTAAGGGGTTGGAAAAAAAATAATCTCAGCACTAAAAAAAAAAACAGCCGTGCCAACGTTTCGGTGAAAGGGACAAAGAGGGGGGAGGGTGGTTAATTGAAGAAATGACTCTCACATGACAACAAAAACCAACGAAGTGGAAGAATGAGAAAAAGTCAGGACCAAGACACTGAAACAGGAAGGGAACCACCTAAGTGTGCTCTGGCCGGGCTGGTTTCAGGTAAAACACTAGGAGATGCAAGTGTCAAAAAATGGCCATCAGGAAAAAAAAGTGCAAGAACCAACAATTCCGACAAAAATGAGTGGGCAAATGGGGGCTGCGCGGGAGTGTAGACGCCTCCTTATTGAACTGGGGAAGCGAAAAGTGGGAAGGGGGCACGAGGGGCAAGGCCATTTGTGGGAAGTGGGAAAGAGCCGAGAACAGCTGAGATTCAAGTAGGGAAAGACAGCGAGCGTGGGAAAAGGGGAACGGGGTGACAAAGGAGAAGAAAGGGGAAAAACGCCCTTTCTGAAACAGTGAACCTGTCACGCGGAAACCAGAGGGGGACTACGTTTAATCTGGGGGGGGCCTGGATATTGGGAAACCATCGAGAGCAGAGAGAAAAGGAAGAGGAGCTGAACCTTGGGTTCAGCCCCTTTTGACATGGCCATGGAAAGAGAGCAACAACCCGGGGGGGAATGGTTTGGGGGTGAGCTTGCAGGGGGATCGGACTGGGTTCTCGGGCACACAGGGGAAGCGTTGGGGGGGGAAGAAACCTCAAACGGGACAAAGCTAGGGGGCAACTTCCACGCCGGGAAAAAAGGGAAGGTGGGTTGAACAACACGTCCAACCGTCTTGCTAGGGACTGTCCACGGATTGGGGGCATTGTTGCCCAGCTTCTGCTAAGGGGAAAGAACGGGAAGCTTGTCTGACAGCCAGAATGGATTACCAAACTTAAGGGGGGCGGAAAGCAAAAAGAGACATTTAATAACCGTTGCACGACGTGCGCAATAGAAAAAGTGGGAGAGGGGGGAGGAATGTGAAACAGGAGAGAAAACACCCGCGCCGTCACAGAGAAGGGGGGGTCAGGGGTCTTCCCCCAATAAAAAAGTTGGGGACAATGGGAGGGGGGCTCAGGGGCAACGGCGATCCGGGCCACGGGGAAAAAAGAGGTAGTGAATGGTTTCGTGCGGTCCCTTGAAGGAATGTTCGGGGGCACGGAAACACAGGGGGTGGTGGGGGGGCCGGAAGATATGAACCGGTCGCCAAAAAAGAGGTAGGCAAACACAGAAACGGAAAATCCCCCAAGAAGGGAAAGTGGGTGTAGCAAGAATGGAAAGGATAAATTCAAGTGCTCGACGTCAATGAAAAAGGAAGACTCCCCCTTGAATTGAAGGGCAAGCAGTGAAAGGGGAAGGCAGGTTGACGTTCTTCGGGGAGAAGCAACTTCGACGAGGGGAGGGGGGTGGTCTGGTTTAGAGATAAGCAAGAATGGGGTCGAGAAAAAAGATGCACTAATAAGCGGACCAGGAGGGAGAGAGACGTTTTTCCTCGGGTCAAGAGAAAACAGATGCGAGTCACGAGATTCAAACAAGCATTGTAGGGGAAAAACAGACGTACTGGTCAATCACCATGAGAAAACGAATACGAAAGCTATGGCACAACCCGAACCATGGTGAAAAAGAAGGAAGATCCCAAGGGGTTCGCCAGAAACGAAATCCAAGGGTTCAAAAAAGGGGGGCCTTGCATTGAGGAGGAGAAGCCTCAAAAGGTACGGGGAGGCCACGCCTGGAACACAATCAGGAGGGGGGGGAGTTGTCTGAAATGGGAACCGAAACAACGTGAAACCTCAGGGAAGAGGGGTTACAGTGAGCTATCAAAGGGAAAAAGAAGAACTACTACCGGAACTTAAGAGAAGGAACGAAAAAAGGTTTTGGGCGAGCCTCCAAAAGCCAAGGCAAACAAACTGGGGGGATGTAAGGAAGAAAAAACCTAGGCTGAATAAAGTAAAAAGAAAGAAAGTCCAAACGATCGGGTGCTTGGCAGTTTTCAGCAATTAAAAAAAAAACCGAAGGGGGTTTGGGCAATCAAAAACAGGCCAGCCACAGGGCACTTGGGGTGGGGGGGGGGTAGCTTAGATTGGCCCCAAAGCGAAGAGGGAAAGGAGATATACCGCGGCCCAAGGAGGACCAAAACATAAATTGGACAAGTGCAAACAGCCAAGGGAATTGAAAGACGAAGAGGAAACCCCTGCAGGAAGCAGGTAAAAGACATTGCGCGAACAAGGGGACAAAAAGGAGAAAAAACCACAAAAGGACCACCGACGAAGCGGATTGAAAAAAAATGTCAACACTCCTATCCCCCCCGAAGTGTACTGAGAAGGACGAAAATAAAGCAACTACTAAGAAAACAGACCCCAGAGGGGAAATGGAGTGGTTCAAATTAAGTTAATGGAGAAGGAACAGTTTTCACTGTGAACCGGAAAATCTGACGGCACCAAAGCAATTGATATTTGCGACAAAAAAAGAGGAGGGGGAAAACTTTGGGAAAGAAAAAACACAAAATAGGAGTATGGCAGATGTTATAAAGGGGGGGAAGGGGAAAAAGTGTTTTGGGAGGATGAACCTAGCGGGGGGGGGGGAAAAGCAATCGCACCAAAAATCTAAAAGGGGTTGGAATGGGGTGGAAGAAAACACGACCGGAGGGGGGCAACGGTGAAAAAACTCGCAAAGGAGGGATCTAAGAAAAAAGGGAGAGATGCGGGAACGGAAGTAAGAAGCTACGGAGTCACATGGGCCGAATGGGGAAAAAGGAGAAACCTCAAAACAGTATCGCGCCCAAAGGGGGGAACTCATAAAAAAAAAAAGGGTTGGATCCGCAGCTGGAAAAAAAAAAAAAGAAAAGAAATAAAAAAGGAACAGGGGGCCATGTTAAGGGAATAAAGGTTGGATTTCCTTGCGCCTGGGAATGAGAACATCGGCTAAAAGGAAAAGAGGGGGAGTTCTATACCGGCAGGGGGGGATGGTCGGCAATATGTCAGAAATGGGAAGGGGAAAAAGGGAGGGTTCCTCGCCACAACAACAACAATTTATTAGGCCAAAAAGAAAAAAGAAGGGGGGAAATCAATCGTACTTCATCATCGTGACGAAAAAATCGCACCGATGTAATAGACAAGCACGCAATCGACAGGGGGAGAGGAAATTTTTTCACACCAGCCGCAAGAGTTAAATTGGGAAGCACAATGGGCTGTTTCCAGCTTGTTTGACACTACCCCTGTGACGTGTTTTCCGCGCGGAATGGTCGAAAAAATCCAAGGATTTGTGACTTAGGGGGAAAGGTTTCGATCATGGACGACGGGAAAATTTTAAGAAGGACAGGTTGGAGACAGGATGAGTCATCGTGCGGAAGAGACGGGAGAAAAAAAAGGACCAGATAGATTTGGAAGGTAGATGAAAAAGGGGCCAAGAGCGGTTTTTGTTCCCCAGGAAACCTCAAGGGGGGGGGGGGGGGGAGGCATTGCGGAGGTCCCAGAACGAGATGGTGGTCAGGCAAAGAAAAAGCACAGGTAGATATGGAAAAAGGGAAAAATAAATAGGATTTTAGGGGAGACAGGCGATTATCGCCTTGGTTAGGAATATCGGGGGAAGGGGATGACAGAGTTCGCTGGAAGTAAAAGCAGAGGGGGTAATTCCTTCTCGGGGTGGGAGAAAGTCTAGATATTGGTTGACTTTCCCGCAAGGTTTGAAAAGGTGGAACGAGGAAAAGAAAGGAAGAATTCATTACTACTTGGGAAACAGTCGTTTTAAAGAAGGCCAGGGGGTTGGCCATCCGGTCAAAGGTACGGGGGGGAGGAAAAATCTACTGCGGCCCTGCCCATTAAACGAGGACGGAATGGTAACCATGCTTGTGGTGTGAAAGGTCTGGGTGGTGTGGAATCGGGGCAACACGAGAGCTGAGAGCTTGTGGCATCCAACGAAATTGCAGAAAACCAAAACAAACAACGGGAAGAAGGGACTTTGGGATATTTGACCAAAGACCAAACAAAAGGGTGGCTGGACATGGCCAAAAAAACTACGGGGGGGGGGGAGGGATACTTTTCTTTCAGTGGGGGGGGGAAAAGCGTTAGAAAAGGATCGGTTTGGCAGTTGGAGAAACACCAGGCAACCTAACTTGGAATAGGGCAAGATAGGAAAGGGTAGTGCAGCCCGGGGACAAATGGGACTTACAAACCCGCGCAGTATTGGGGGGAAGGGGGTAACCACCAGAGGGTCAGGTAACCCCATTACAAAAAAAAGGAAAGAAGACTTGGTCACCGAAAAAAAAAAAAATTCAAAATGGGGGGGAAAGGATGAGTCACCGCCAAGGAAAAACAAAAAAAAAAGAATTAATGGAGCGTCATTGGCCACGCACCAACGCCACTCAAGGGGAGGGGACAATAGGGAAATTTCCAGTTGGGGAAAAAACACTTTAACAACGCAGAGAAGTTGTCGAATGGATGTGCCATGAAGGGGGGGGGAATAACCACAATCATCGGAAGAGCAGTGCAATATCGACGGGTACAGGGAAAAAAGAGACCGCGGGCCGGGAAGGGGGGCAAGTACCATCATTCCGCGTTTTGCACGATCAAAAGAGGAAAATTGTATGAGATTTCAACTAATTCATTAAAAAGAAACGTACCAAGGGGGGGGGGGGGGGGGGGGGGGGGGGTGGGGGGGGGGGGGGGGGGGGGGGGGTCTCGACACCAAAAAACTTCAAAAAAAAAAAAGGGTCCTCACAGTCAAAGTTGCCAAAGGGGGGAGGGGGGACTCGCGTGCTGAACAATATATCTTTTCATTGAGGGGAAGGGGGAAAAAAACCAACAATCACGATGGAATGAGGCCCGGGGTGAAAGGGGGGGGGTTGGGTCAGATTCTACGTCAACGGAAAAAAAAAAAAAGGTTGGAAAAAGACAATAGGCCAGCCGAACTAAAGAACAGCAAAAACAGAACGTTTGCACCGGCTCGCCGAATGGTTGTGGGGGAAAGAAAACCACATAAAAAAAAATGCTGGGGAAAAAAGGGTTGTAAGGAGAAAACGCAGGGGCCTGATACTGCCCAACTGGGGACCAAGGGGGGAAAGCGAGAATTATGCAGGAAGCCGTCCATAATCTCAGTTTGACTAGAGGGAAAAATAATTGGAGATTGGGGGAGAAAGAAAGCGACACGCCTGTAGGAGAAAGAGAGAAGCTGGAAATCCAACAGCCAATCTGGGGGTAGAACGGGGGAAAAACGTTGGCCGCTTTTTTGGTGACAAAAAGACCCAGGGGGTAAAAACAGGTATTGGTTGGTGAAGTTGGAGACTGGGAGGGGGACGCCAAGGAAACGGCGTTGCGGCAACGCTTATTCATGAAAAGGAGAGTCCGGGGGGGTCAAAAAAAAGAGAAACACTCCGAAAAACTGACAAACACTTTGAGAGGAAAAAAAAAGGGTCTAGGAAGAACTGTCGATATTGGAGAGAAAAGAAATTACGGAAAGGGAAAGACCCACAGAAAACGAAGGGCCAAAGAGGGGTGTTGCCAGGAGATGCACTGCTAGAAAAAAATTGGGGGGGGAATAGGGACTTTTGGTCGAAAATAATGTTACACCACTGGCTAGAGAAGAAAAAGGGGGGAAAATTAAATCAAGGGGAAATAGCTTCCACAAGGTCTCCATAACCCAGGGAATTGGCTCTCACAGGGAAACAAAAAAGACTTTTCAAAAGTTTCATAAAGGCAAACAAAAAAAGGAAAGATAAGAAAAGGGGGTTTGGAGGATTTGTGTTCTTGACAACAGTAGGAAAAAAAGGGGGTCGAATATTGAAAACACTTGTGTTGAACCGAATACAGGGGGGAGGAAAGCAAGAATCAAAACGGTATCCATGGCGCGTGTCAATAAAGAAGCCTGGATTGCAAAACAAGAAGAAAAGCCACAACAAAAAGGGTCAAACTGGGTGTACAAAAAAAAAAAAAAAAAACAATGATAAAGGATTGAGGTTGTGGGGGGGGGGGGGGCAAAAGCAGGCAAGAAACCCACCGCCCATCCAGTATAAAGAGGGGGGGGGGTGGGGGAGAAAGGGACCTCGGGTGGTCAATCACCTGAGGAGAGAAAGGAAAAGGGGGTTGTAAACTCTTACGAAAAACAGCAAGGGTTGGGGTCAACAACAAAAAAACCACAACAAACAAAAAACAAAAAAAAAACAGAAAAAACTTAGTATGGGGGGGGGGGGGGGGGGGGGGGGTGCGAGAAGTGGGACAGTAAGGCCTCAGACCTGTTAGACTCGGGGAGAATGGGGTGGTCACCTGGAATTCCTAAGCAATTCCCGGGTCTTTGGGAAGGGGTTAATAAGAGAAAAGAAACGATTAGAATGTTAAAAAAAAGGGGGGTAAAAAAAGTGCCTGACCTTAAAATTTGAGACAAAGGGTCAGAAGGGAAAACCATGGATTAAGGGAAAAATTGATGCCGGCAAGAAGGAAAAAAGGGGGTTTCCGGATTTGATGTTGATAAAGGGGAGAAAAACAGGACAGCCAGACAATGAGCCAGGAGTCCCTTTCAGAAACTTGGAAAAGTTAACCGGTACACAGGTTTGGGGAAGGGTGGGGGGTTTAGGGGGGGAAAGGGTCAGCTGTGATCGGAACTAAAACAAAAAGTTTACAACTAAGTCGGAGGTAAACAGGTGGCGCAATAAAAAGGAAAAAAAAAAGAAAAGGAAAACCATGAAGGGGGTTTACACACCGTTCCAGAAAAAAACCACAAAAAAAAACTCTTGGAGACCCGTCCAAGAGGGGGGACTTTTTTGAAAAAGCCAAGGGCGTATGGACTACTGAAACAAAAATCAGCTCCGATCATCGCACAGGAAGCGCCAACTGTTCCGTCAATCGCAAAAGAAAAAAATTTACATGACGAACAAAAGTTTCGCCGTTCGGAACTAAAAAAGCGAATTGTTTGCCTGCGCGGCAGAGCCGTGGGAAGTGCAGGAAAAAGACAAAAGTCTCAAAACCAAAATCGGGGGGGGGGCTGGGCTTTCACGCTTCAAAAAAGAAGTGAGGAAGAAAAAAAAAGGTTCCAAGAACGAGGGAAAGGGAGGGGGTTGTTCTGCTGGGGTGGGCTGCGGTTTGAAAGGACTAATGGGCGGGGCCACAAACATTTGTTGGGCCCGTATTATCAAAGGGAAAAAAAGTCGGCCAAAAAAGAAAAAGTTCAAGAAAGAAAGTTGCCACACAGGGAGCCTGTGGGGGGGAGAAAAAAGATCCAACGACTGATGCTGTAGCATAGCCTTCCTTAAGAAAAAAATGGCAATCTACTAAAACCAATTGGGAGGGGGGCAATGAAACTGTGCAGCGAAAGGGGACTTGGGAAAAAGAAGCGGTTCTAGCTGGGGAAAACCAAAGAAACAGACCGCCGCGTGTACATGTAGAAACGGTAGGAGGTTAGATAAGAGAATCACTCGGTTGAAAGATACTAAACCGAGAGCAAGCAAGTAGCAGGGGGTGATTCTCGTCCGGAAGGAAGTGAGGTGGGGGAAAACCAGTCCAAAAAAAAAAAAAAAAGAGGTAAAATCCAGAAACAATCCCAGTGAAGGCACTGCATTTTGAAAGAAAGGGGGGTGGGGGACCAGAACTGGAATAACAGGAGTCAACTAACGAAGCAAGAGGGGTGGGGGGAACCATTCAAAAAAGGGAAATCAAAGTGCTAAGGGTGAGCCCATTGGCGTGCAACAAGTAACAAAAAGATCCACTATAAAAGGGAAACCACCAGGTGGGTTCCCTTGCCGGGTCAGGGGGATATAAAACACAAAAAAGGAACTGCGGGGTAGGGGGCCGGGTGACCAAGGCTTTGAAGGGGCACCTGTTGCATTGAAGTTTGAAAGTACAGCTCATGTTCCAAAAACAAGCAGTTTTTCAAGAGGGACCCCCAGGCGTCAAAAAGGTCAAGGAAGAAGACCAATCACCTTACGAAGAAAAGACAAGAATCCCGCCAGTGGAGGGGGGGGGACCCCCCACGAAACAAAAAACAAAAGTGATAAAAAAAGGGAGGATCAACAATCGGAATAAGAAAGGAGAAACAAAAAGGAGGGGGTCTTTCAAATTTTAAAGAGGAAGACCAAAGGAGTCGAGCCATAAGCAAACGGGGGGGAAAGTGTTGTTTTGCACTTATGGGGGGGGGTTTAAAAAAAAAAATGAAGTAGGATCTCAAGGCCGCGAAAAACAAAGGGTCAAAGTAAAAAAAAAAAAGCCTCCATCCAGGAAAACCAAAATCCAATGAACATACAGAAAAGAAGAAGGTCACAGGGGGTTCGTAGAAGAAATAGATTGGGGGGGGAAAGAAATTACACGGGAAAATCATAAAACACATGAAGTCCAACGCACCACGGGAGTAGAAATGTGTCCAGGTCAAAGCTATCAGGAAAAATTAAAAAGAATAAGTAAAAAAATCAACGGCTCGACTAAAAAATACTTAGAGTAATACACAAGGGAATTAAGTTCCATTTAATTATGTAGGCACGGAAAAAAGGAAAAAATCTTCCCGACACGGCTCCATCCTTGAGAGGGGGAGAAAAAAAGGAGGGAATAATAGTGAAACTTGGCAAGAAAAAAAAGAAGACGTCGTATGCCATCAGTTCATGGTGGGGACGAGATCAGTGGCCTGGAGTTTCGGAGGCAAAAAAAAAAAAAAAAACGACGCGAGGGGGGTACGACCTCAAAAAACAGGAACAAATGACCAGGAGGGAAAAAACAAAGGGGTGGTAAAGAAAACACGGCACCGGAGGGGGGGTCAAAAACTCAGAAAGCGAGTGTAGAAAGAGGCAGGGGGTCAAAAAAAAACTAGAAGATTGAACTAAGCCGCGGGCACACAGGCCAGCTGTGAAAAAAGAACTAGTAAAAAAGGGAAAGGAGGAGAAAAACATTTGATAACGCGCAAAAACCAAGGGTGGGAAAGACGACCAGACTCCGAGCTGTTAAACAGAAAGAGTGAAAACAGCTGGAAAGTCACTGTATGAATCACGGGGGGGGGGAAAACAATCATTGCGGGTTTTACTGAATCTGGGGGGGAAAAAAAGACAGCCAGATGCTTGCTTTTGAGTGGAGGATAGGAAACAGTGAAGGGGGACAGGGAGGGGGCGCAATTGAAGAAAAGGAAAAAAGGAAAAAAGGGAGTGCTCCTCGACTAAAAAAAAAAAGGGCTGGGAAGACGATAGATTGCAGAAACAAGAAATCAATCGTACTTCCATCCATATGGACGGAAAGAAAAACTGGCGGGTGAAATCAAATCCACAGCAAACGTCAACTGGGCGTGAGCAAGGGTAAAAGAATAAAAAGCGCAAGGGGACCTTCCTCCCTGGGAGGACACTTAAAGAAAAAAAATAAAAAAAAGTCACTGGGGTAGAACAGCTGGGTAAAAGGGGTAATGGGCTGGGGGGTTGCACAGCAAAGCGGAGACGATGAATATTTGGTTGACGGAGGGGGGAAAAGAAAGATACTTTGGAAAATGACTGAAAAAAGAAGAAATTTTTTGAAAAGGCACACGGAAAGTGGGAGATGGAGCGGAGAGCGAAAGCAAACCTGGACCCGAGAGTACTATCTTTGAGAAAAGGGAAAGGCAGACCCGCGGTGTTTGTGCAGTCAAAAAAAACATTTGGGGGGGGGGGGGAAAAATCCCGTTAGGGAAAAAACGGATTGGTCGGGGAAAATCCAGAAAGAAGGGGTCGCAGAAGAACGGAAACAGTCATAGCATCCCATAGGAAGCAAGAGGGGTTGGGAAGAAAATGGTCACCGGAAGTATCGCTTGGGGGAAAGGAAAAAAGAGGGACAAGGGAGCAGAGGATGCGGAGCTGTCAGTGAAGAAAAAAAAAAGAAGTTAAACAGACTGGGCTGAAAAAAAAAAACGGGGGGGAATTTTGGGAAAAAAAAAAAGGGTAGTACTCGTAAGGTAAGAAAAAAATTCATAAGCAAAGAGACTGAACGCATGAATTGTACGCATTCAGGTCCAGTTGGGGGAAAAGGGCTGGGGGCTGGAAAGGGGGAGAAGGCGCATAACAAACACAGAACGAAGGGGAGGCCAGGGAACCCATTAACTCTGGACTTAGTTAATGCACGGTTGTGGGGTAAGTTCTGGGGGGGGTGGTCACGCGAAGATGGGAAAGGGTGAAACGGATTGGGGCCGCTAAAAAATGTGGGATACAAAAAAAAAAAAGGGAATGAAAGATGGACCATGGGGCCTATTGCCCAGGAAGGTTTAAAGAAGGGAGGGGAAAAAAGGGGAAAAAAAAACAAAAGAACTGTGTCTTCTTTGTGATTCAAGGGTTAAACTCAGAAAGAAGCGCGGGGGGTGGCGGGGAAACGGCTGAAGGCTCGCCGGCAAACCTAATGGTGGAAGGAGGGGGGAAGGAAAAGGGTCCCTTAGAAAGAAGTGGGAAGGATCTACGCCTGGGAAGAAGGAAAACTGGCCGGAAGATTGGTAATGCCCAGAGTTGTCCGGCCACCCATCTAAAAGTCAAAAGAAGGAAGGGGGTTTCAGTAAGCAAAGCAATAAGGGTTCAGGGACCGACAAAACTAAAGAAGCACGGCCACAAAAAAGTGGAGGGGTATTACCAATGCGCAACCAAACGGCTCGAGGGGACCATGGATGAACAGGGGGGGGAAAGGTTCTATTCGAAAAAGGTAAGAAAATAATGTAAATTGCAAGGTTATCCCAAAAACAGACGAGAAGAAAGGGGAGACGCAGAAAAAAAAAAAACGTGAAAAAAACGACCGGCGCGACAAAAAAAGGAGAAGTAGTCTAGCGCGTGGCAGGAAGCAACTTTGTAGGGGGGGAGGGTGCAACGAAAGGAGATAATAAAAAAGGTTGCGGATCAAAACGGCACCAAGCCTTGGGTCAACCAAAGGGGAAAAAAGGGACCATTGTGAGTCGATGGGAGCTAAGTATTTCCTTTGAATGCTGGAGTGATTCACAGGGAAAGGACAAGGGTAAAAACAGGCGGTTGCGAAGGAGGGTGTTTTCAAAAATGGGGAAAGGACTATCGAAAAAAAACACACAACGTGGGGTAAAAACATGACAAGAAGGCCGAAAAGAAAGAAAAAACGACCACGACGGAGGGGGGGAGTGGAAACCCTAAAAAAAAAAACCTGGACGAGGGGTTGGGGAAGCGAACAATGCACAAAAAATAGGGTCACTGGGGGGGGAAAAGGAAAACATCCCTCTCGGGGAGGAACACCGTCGTCAAAGCATTAAGGCTCCGAAGAAGGGAGTGCGCAAAATCAAAGGACAAAATAGCATCGCATGTCACAAAACACCCGAAGGAATTGACTAATAGGGTAGAGGGGGATGAATAAAGAAAACTTTGCCCAAGAGGGGACGCGTACATGGAAGAAAAAACAGCACAATCTTTCGGTAAAAGAAGGCCTGGGGAAAAGGTGGTTTGTTGAAACAACTCAAAGGTGGGGGTGGGATGGGGTAGGGAGAGGGGGGGGGCACGTTAAGTTCCCGGGTCAAAGAGGGGGATGTCAAGAAAAAAAGAAAAAGAAAAAAAAATGTGGCAAACGGGGATGTCCGACGCCACCAAAAAAAGGACAAAAGAAATCAAAAACCGAGTCCGGCCCCAGGACAAAAAAAAAAAAAAACGGGCAAGAACTCTAAATGGGCCTCAAAATCCCCTGGTAGAGGAAAGAGGTGGTATATTGATGATGTGTACTAAAACAAGAACCAGAAGCAAAAGAGAAAAAAACGCCTCGGGTTAAAGACCACGAAAAAAAAAAAAACCAATCTGGGGAGAAAATGTAAGGGGGGTAAAAAGGGAGAAAGGGGGTCAAACAAATGTTTTCAAAAATTCGTAAAGAAAGGAAAAAAAATAAGTCTCAACCGCCATTAGGCGGAGAAAAGGGGAAAAAGAAAAAACTACACAAACCTGGTAATTGGAGAGGATCAAAAAAAATGAGACATCGATCCCATAATAGAAAAGAACCTAAATAAAAAAAAAAGCAAAAGAAAGGTCAAACCTCTCGGGCGATTGTTTGAGGGGAAAAACTTATTTGCAAGGGGGGGAAAAGGTTTGAAAAAAAGGAGGGGAAGACGAAGAACCTTAGAACGAACTGCCCGAGTCGGACAGAAGGCGTGGGGGGGGATGGAAGCAGACGGGAAAAAACTTCAAAAAAACCACAGGAGGATTGAGTAAAAAAGAAAAAAATTTGGAGGGGGGGACCAACAGAACAGGAACAAAAACGCACCAAACCAAGGAAAAGAAAGTTTGAGAAAAAAGTCCGCTGTGGGGAAGAGCATCGGCTGATATTCAAGAAGGGAAAAGAACAAGGGGGAAAGAGGACGCCCCAAGGGGGAAAAGGAAAAAAAACACAGAGATCAAAAAATCCACACATAGTAAGGGCCATTGTGCATCGGCCACCAGGGGTAGTGAGGGGGAAGCAATCTGAAGGAGTACGGGGGAAATAAGAATGGAAGACAAATCCTGGGAGGCAACGGCATGCGATTCTTTGGGGGGGAAGGAAAGAGAAATCAAACTATTAATACTGGCACAATGTAGGAAACCTGACTAAAGGGGGAAATTTACCTGGGGTGAGAACCTCAGTGGACCGGGCCGTCTTGAGAAAGGGAGGCACAAAAAAAGAAAAAAATAAAAACGAGGGGCCTGAAGAGAGGGGGGGGGGACCTAAGGTTTATTATGAGATCGAGGGAGTCAGACGAAAAGGAATAAAATAAAGGGTCGGAGGACTGTGGTGTTCATCAGGAACTTTTCAGGAACTGAGATCCAAGATCGCGGTGTGTGGAATGGGGGGGGGGCCTTGGGAACGAGAAAAAAATCCTTCCATCACAGGGGAGAAGGTTGCACAAGGACGAGATCACGGGAGATCAAACTTCACTCAAACACGAGTGTGAAAAAAGGGGGGGAAGAAAGCGAGAAAATGGAAAAGGGGACCAAGAAACACGCTACACCCAGAAAATATTGGGCGGGATGCAACCAGCCAATGAAAAAAAAAGTAGAGGGGCAAAAGATTTGCCTTGGGAAAAACAATTAAATAACAAAAAGTTAAGGTGAGAAGTCCGAAAAAAAAAAGTAAGGAGGAAAAAGGGACAACTAGGGGTCCATATAACCGGGATCAAAAAAAATTCGGGACTGCCAAGGAGAGTGTAAAAAGAACGGATCAACAAGTCCTCTAAAGTATGACATTCAAGAAGAGCAGGGTACCAAGAGTACAAAGGGGGGGGCGGTCTTTTCAAAAAAAAAAGGGGTATCGTAGGCCCAACATTGGCAAAACGTAAAAGTAAAAGTATACAAGGTGCGGGCCTGAGGTTGGGACGTGGGGGGGGAGGGCCGTGGCAGCGGGAAACAAGGGGCCAAAATAAGTAAATCAAATCGCCGTGACAAAAACGAGAAACCAGAGAAAATAGTACATTCAAAACCAGGGGGGTCCAAAAAAAAGAAGAAAAGGGAGCAAGAGAAAATGGTCATCAGAAAATCCTCAAGAAATTGAAAACACTTGGGAACTGGCGCGAAAGTGAAAAAAGGTAAAGGTGGGGGCAAGTCAAACGTGAAAAAAAGATGCCGTCGTTGGGGGAAGGTCCTTGTTTGGAAGAGAATCAAAATGAAGAGAGAAAACGTGAAGCGGACAGGGCACGAAGACTTGACAGCGGCGCACGGGGGGGGTCCAAGAAGCCCAAGAGAATGGAGGGGAGGGGAAAGCATTAACAGGATGGGGGGGAAGGAAACTAACGAAAGCAATCCCAGTAAGAAAAAACGCTGAACTAGTGGGGCACTGAACAAACTGGGAGAAACATGGCATCATAGGTGGTTGGCTGCCAACAAAGGGAAATCAACCAATTCCAGTTGGGGGGGAGGGTTCCGGGGTAGGGCACATAAGGACCACGGAGGGGGTTTGGGTATGGGGCCGGAAGGGGGAGTGCAGGGAAGGGGGAAATAAAATGGGGGGGGAACGGAAACTCTTCCATCCACACATTGAGGAAGGGAAAATGGACCAAAAAGAAGAAAAGGAACAAACAACATAACCTAACTACAGGAAATAAGAAAAGAATTAAAACACATGGGGGTATTTGGGGCAATCTAAACCGAAAAGGGCCAGAAACAACTGGAGGGGGAAGGAAAGAATGTGTCCTACAAAAGAGGAGGAATACACCAAGTTTTTATTCAGGGGTGGGGGGCAAAGGGGAAAAAGGAAAAAAGACTTGTGACCATGAAGAAAAGGGGGGCCGTGGGGTTGAATAGTTTAGGGATGGTGCCAAGAAGGGAAAAAATGGGGTGAAAAAAGGGGAGAAAAAAAATGAGAAAAAAAACAAAAAAAGCATCGCCCACCAGTAGAAGAAGAGGGGGGGAAGTTTTACCACGAAGAGTTCATGGGTTCCCATTTACGAAAGGAGCGAATATGCTACAGAGAGTAAAAAAAAACCATAAATTGAGCCAAGACAGACGGAAGTTTTCAGGAAAAGCCCTCTCCTAGGGGAAAGTACATGGTAAAAGAAAAAAGACGTGGAAGAGAACCAGAAGAGTCAAAGGGGAAGTAATAAAAAAAACAACAAAGAGAAAGTCACGTTCCAAATGGGAACGGGGGGGGGACGGAGACCAAAAAAGGTCGTCGCAAGAAGGGGAGGCATGGAGATGCCTAAAAAAGGACGGGGGGACATGACATGTGGGGGAACTTACAGAAAGAGGGAGGTCAAAATAAGCTTAAGAAAGGGAAAGGGTATGGGGAGGACGAAGAAAACAACCCTAGAGAAAATGTGGGGAAGACGACAGAAATAAGCATCCGGGGGGGGGAGAAAAGAAGAACCAGGAGGGTACGTGAAAAAGCTCAGAGACGATTAAAATAAATCTTTAGAAATCTCACCAGTGGTGGACTCGAAAAATCTAATTGGGAAAAAGGAACGTAAGGGTAATATTTCCCCGCCCGGAAGAAGGAGTCCACACACCAGGTTCAAAAAGAAGGGGGGAGGTATCAGCCATCCGAGAGGGTTAAACAAGAGGAAAGATGGGAAAAAAGCAAAAAAGAAAATTCCATTGGGGGGGAAGATTTTGAATGGGGCGGAGCTTTGGCGCATGGGTGGGTGGGCAAGACACAATAGGTCCTCGTAAAGTCCGTTGCAGAAATATTGGGGAAAACAGGAGGAATGGTTCAAGGAGAAGAAAAGGAATGGAAAGTTAATGAAGGGGTATGAAAAAGAAGGGAAAAAAAACTGGCAGAAAAAAAAAACAACAACTGAGATGAAAATAAAAAGATGAAACCAATCATACATTATCAGTAAAAGGGGAGAAAAAAGCCCGCAAAAGATAATCAAGGGCAAAAACTCACAAGATCAAAGTGGCCCCCTGTTTAAAAAAATTGAAAAAAAAGAGAAGAGCCCGATGTGACTCAAAAAGGAGGGCACAAAGGGGGCAGATTAAACAAGCAAACTCTGTCTCATATAGATCAGTTCGGAGATAATCAAAATACTTGGATACACAAACACACGGTATATCAAAAAGGAAAGAAGAAAAGGTGCCGCACGGGAGGGGGGGGTTACAACGGAAAAGTGGACCGAAAGATGTAGAAAAAGGAGGGGGCGCAAGTAGACAGGAAAAAGAAAGAAGTAGCAATGGGAAAAGTTACCAGAGAGGGGTTGGGGGAACCTTGCAACCCGTGAACGCCGGCGAGGAGTGGAGGGAGGTACTCCACAAACTGAAGGGGGGTGGGGACAAAAGGAAAAGACCATTCCACTGGGAAAGAAGAAGGAAAGAATTTCCCATAATCTGATGAGGTTTGGAAGGGGGGGCAAAAAATCAAACAATGTTAATCTACACTTTCAAAATAGAAAAAAGGGAAAGGGGTCGGAATACCTCGTCCTACCAAGTAAAAAAAAGTGGGGAAAGACGTGGAAAAGGAACCTGGTTATCCTTCCACCGCCTATGTTGTTAGGTAAAACCCTCACTTTTCAGAAGAGAATGAAAGGGGGCGAGCACACAGAAATTCAGACAATTAGAAGGGGGGGCAGGAAGTTGGGGAGAGTGGGTCCGTCCGAATTGAGGGGAACTTTAGAGAAATGAAAGGGGGAAACAAAACAGGAAAATCTTTCACCCGGCCTGGGAAAAAGGGAACAGTAATTGGGGGGGTAGTAATCAGGTGGGGTCCAGAGGGAAAAAGGAGTAAAAATGGGGGGGGGAAACCGAAGAAATATTGAACAGGATAATCCATGGCGGGCAAAAAAAAATGTAAAAACGGCCGGTTTTCAAAAACAAAAAAAAGCCCAGAAAAAAGACTGGGCGTTCACTGTTTAAAAAAAAAAAAATACGGTAAATCAAGTGGGGGAAAGACGTGAGAGGAAAAGAAAAAAGCTAGGCCGTGGGCTGAAGAACGAGGGAAAAAACTTTTGAAGGCGGGAAAGGGCGTTCCCCGGGTTAGGTACTGATATGTCCTGTTGAAAGAGGGGGGAGAAGTGGACTAAAACAGCAAAGGGAAACGGTCAAAGGTCCCGGACCCAAGGTCTTTGCCCAGCAAATAGCCGTGTTGAATCAAAAAAAAATCCAGTCCTGAGGAGAAAGGAAAACAAAAAAAAGACAAAACAACAACCAACGCCAACCAAACACCCCCAAAGAAACAAACAACAAAGAAAAGAAAAACCACACCACACCAACCACCCGGAACAAACACCACACAAAAAAAAAAAAAAAAACCAAAACCACACACACAAAACACAAACCACCACAACACACCAACAAACCCCCCACCCCACCCAAACACCAAAAAAAACCTACCCCCCAAAAAAAAAAACAACCACACAAAAAAAGAACCAACACAAAAAACCCCCATCCCTCTTTAAAAAGTACCAAAGTTAAATTGGGTAATTTTTTTTTCTGTCAAAGGACCATCAAAAACTTCGCGATCCATTGGGGGGGTCAAAAGGGGGGAGAATGGACCCATAAGGCAAGCAGAGGCCTATTTCATTTATTGAAAAGAAAAAAAACTGACGGTGCCAAATCTAAGGGGAAGGGAATACACGTACTCTCCGGCATAATTCTTCGGGAGAATTGCGCCTGTTGCAAAAAGAGAAATCGTTGGAGAGGATATTAAATGGTAAAAAAACAAAATCCACTAGGGGTTGGGGTAAAGGACTCAAAAAGAAAAAATCCAAAAAAAACATTGGGAAAGCCGACCCAGTTGACAAGGGGGAAAAGGGGGTGGTGATAATTGAATACAGAGGACATTGCTTAATGATTGGGGGGGGGAAAAGGGGCAAATTGCAAAATAAATGGTGTGCAAAAAAAGGGGAGTGGGGGGGGAAAACCCGAAAAAAGGTGCGGCGCCCCACCAATGGGGGACGACATATAAACAACGCCAACTTCAAAAAAAAAAAGAAACAGACAAGAACCAGAAATTTGGGTGGACTGGGAAGGGGACCCAGAAGGGGACGAAGGTTTCCCGACCAAAAAGAAAAACAATGGATGCGGGAGGAATGATCACTAAAAACAACCCCAAATGGGGTCAAAAAAGGATTCAAAAAAGGGAAAACAAATGGAGCCCAAGCGTGTCAGCGACCAATTCTCGGATTGAACAAAAACTCATTGGACCCGGGGAGGGATAAAGAGCAAGCGTATTGGGTCAAAAAGAGAGAAAAAAAAAGTCCGCACAAAAAAAAAAAAAAAAACACTCGGACGAGAGCAAGGAGTTTTCAGTGTAGGGGGGGAAAACGTGTTTTTACTCCAAAAATTGGGGGGACCCCAGTGTGATTGGGGGGGCCCGGCTGAGAAAAGGGGAGAAGGTTAACCTGAAGAGAATCGGTTTTTACCATTCACAAACAAAAACAGGACTGCGGCGAGAAACAAAAAACACAAAAAAAAACCAACCAAAAAAAAAAAAAGAGACTACGCGGGGGCAAAGATCACAAAAAGAAAGAACGAAAGAAGGGGGATCATCCAAAAAAAAGTGGAAACTGACCAAAGATTCTGTGACTGATAAATGGATATAAGGAATCTTCCTGGTCTCAAAGGAAGAAAAAAAAAAAACAATAAAAAAAAAGAAAACACGGTTAGGGAAGGGGGGAAAGGAGACAAAAAAAAAAACTGTCGGAAAAGGAATTTCACTCAGGAAATGGGGGGGGTCAGTAAACTCCATTGGGGGGGGGGGCAAGAGGGAGGGAAAGGGAAACTGGCAAAAAGTGAGATACATCTTGCGCCCTCAAAGGGAAAAAAATAAATTTTGCACGCAGGGTGCCAGAAAAAGTAAAGAAAAAAAACATAGCATAAGGAGCCACGTTCACAAGCGAAAGAAGCCCTCAGTGGATTTGGGAAAGGGGGGGAAAATATTTTTACATGAGAAACGAAAAAGGGTGGGGAAAAACACGTGAGGGGGGGGAGAAAAATACTGAAACCCAGCGGCAAGAGCAACAGGAAGGGTGGTCAATGATCTGAAGGGGAAAAAATAAATAGAACAAAAAAAAAAAAAAAAAAGGGGAGTGATAAAATGATTCTTTGTGGGGAACAAGAAGAGAAAGCAAAAACCGCACTACCATGGACCGGAATTTTCTCACCAGGGGGGAAACTTTTCAGCATTCTGCTAGAAGAGGACAAATAAGGTTGAAAAGCCCGGTCTAAAAAAAAAAAGGGTCATTCAGTTCCGAAAACGCACGGGAAAGGAAGACCAACAAATCGAGAAAAAAAAAAATGATCGGTGCAACTGGGAGAGGGGGGGGGACAAAAAAGAAAAGATTAATAAGGGGGGATGAGGGCCTCGTCTGGTCAATTGAGGGGGAAAAAAGACGTGTTAACTGTGGTCAAGTGCTAAAAAATTTACTCTAGAAGAGGGGCCCATAGATTATGTCAAAGGGGAAAGGGAAATCCAAGATAACCGGAAGGGGCACACACAACGGGAAATCGGTGACAACATCCCACATCAATAAAACATTGGGGGGAGACAAAGGTCCTGTGGAAAGAACTCAAGGAAAACAAAAAACCGCGTTCGTCCAAGGGAAAAGAATTTAATTTGGACAAATTCCTGGAGAAGGGTGTGGGGATGAACAGAGCTAGTCAGACGTAAGACCAAGGGCGAAGACCATCTCAAAAGGGGGGGGGAGGAATTAAACTGACTTCCTGAAGTAAAGATAAATCCCATTTTGGGGAAAAAAATTGTTTGGGTCCTCACAAAGAAAGTGTGGGGGGAAACAGCAGGGGAAATTGGGTTGGGGAAGGCGACTGGGAAATGAAAGAAGGACAAAAAATCTAAAGGAAAAAAGAAAAAAAAAAAAGCAACATTAAAACCCAGGGGGTGCAAAAAAAAAACTGGTTTAAACCGACACGTCATGGGAAAAGTAAAACAAGGGCACCAAGGGAAACCTGTGGAGGACCTCGAAAGACTAATTTAAGAGAGAAACAGCAGTCTACAAGAAGACGCAGAAGGAAATAAATACACAAAAGTATTGGGGAGGGAACTCCGAGTGGAAATGCATTTTAAGAGTTTTTGTAACAGAAAGGAAAGTGAGCAAACGTCACGTGGAACAATCGGAATATAGGGACTGGTACGAAGGGAAAAGGAGAAAATGCCATTTCGACCCTCAGAAGTGGGAGAAGATTTGCTTTGGAGGGAATGGGGGGCACCGTGGGAATCCTTGAAAAGGGCAGAGTATTCCTGGTGGGGAGGTGAGGATTCGCCGGGGTTCCCACCGGGGGGCGTCCAAAGTGAATTCACCAACGAGACACAAATGGTGGGAAGGACGTTCACAAACGGTAAAAAACAGGGCAAGCATGGAAAAACCTCTTTTCGAACCAGGAACGAGTATCCCGATTGGAAAAAGTGGTAAAAAAAAGAAATCCTTAAATGAAGAAGAAAAAAATAAAATTGAAGGAAATAGTAATAAATGACAGCAGAAAAAGGGGAAAAGGGGGAACTCCTAAGGGGGAACAGCAGGTTGCCGTTTCTTGGGGGGAAGAAATGACAAACGAAAAAAAGACACGGGAAAAAACAGGGGGTAACTGAAATTATTAAGAAGAAATGGTTAATGAAAAAAAGAAGAAAAGACGATAACCCGCGCACGACCGCCGAATCCAGAAGAAGGGTCAGCAAAAGGGGTCAAAGGGGGGGGTTTTAGCACAAAGAAAACAAAGGGGGGGGGGAAAGGGGAGACTCCCAGAGTAAAGGCAACTAAAGGGGCGGCATGGTTGGGGGGGAAACCAAAGAAGGCAAGACCCAGTGTACGGGCCAAAGAAAAAGGAAAAAAGGGATATGGTCAAACTGAACACTGGAAATGTCAAAAAGGAAATCGAAAAAAAGGGGGTCTCAAGACTAACGAAAAGAAAAAAGGGTTTCAACCTTGTGGCCCGTGGCACAGACTTTGTCAAAACATCAGCAACTGGAAAAGGGGGGAGGGAAAATGGGGAGGGAAAATGGGAAACTTCATTTAGTGGGGTTTGCAGTGCCTTGAAGATGGGAACAAGGGGAATTGGGACCATGGACCCTCTGAAAAAGGGAAAAAAGAAAGAGACCGCCAGGGCCGAGACCAAGGAAAAAAACTAGATACCAGGGGGAAAATATCAAAACCCCAAACCATTGGAGGGGGGGTGGCCGCGAACACCCCAACCTCAAAAAAAAATTGGATGTGCGATAAAAAAAGGGAATGCTCACATAAAGAAACGTTAATAAAAACCAGATCGGTCGGGGGCAGGGGAACATATTACGTCAAAAAATAAGGGAAAGAAAGACCCTTCCACATGATACTTACAGGGGGGGGGGGGGTTGGAGCAATTATTGGAGAACAAAGAGAAGTATCTCCTGCCGGTCCAAACAATGATAATACAAAAAAGGTAAACAACAGACAAAAGAAAAAAAAAGGCAATGGGTTCCATCACAAGAAGCGTTTAAAGGGGGGCCTACAGGCAAGGAAATTTGGGAAGAAAAAGTACAGAAAGAAAAAAAAAAAAAGGACAATCTTAAAAGCGGAAAGTGTATAAGACTACGTGTCTCTCATGAAAAACGAGAAGAACGTCAAAACAAAACAAGACAAACCAAAAAGAAGGGCAACGAGGAAAGGAAACAAAACATAGGAGGAGCGTTTAAATTTCTATGGGGAGGGGATCCCATCATTTGAGGAACTTTGGTCCCGATCAATTGAACCAAAGCTGTTAAAAGGAAAAAAGAATTAACAAAGAGTGTTTTCGGAATTGGGAAAAAAAAACAAGAAAAAAAGAACAAAAAAAGCATAGAAAGTAGGGGTGAACACCAGATGGGAGATATAAAATTAACTTGCAAGAGTTCTGAAGGAAAAACAAAGAGATGGTGGTGAAAAAGGAGAAACAACGAACAAAACTCATAGAACCGGGAAGGGGACCGTGGGGGGTCCAAGGGAACCGTGACTCAGGGAAGCTTAAATAAACGGAGGGGGGGTAAGAGCGGAGCGGACAGAAGATAAGAAGGGGGGCACAAAAGTGACGTCAATTGAAAAAAAGAAAGGGAACCTCGCAGAAAGCGAAAAACAAAAGTTGAGGAGGACAAACCGAAAAAATACAGTTGGAGACCAATCGACGGAGCCGGAAAAAAAAAGAAATGATAAAAAAACCATTGACAGAAGGGGGGGAATCCTAGGGGTGGCAACTTGGCGTGTAGCTTGGGGAGGGGGGGGGGGGAGATTGCGACAAACAGCTCGAAAGAAGCGGGGAGGGTGTTGCTTAACAAAAGGAAAGGGGGAGATTACTAATTCAAAGTAAATTGGAAGGAAAAATTAAAAAAGGGAAAACGCAAAAAAAAACAAAGTGAGGGGGGACAGCTGTAAATAAGAAAATTCAGGCGAAAAAAAACCTGACTTTGCCGGCCAAACCGCACCGACGGTATCGAACAAGAAGCAAAGGCGGCCCTGGACTACCAGAAGCCAAAGCAAAAAACAGAAAAATAAAACTGAACGAAATCACAATGAAGAAATTCCTGTTTACCCAGGGCGGTGTTGGGCCAAAAAGGGACGTCGCCCAAAGGAAAAGGGGGGATGATCTGGCAAAATTGGGAAGCTGCAGCAGGGAGGGGGGGAGTGGGAAAGAGGGGGGGGTAAAAAGGTCCTAGTTGCCTCCGATAGAGGCTTAGAACGAGGCAGAAGTCAACGCAGAAGGAAAAAAAGAGGGTGTCAAACTAAAAACACGCCCAGAAGTCGGG
>Ga0179591_1375211_pt1 | contig 24965 bp, 28 predicted proteins | sample CZOMad2_1_08_16f_FD_182891 | JGI IMG/M metagenome (GOLD analysis project Ga0179591, IMG submission 182891) | Vadose zone soil fungal communities from Angelo Coast Range Reserve, California, USA - CZOMad2_1_08_16fungal (PacBio error correction) | ecosystem: Environmental > Terrestrial > Soil >...
AGAATCATCAAGCTTCAAACCAAAGGTAAGGTAGCGGCGGGCGAACGGGGAAATCAAGGGATTCGTCTCTGGAACGGACCCCGAAGGAGCATGAAGTGAGGTAGCGGCCGTGCCTAAACACTGCAGAAAAAATCCGGCCATGCCAGAGAATGAAGGGCGGACCAGCCATCGTTAGCGGGAAAAAGAGAAGCCCACAGAAAACTCATGAAAAGAGCTCATACGGCAGAAAGAATTCACCGGGGACTCCTTTTGGGGGCTGAAGAAAAAAGACCTTTCAAGGGCGCGAATGTTCGAACAGCTCAAAACGACAGCTCGTGACGCCCTCGGTCTTAAAAATGAAAAAAAAGAAGACCGCCATTAAACAGGCAGGGGCCAAGCGAGGAAAAGGCTGGGAAGGGGGGGAATGGATTCAAGACATGGGGAACCCAGTGGAGGGGGCGGGGGTGGGGGGGGACGCGCGGAAAGGCGATCGTAAAAAAACAAAAAGGATTGGGGACAAAACAGAGGGCCGGGGAGGATCAAGCGACCGATCCCGGGGAAAAAGAAAACATAGACAAAAAGAGTTGCCGCGACGGGAGATCCCAACCAAGTGAAGGGAAAATCACCCCGCACCAGGAAAGAGGAACAGAAAGCCCATGGCGAAAAAGGCCCTAGCCCGATGCCGCAAAAAGAAAGTCGCAAGAACAAAAAAAGATCGGGGGAAAGACACGGCAGAGTTTTGAAGAAGCGTGTACGAAAAAGGGAACACGGAGCATCGTAACGCCGTAGAAAAGAACTTCCAGCCCAAGACAGCCGAGTTTTCATTTAGGGCCGTGATGATCTGAAAAAATTACGATTAGAAATTTGGGGTCGAGGGGGGCCGGCACAAAGTGAAGGGAGGAAACCAAAGCCGCAAAAGCAGGGGATCAAAAAAGCGTACAAATCCAAATCAAAGAGAGGCGCCAGAGGAAGGGGGAGACGCCAGTTAGAGAGAACCACACACCCTGGAGGTTCCAGAGGAAGGGGCTGTATTCCTTGTAAGTCTTTCCTTAAGGAATATCCCCAAGACATTGTTAGGGGAAGGGACAGATCGCCAACTCCTGAGCCATGCTCCCCCTTAAAGTAGAGACAGAATCGAGTCCGAACCTAGATCGGCTTCCTTGTCTTGAACCGGGGGAAGCCCGGGGGTCACTGAGAAAGACAAAAATTTCAACGGTTGGACCGAACCCCCAGAGCCAGACATCGCGGCGCACAGAACCAGAAAGAAGGAAAATTTGACCCCAGGAAGAAAGATCGTTTAACCTAGAACATAGGTTGGCCACCACAAGGACGAGGCCCCATGTAACGCCATGGATTGAAACCCCGTCGTTCAGCCGGGGTATGAAAAAGATTCAAGTAAACGGAGGGGAAAGGGGATCCTGGAATGAACATTGTGAAACGTGTGCCGTATGTTGCAGGGGCAGAAGGCGGCTCAATCTAAACGGGCCGCATCCATTAAAACTGGTGTGGTCGAGAGATAATTGAGGAGTCGTCCTGGCAGAACCGGTTGGGGAAGGCCAGTCCTTCTAGAGTTGCCGATACCATGACTGTCGCCCCCCGCAAGGTGGGACGTCAGCACGAGGAGAAAAAGTATGCCATGGGACTCTTAGGGGGGGCTCGAATCGTGGAGAGAAAATCGACATGCTTGTACTAAGTTATCCCCTCTATATGGGAGACCCTCTGTCAGTAGAGAAATCAGCATACAGATACATAGCCGCTGTCACCAGGTCGAATGGTCGAGACTGGGTAGACGAAAGAAATGAAGGTAACTACAGGAAAACTGATGGACGGTCCGATATTCCGCCAAGGGTCACTGAATGTCCGAGATGTTGACAGGAGGGAGCGCTAGATCAGTCTCCTTGGGGGGGAAAGGCACCACAGGCCGCGGGCAGAAACGTGCCCGACAGGTGGCGTTGCAGGCGCATTCAATTGTGTCGAGTCAGCCGGCAAAGAGACTGTTGTGTCCGGGGAAAAACCGTTTCATTTCTTAGAAAACAGATGATCCGGGAATGGAGAAGGGGGAGACCATAGCGCCTTGGGTGCGTCAATTGGCTGTTTCCTGCCGCAAACACGGGTCTTTTCCGTTCTTCTTGGGAAAAAAAGGCCCGTATCTCTGTTGGAAGGGATGTGTGCCACGTGGGGGGAACGGACGACCAAGGTAAGGGTCCAAAAATCGCATCCATCACTCAAGGAAAGGGATCCACGGGGGTGGGTTTCATATGGGGATTTCATCATAAATTGGGATGTGTGGGGTTTGCGGAGCTTACGTAACTTTGTTACCGTTTTATCCCTGTACTTTGTGTGGGGTCCAATGTTCCTTCTGCTGACTCAAATCGGCCCGTCATCGCTTTCCAGCTTCCTCTCCTTCCCCTCCCCATTTTCCCTCTTCTCTGCTTCTTCGTTGAGTCACTATTTCTCCGGTCCGTTTGTTTTCATTTACTTGTAGCATGCTGATACTTGCCTGCCGTAAGTGCGTCAATCTACATCTTAAGTTAAAGTAGTCTTCTCTCCTATAAGGGACCCGAATCTCTTGTTTACTGTTTTTGCTCAAGGTCAGGCGGTAAAAAGGGGGAGCCATCGGTCGGAGCAATGGTGAGTTATGGCCCGTCCGGCCGTCCGGGGCGCAATAACCACACCGTGGCTCTAAATAAACCGGAAGAAAGTTCTGAGAAGAGAGGGAGAGGGGTGACAGTCCGGAAAAAAGATGAAAATGCATAGGATCGAATGGGAGGGACGAGAAAATGGTGTTGTCAGGAAAAGGCGTTGGTAGACTCAATGCAAGGAAAAAAAACCTTCATATTGAGAGTTGGGATGACAGTTGGACACATGTTGTGGGGGGAATTTTCCTTGTCCGAGGGGAAGAGCCGGGCGGGGGTCCCAAACAGTCGGGTGGGCAGGGGTATGGAAGACGGGCGCTTAGGAAAAAGGGGGGTACCCCGACCGTGTTTGTAGGATAAGTATCGGGGAATAATGGATGGGGGGGAACTTCTAGGAGAGTGAATAGGCTCGAATAGTACTAATGGTGGGTCTCAAATACAGTATGGACCGCGGGGTGAAAGGGTTGGGAGTCACACGATTGAATCCAAAAAAAAAAAAACGCACGGCAAGCACTCCGTGAAAAAAGTAAAAGGAAAACAAACGGAGGGAATGGAGGGAAAGGAAGGGAAACGTGGAATACCAAGGCTCTCATGAAAAAGAATCGGAAAAGGGAGAAGAAGGACGTAAAAAAAAAAAAAACCCCACCCACACATCAGGAGGGGAATTGGACGAATCAAAATACCAAAAAGGACACAGGGTCCTTTATCAGCGGGAAAAAGCGAACACACACAAATCCAAAACCAAGCCTCTAGGAAGGACTGTTCGGCCACGGAGTTGTGGGAAATAGTAGTAGCCAGCCTAAGTGCAACGAAAAGGAAACCAAATGAAATTAAAAAAAAACTATTCTCTATAAGGGGGAGGGGGGGGGGTCGGGGGGGATTACATGAAATTGATGGAAGAAAAGAGAGAGCACCGTACAGTGGAAGATGCCAATGTGTCGAAGTATGAAATCTGATGGGGCAACTATTTTCAAAAATGGTGTAATTGTAAAGAATGTATTTCGAATTTCTCTAGGAAGCACGTCTTGCCCTTGAAATGGGAAAAAATTCGCTTACTCAACGGAGAGACCACTATTGGTATATTTCCGAAATTGGTAGATCGTCAGGAACTTATTCATGAAAAGGGGCGTTAGTTCTGCCTATTAAAACTTAGAGGGGGCTCTAAGCAAGGGGGGAACTAGATTGTTTAAATAAAATGTGAGAAAAAGTCGTCAGTTATACATAAAAGTAATAAAGACATCGCAATCAGGAAGCCAATCAATCGCCCCAACAAAAAGAGAAAGCTGCCCAGGCCCCTTTCAGACTAGTCAGTGGTGTAGAAACCAATAAAATCATAAAAAAAACTGCGGATTGCCTTGAAAGACACTTAGGACATTCCTTTCTGTAGGTAAGGTCCACGTGGGACTGTTTGCGCAAAAGAAGTGGGCAAATGCTGAGATTGCATACCAAACGGGAAAGGTGAATTTAATTGGTGATAAAATGGTGAACTCCGCTCCGGGACAAGAACCGGGGTTAGTCTTAAGAAAATGGGAACTGGAATAAGAAGGAGTATCGTCAGAAATGGGATTGGTGACGGGAACTTCATCGTAGGTACCGGAGGAATAGAAAGAAATGTGACTGCTATTCGACAGGAAAAAACAGCCAATTCAGTATTTCTGGCGAGAGAAACAAAACGAGACTGATCAGTTCCCGGGAAAAAGACTACGAGGCCGGGAAGGCTCCAAAAGGACAAACGTTGCGCCGCAATGGCCAAAAGAAATGTGAGACGGGGGGGAAAAGGACGAAAGGGAAAACTCTACGAGGGACAAGACATACATCAAGGGAGGCAAATGAAAGGAACGACAATCATTGTGTATGGTGAGCGGAACTTTATCCTAGATCAACGGAAAAAAAAGAAAATCCCGAATGGTTCATAAACAAAAACAACCAAAACGAAAACACACCGGATTCAGTATCAGAAGAAGACCAGGATCCACAAAGAAAGGAAAATTTTGCAAAAAGTCGGCAGGGGGGAGGGAATGGGCAACGGGTGGAATCAGACTTGGGGTTGGGTGGTGAACCTTGGCATGGCGATAACGGGGAGTTTTGTCCCAGGAACCAAGGCCGGACATAAAATATTGGGAGGATTTTTTATGGGAAGGAAACCACAGAAATGAGCAGAATCGCACCATTTCAAGAAGAAGCCAAAGCTAAGAGTTTAGAAAGAGAAGGTTGAAAAGGGGAGATTCAAACGGAGGGTCCAGCACCACATATGCTGTCTGGGGGAGTTTTTAGTATACGTGACCGGTTAAAAAGGGCAGCCACGCATAGGGGTAGGTGTCAGAGGTCAACGCCAAATGGTGTGGGGATAGAGTAAAACCCTTCAAGGAGTAAGTTTGTCTGTGTCTGTTGGGGGGACTGTGAGGCTGGAAAAGGGGAAGAAGCGGGAAGTTGTCGCGGAATGTGCGTTCGCGGAAGGGCAATGGGGGGGGAAGGAAGGTATGGGATACAGGGGAATAAGCACGGACAGAGCGGTCTGAAAAAAATTACGCCGAAGCAAAGGGGAAGCGCGGGTTTTCCTGACGGCATGCTCAGGGTTTACCTGCGTAAAGGAGGAAGAAAACTCCCCACAAGGGAAGAGGGTCCGTTCCTGACCTGGGGCCTGGAGCAATGGTCGGTTCTCATCGAGGAAGCCGACTCCCATTTCAGAAGGGGGGGGGTTTCTTGAGGGGGTCCTTGAAGTTGTTGTGGTCCCCAGATGGGAAGCGGAAGTCCGCAACAGCAACAAGAGGATTGGACGGATCGAAAGGTCTTTTCGATGAGAGAAAACAATCTGTATCAATGGGAACAATTGGGGGGCTGATCTAACTGGAAAAGCGAGGCAAACCAACCGGAAATGCAAAGGGAGAATTTGAAATTGGCCGCGAGAGCCTTGTATAAAGTGCGGGGTTTAAAGTGGATAAAGGGGGGGGGCTTCCTCAAGAAAGCTTCTATAGGGACGAGTCCGTGGGCGAAAAGTTGGAACTGGGAAAAGGTCTCGCTATGGAGGGCCTGGTGAAAAAACCCGCAGCAGCGAGAGTTAGGTGGGATTCTTATGAGGCGACGCGATAACTTTGTCAGATGGGAAAAAGAGGGAAAGAGAAGAAATTTGGTAGCAGATTGAAAATGCCATGGTAGCAAAGCCGAAGGTGTCTCTTCCGTGGGACAACCTCACCCAGCGCCAAGGGAAAAATTTATCGAATTAATGTTGGACGATTCAGAAAAACTAAAAAGATACGACTTTCAAGAAGTGGGGAAGGAGGAATCCGTTTTCTGGCTGGGGGGGCATATCGGGCCGAGTTGGACCGTGGGCGAATGTTTTCGGAAAAAAGAACTGGTGGACGAGTAAGAAAAGTGATAGGGGGCGGGGAAGGCAAAAATGCCACAAGAACGGAGGGGCAAGTTTCGAGTTGAGTCTGGGCCCACTGCTCAAAAAAAAAAGGGAACTTATTTTGGCCTCCGGAAAAAAGGAGGGGATTGGTCGTTAGCTAGCTAGGGGGGCAGGGGGGAACGGAGTTTGGAGATGGCGCGATGAGGCGAATATGGACGTGTGGGACACTTGTAGGTGGAAAAACCTAGTTTCTTACGCCAGAAGGTAAAAATTAATCGGACACACCAGGAAAAAAGAGGAAAAAATCAAAGGTCGATCGACAAATCCAACTGGAAGAAAGAGACGTCGCCGGAGGGTGGGCACTAAGGTCAAGACCCGTCATAGAGAAAGGGAGGTTCGGATCTCGCCAACTCGAGAAAAAATTGCGTTGGGGGGCAAAAGGATCCGGAACAATTTGATCAGTCACGCCGGGGTCGACGTGCGTAACGAGAAACGGGGAGACCTGCCGACTATGGGCATAGCAAGAAATAATCCACTGTGGGAGGTGGCTGGGAAAAAAGGGATAGTAAACAAGGGAGAAAATGGCAAGAAAGGTCTGACAAAAACCCAGGATCGGGAAAACCAAAGAGGAATCGCCAGGGAAAAATCTAAAACCCCTTGTGGCAGAGGGATAGGGGTTGGGAAAGACAACGGGCAAAGAACCATAAAGGGCCATGGATGACACCCGGGAAGGAGCCTTTGAGGCGGCGGCGTCAAGAAGCTTGGGAAGAGGACTCTCTAAAAACCTGTGGAAGGAAGATTTAAAAAGAAACATTTGAAGTGACGAGAGATAATTGGAGAGCGGGGGGAGGGGTGCGATTAAGTGGATTGAGATAAGAAAGGGCTACCTCTACCAAGAAGGGAACCGAAAAAAATTTGGGGAATCACAATGTCGAGGAGTGATCGTGAACTGGCCAAGCTCTCACTCTTCTCCGTGCGCGAAGAATGGCTAATGCCTAATAAGCAATAGCCTCCAGGAAGTGATCCTCTATCCCCTCGAAAAAAAACGATGCATCCAATCCCAGCCAATCCCGCAAAAAAAAGGGAGAAAAAAACGCACAGACAAAGGTCAAAAAGTTGCAGGTTTTAGGCATACGATTGCTTGGAAACCCCCAGTGGATAGGGCCACGAAACAAAAGCAAACAACAGGGGGTAAGTAGAGAGAGTGTCTCGCTTGGGCCGATGGAGGTGGGAGAAGAACCTCACCACCTAGAAGGAACACACGAAAACGATCTTATGTGACACGTTCTCCCGGAAGGCGGGGGGGGGATGGGGTTGGCTGATACTTTGGGAAGGTGGGGAAAATTATAGGATCCTGGGCCTGTCCTGAAAAATTCAGTGGCCCCAACACCAACGAGGGTTAGGACGTCAGGAGCTAACCTAGCTGGGGAAAGTCAAAGAGGTGTGACCCAAGGTGAGGAAGGGAGCAAAAGGCCTTGTAGAGGTGGGGAGATGGTTGACCCTCGCTCCCAGGAAAGAAAAAGCACCCGGCGTGGACAGAGAAAGGGGGGTGTCAAATTCAAAAGACGCGTGGCAAGGTCAGTGGCCAATCCCAGCTTCACACAAAGGGCCCGGGCTTGAAAAGGAACAGAAAAAATGTGATGCGTTGAATGATCTAAACCTTGTCTACCAATCACAGTGGACAAAGCAGAATGCGAACACTCAGTGAATGGTGTCCAGAGTCAAAATAGAACTGACCCTCAGATAGGAGGAGAGGGGGGGGAAGTGATCATAGAGGGGGGGAAGGTGGGGGAGTAAGATTCTCTTTGAACCATCAGGCACCATAGAGCTTAAGACTAAAAGGTTAAAGAGTCCGACGGAAAAGGCTCAAAAGGGGGATACACCAAATACAATCCATGGGATGCAAATCGTCTTCACGTGGATCCATCGAAAGGTCGGGCAGGGGGGCACAGCTAATAATTAAGGAGAAAGTCTTGGTTTACAGGTCAAGAGGTGGTTCCTGATGCGGGGTCAGTTGGACCAAAAAACAACCTCTCTCAATTTTGGGCCCAAGATTGACCCACGCCAAATATAAGGCGCGGTGAAAAGTTACGAGAACAAGCGATTGGCCACAATAATCGACCTTTTTTGACGTAAAAATTAATGTCGTCGATCAGGTTTAGGGGGGAATTGGTGGGGGAGAGAGAGTTGCCGCTGCCCAACTGGCCAAACGCTAGAGTTGATCCACAAGAGAGGGGGACCTTAAGTGGCAAATAAAACGGACGCTCTGTGAGACAGAGCAAAAGCGTAACGCAGCAAAGGTGGACCCCTGCCCCCTGAGCCCCCCTTCACAAACACCATATAAGGGACGTAGGTTTCCACTTAAGGAAAAGGAAAACTCAAAAGGGGTGGAAAGAAATCTGTGGGGGGAACCGAGAATAAATTCCAAAGTTTAACCCCAGTTGGGGTGTCTGTAAAACCTGGATAGAGGAAGATGTTTAGTCAGGGTTGAGCAGAACAAGAACCCGCTTCCAAAGGTGAAAAACCGTACACCAAGTGACAAAAAACCTCCTGTGGCGTTTGTCGTTCCCGCCCCGGAGAGTAATCCCCAAAGGCAGCCATCCGGCCCATACGTAGGCCGGGGGGGGCGGGGGGAAGGGTCATTTTCTCCAAAGAAGAGAATCTCAAATTCCCGAAACAGGAAAGAACTGTATGATGGGTTCGGGGGGATCCGGGTCTCTCGAACAGGACCCACAAACCGCCCTCGGAAAGGCTTAAAAACTCTAGGAAAAAATTGTCGGAAAAACCGATTCAGCAGAACAGAAACCTCTTAGAAATGGTGGAAGAAAAAAACCTTACTAGGCAAAATTAATAGCGATTCCAGTGTTCCTAGTCTGTGCAGCTTCGAGAGCGAAAGGGGGACACCCTCGCAGGGGAGCCCCCCCAGGACAAGCTTGACGTGCCAAGAGAATTCTTGCGCACGGGCTTCAGCGGGAAGGAACCCAAATAATAAATGAACCAGGTCAACATTCCGTGACAGTGCATAATTTCGGGGAAAGAAGGGGAGATTGGTACTGCGTTTTGGAGTAACAGGTTGTTGGAAGGGAGTCGAGCTTATCACAAATCAATGGGGAGAACAGCCTGCGGTCGTCCTCAGAAAAAAAAAAAAGGACGGGCGTCAAAGTTCTTCAGCCAAAGAAAAAAGGTTGCTGCGTGGCCAAGGAATCCAACATCTCAAACCACGGACCTGGGAGGTGAAAGAAAAAGAAAAATAGGAAAACCTCGGCCCGGGAGGGGACTGAGGAAAACCTCCTACAGAATTATCGCCCCCAAGTTGTGTAGAGACTATAAACGATCCCAACACCGGGGTTGTTAAAAAAAAAGTATTAACGGAAGCAAAAAAAATTCCCGGATTTGCAATATGAAGGAGTGAGGTAAGCATGGTGGGGAAACCTTGGGGGAAGCATCTTACGTCCGCGGTCGAAGGAACTATTCCACCAGGAAAAAATGGGGGCGGGTTCGTCCGTCATGTAGAAAGGGCCCGGTGGAGGGACTTCGTGATAAAAGTTAATGGAAGAATTAAGGACCGACAAGTGATTACCGTCCATCGAATGTGTGAGCCAAGAAACTTCATGACCCCTTCATAAAAGAGCAACCTTCCGCTTTATCCAACCGTAGATTCCGGGGGCCCGAGGCATCAAGGATGGAAAAAGAAAACAGCTGTGGGAAAAGAGCAATTCACACCTTAGTGCAACTCGAATTGCGGGTGACTCTTGCCTGGAACTTTTCAACCTTCGGGGCAAGAGAACAAAGGGTGCCAGAGAATAAAAGAAACCAAGGAGGCACATGGGGGAGACTAGGGAAAAGACAAGTAGTGGAGGGGGCGGGGGGGTGCACAGAGTAAGACGAAGCTATGGGGTGAAGAAAAGTCTTGACAGGGTGGCAGCAGGGGGGATGACGAAAAGAATCTTCCACAGGAAAATTTGTACACTTTTTGTGCGGGTAAGACCCCGCGCACAAAAAGGGGAAAATGGGCGCGCAAAAGGAGCAGGCGGAAATAAACCCAGGAAAGTCCCAGGGGTTAATGGGAAATGGCAGGATGTGGGAAAACCTCTTCGAGCATCAAGGGGGGGGAAAGTGGGATTGGCAAAAAAAGATGATGAGGGAGGAGGAGAGGGTTCGTAATCACTCGGTTAATTCGGAAATAGGGCAAGATGGGTTTCCTTTAAGGGATGAATCGTGCTCCAAGGCAGTTGCCTCCTCCATCCATCTCATTGGTGTGGATCTCCCCCAAGAAGAAAATTCAAAGGGGGGCCTTGCAGGCCATCCTTCTATGAAACCCACCATTCTTCAAGAGGCGGAGCAACGAAGGTCGTCCCGGCCCAGGGGACTGGTTCCGGCGGAGGAAAAGAGGTTTCGCGATGAGGCGACCTACTCGGGAAATCCCGGAGCGCTCTAGACCATGGGGCAGAAAACAGTCCGACAACTCGAAAGTAGGGTCGTTGAGGGAGAGGGTCTGCTAGTCACATAATAAGGGGGAAATAGAAGGTGACGTGGACAAAAAAAAGATGATGGGCCTCCAAAAAAAGTATCTACCGGGGTGCCCAATTCATCCGAATTCTCTCCGTCAAAAACAAAAACAGCGGGAATTCTGAGGGTCGACACAGCAATGCGTCCCGATCAAAATTTTTTCGTACCGCTGAAAAGGGGAGGGGGTTTGGGTGAGGGGTTGAACAGAGAGTGGCACACCTGTGAAATTCTTGAGTTCGTACCGAGATGGAAGAAGGCGAAGCCAAAAACTCCAAAACAGTTGGGAGCCCTTGCTGCTGGGCTGGGAAGTACTTCCACGGCGGCTTTTGCTGTGGGAAGTCGACGTTGAAATAAGGGGAATCAGAGCGACGGTGGGGAGATGACGGTTACACGAGGACCGGATTCCGTGCCGTCAGGGGGTGTGGAACCGGTAAAACATTGAGCAAATCACGCTAGATTGGCCACAAGGTTGACAAAGTTGGTTTTGGGCCGGGGATAGAAAGCTAAGCGAGGTGGGTTGGGGATTATGGGGCCTATGGTCAAGTTAGTAAGAAGTCCGCAACTAGATCGAGGCTTTACTGTGTTGCAAAGGTGCGGGGGAGGTCCGTGATATTGCAAAGCCATCGGGATCTGTAGCAAGGTTTTCCCTGTTACCCAAGCATAAGCCTCAAAAGGAAGTCGACGAGAAACCAGAGAGGAAGGTCCTGGAGGAGAAAAGGGAATCCCTGGAAAAGCAGATTGGAGAGGGGGGGAAATTACCTCGGGGGACCGTTTTCGGTGTAGGGAGAGGAACAGGCAACTCAAAAACAGATAAGGTCTGCCTAGTGTCATCGTTGGGGGAAGGGTCATTTTTTGTTTTCACCCTGAGACGGGAAACGCAACGCACGATGGGACAGCAGAAAAGTTGGAACTCAACAAAAAGCGAACCGGCGGGGGCCCCGGTATCGGGTGAGAATCTAGGGGGAAAACTGTTTATTAAAACGGATAGGAATTTGGGTTTCTCCTCGAACAGGGGGGGTGGTTTGGTTCACCGAAGGAGGGCCGCCGTAGGGTCCGAGGTGGGGATTCCACGATCTCTGAAAAAAGTGAATAAAAGTGAAAAGTAGAGAGGGGATCGTGGGGGCAAAAAAACAGCCGAGCCAAGGAAAACCTAAAGTAGCTTTATGCCCACTCAACACGTGAAGAGCACCAATGCCTGGCCTCGAAGTTGAAGAAAAGAGCTATCGATCCCGGCTAAGGAGGGCCAGGAGCCCTCGCGTGAAACGGAAGCAAAACCACGCAAAGGTGGGAGAAAGCTAAAAAATCCCGTATAGGACCATGAAACCTCCCCCAAAGGAAAAGCCAGAATGTCGGTCTTCTGCATTAAACGAAACTGTGAAAGAAAAAGGATGGCCCAGTGCAGGTCAGGGTGGCTATCAAACGGATTCCGGTACACATTCCTCAGGGAGTTCGGGAAGTTCCGGTCCAAAAAACGCTATCTAGTCGTGGGCTAAGAAGGGTACTGACCGACTGGACAGGAAACTCAAGTGTCCTGTACGGACGGCTAAGAATATCGGAGGACGCAGTCAAATAAATGACCGCCTATTAGAAATTTAAAAAAGATATTCGCGAGTTTTGGGGAAAAAGGAAAAGGTGTTTCAGGAAAAAAAACGAACTTCGAATCTCGCGGTGGCACGCGCACTGCGTGTGATGATAGGGGCCACATCTATAATCTGGGATCCGGAAGAGAAAAAAAAAAAAAACGTGGCGTGTGGGGACTTGCGTCCATCCACTTCCAAACTACCGGCGACCAAAAGTTTCGCACCAGTGGGAGGTTTCGTAGGAGGGGGAAGCTGAGGTTTTGGGGGCAGAAAATAGGGTGTGGTCACCACGTCCCAACGGCCTGTGTCAGGCAACAGCGCGTTGGAATTGGAGTTTGTGCGTTCATACAAAAAGAAAACAACCTGGGCTGGTGAGGTGGGGGGCGGGATAAGCCTGTTCCATCGCGCGGCAAAGCCGGTCTGTGGGGGGTTTCTTGGTGGGTCGTACTGTCGAGGGGAGAAAAAAAAAATCAGAAAAAATCATTGGAAAGAAAGGAGGAGGTCTGCAATATGAGATGAGGCCAGCTTGGGAAGTAGCGGTGCTCGCCCCCTGAGACGAAAAGAATTGAAGGGGGAAAACGGCCCATGGGAAAAACGTTCCTCTAGGACAAGCTTGACTGGGGGGGCAGTCAGGGCAAGGTAGGGTGAACTAGGCCTGAGGGCATCAAGTGGGTTTATTGAAAGAAGAAAAAAATCAGACTGTCCAGTATGGAGCGAAAACCGGACTTCAGCATAAAGGGTCATTCCCACTAGGGTGAAATGTTCTTCCGACCCAGAAAAAGAAAAAGGGGTTTGTGGGTTCCAGAACGGGCGGAACAACAGTTTTCCTCGAATGGGGGACCTATCATGGAAGCACAGGAGGGTGGGCCTTTGCAGGAACCAAAATTTGGGGGGGGGAGAACTAACGTAAACCAAAAAGCAGCAAGCGAGGGGGGGAATAAGAAAAGGTGGGGTTGAGGGGGAAAAAGGGGGATAAAAGGGCTTGAAGATGCTAAAACGTCATAAAAAAACTCTCAAAGATAAGAGGGCGGAGGGGGACGCATCATGTAGGAAAAACATAGACGCAGGGCCCTAAGTGTAATAAGGTTAAAAAATTCTTCAGTCGATGGGGGGGAAGGTGAATCTCGAAAAGGGCCTTCAGGTGATCAAAAAAGGGGTAATCTCATGGCGAGGGGGTTTTGGGGTTGCAAAGTCGTACCCTGACGAGATCACACGCAAGGGCGGGGCTGCAAGGGAGGTGCTCAACATGGTCCTCGGGGAAGGTTGCCTCGGAGAATGCCTTTTTGTGGTTCCTTCTCGGACTAGAAGGGAAAAAAAAGAGCAGGGCAAACCAAATAAAAAAATATCACCCAGAAGGACACTGGTCGACGGGGGACCACTCGCGAAGGACCTGGTAGCCGCTGGGGGGGGTGGGGCCGGGCTGGTTTTAACTCAGGGGGCACCCCTGCGTAAAAAAGGGATGTCTTACTGAAGGTCGCCCCCGAGGTCAAAGAGGGGAAGAGTCACGTGGAAGGGGGTGGGGGGTCCGTGGGGTGTTGGGGGAAAATGTAGAAAAAAAACGAAATTTGTAAAACGGGCATCGGCGGGACAAAGGGAATGGGAACTGTGCGCTGGGATAGGGCCTGAGGCCCTGGTAACAGGAAAATCGCGGTATCCAGAGGGGAAAAGCAGAAAAAAAAAGGCTTAAATAACCAGATGAGGGGTCATGGCCCTTCGTTTTGTCAGGGGGTCAAAGAGGCTAGAAAGGGCCAGGTCTGGTGGTATAGGGGACTATGATGTGCGTCCAAAAAAAAAAAAACCCCGAAAAAAAGGGCGTAAACAGTGTTGGGGAAAAGTCAGTCGAAGCCTGCCGGTCGGGCTGGGGTGGGGCGTCAATCAAGTGGGGCACTGAAGGTCATAAACAGGGTGTCATAATCGAGGGAAAAAAAGGGGCGACTCTGAAGTCGGAAGTCGCGCAAATCTTAGGCGGCCCCCCCAAAAAACAGATAAAAGGGAAACGCCAGTCGAGAAGTGCCGGGTTTAGGAGCTCAGATAGCTTGTCAGGAGAAAAAATAACGTCAAAAAAGGGGGGGGTGTATACCGAGGGGCTGAGCTGGATAGAACTCGTTGGGGCCTTAAGAGTAGTCACAAAAGACGGGACTTCGCCTTCGGGCAATGGGTAAACAAGGGTTCGACCCAGGAAAAAGGGGATCCCGGAAAAAACTTCAGACTAAGGAAAGGAGTCTCTGGGGCCTATCGGGAAGGTGGGCCGGCAAACCTTGCGAAAAAAAGGGCAAAAGGGGGTCTTTTGCTCTAAAAAGAGGAAGGGGTGGGAAACTCAACCTGGAGCGTGAAAGGTGACAATTCGGGGTGGGAAGATGGAAGGAAAAAAACGCTCACAAAGGCTGAATGCCGATCGGGGCAAAAAAAGGGTCCACTGATGAAGGAACAACCGTGTGGGCCGGCAATCATTTTTGGCAAAGGAAAAGAGGCCGGGAAAGGCGAGCCTTGGAAAGGGGCAACTTGAAACAAAGGGGAGAAAACCACCCGAGGAAAAAAACATACAACCCTGGAAACTGCACCCGCCTGAGCGACCAGTGAACTCCACCGTCGAGAAAACCCAACTTGCCCGCGCCGGGGGGGCGCGGGAAGAAAACCAGTTGCATGAAAAAAGAAAAAAAAGATTTTGTGCGGGGGGAGAGGGAAACTCCGACAAACATGCTCCCGGAAAACACTTGATCAGGAAACGAAGCCCCGGGGTAAATGGGTCTCGTGGGGAAAGGAAAAAAAACGGAACTCAGAAGGGGTACCATCCGGGGAAGAGAGCATAAAGAATGGGCGGTCACGTTCTGGGAAGGAAAACTTCGTACAAGGCAACGGAAGGGGGGGGGGGGAGGTACTAACCAGGGATTATGCAAAGAACCTCCCCCAAGAGGGAGGGGACAGGGGGGATCGCCAACAACCTTTGGGAAAGAGTGGGGGGTCTATAAGAAAGTGTGAGTAGAGAGGGAGAAAAAAACCATTATGCTACGAAAAGGGGGGAAAGTCGGCATAAGGGAAGGGTAACTGGGCGCTCGCAAAAAAAAATAACATGCAACTTCCCGGAAGGAAGGTGGTTACTTTACCCCAGAGATGGGGGGGGGATTGGGTCATAAGATTAATACCACGCGAACTCTAACCTGCTCAGAGCCCCCTGGGTCAAAAGATAATCAAGTCCGTACACAGAGATGGGTGCCACTGCGGAAAAAAAGAGCACCAAAGGGGAAAAAAACCGAAAACGCTTTCTAAGCCTCCACCGCAAGAAGAATCAACGGCTAAGCCCGAGAGAAGAGCAAACACAGTACAACGTATAGGACCCCCGCAGGAACTTGCAGTGGCAACCTGGGACATCGGAAGAAAAAAGGCACATCGTGGTGAACGTGGGGGAGAACACGAGGCCCCCCAGTTGTCAACCACCACATTGGTCGGCAGCGAGAAATAGATCAAACAAAGAAGAAAAACGGGAGGAGGGGAAGTATATATTGGGGGTCAACGAACATGTTATTTGTTGAAAAAAAATCCTAGTGGCGAAGAACCAGGACGAGAAAGAATGCCGCGAAAGGAAAACGGGGGAAAAGGAAAGAAAGGAGGGGCTGGGAGAAGGTTTTTGCTGTGGGGGGCAAAAAGAGGGGCTAGAGAATCTGCAAGGGTTTACCAAAGAAAGGCCATTATAGAGTGGCCAGAACGACGGGAATCCCAAAAGGCGCAAAAAAAACCCGTCCTGATTCCTTTTTTAGGACAAGAGCGGGGGCAGCACGGTCTGTAGAAAGAAAGGGGGAACAAATCAAAAAAAAGGTCAGCAGCCCATCACAAAGTCTAATACCTCTGCACAGAGCGTCTCTGACGCCGAGGGGGGTCCGGGGGGCAGGGGAGGAAACATCTGGACAATTGGAAGGCGGCCTACTCCAAGGCCTAAAAAGCAAATCTCGCAAGGTGAAAACAGAAAGCCAAACACTCATATATTGACCAACGGGGGGAAAAGAGAACACGGAAAAAAAAGAATAATCGGGTTCTGTCATGATGGGGTTCGGGGAAGACCCAAAGCCTGGCCAGGAATCCAGGTGAAAGGAACCTGACTTCAAAGAAAAAAAGGGAGACCCGGCCAGCAGGGGGCCAGGGAGAAAGAGTCTGGGGTCGATGGAAAAAACACCGTTTGAGCAAACCATCACTCTAAATCACAAAGACAATTATAAGTCCAGGGGGAAGCAGGAACCCCTCCCGAGAAGGTGTGAGATCTAGATCAAGCCAAACGGCCTATCTCATGACGAGGAAGGGGGACCGTCGCCCCCCAAAAAAAATCGAAATTATCAAGTAGTTGTGCCGAATCGAGGGGGGGGGGGGGGGTGGATCGGGGGGAGAATGGGCGCTCCAGACTCTACCTGGGTAAGTGGAGCTGAGAGGGGGAAACGGGTGACACAAAAACAGCTCTCTAATAGATCAGAAAAAAAAAGGAGGTCCCTGGCGCAAGATGCCAGACCTGTCTCTAACGAACACGAGGGACCACTCCTTGTCAGGAAGGACATAGGTTTTGGAAACAAGTGGGGAGGCCAATCACGGACCAAGGGAAAAGAACCGAACCAGATCAGGGTTGGGGAGAACGAAGCTAGTTTCTGAGCCTCAGAAAATCTCCGCTAAGAAGAGGGGCCCGAAATCGGACTTCGCAAAGCGTGGTGCTGTGGTCATTAACCCCGCTACGCACAGCAACGGCTCCGCTTCAAAGGAGAAAGAACAGAGGAACACGAAAAAAAAGGACATTTGTATCGCACCGAAAAAGCGGGAATCGGAAACCACATCTTGAGGGGGATAAAACTCGTGCAAAAAAAAAAAAGAAAAGAAGCACGGGAAAAAAACTCAGGCCCTCGGATTACCCAAGCAAGGGAACTATGGCAAGATGGGAGCAACCTAATAACCGCTAAAGGGGAAAAGACTTCATAACATAAGAAACTGCCAAAAGTCGCAAATGCCCGGCTAATGTCGGATCGGGGGGCTAAGAGGGAAGAAGGAAACGAGATCAAAAGCTTAAGCTCGTAAACTTGGCGGAGCCAGTCGCTTCGAATGAAGGAAGGAGGGGCATAAGCATGAAAAAAGGAGAACCCACGAAAAGCAGAGAAGGTCTAGGAAATTTTTATTTTTGACGCGAAGCCACCAGTTGGGGAAAGGGGTGGGGGGGGACTCCACTACAGATGAGAAAAGTAAGCTAGCACAAGATGGCCATGACCACAGCCGGAAGTCAGCATCGACCAACGAAGGAGAAAGAAACGCGACAAAAAGAGGGAGAAAAGAAGATTTGCTTCAGAGCACCGCGAGCCGGGGAGAAAAAGCGGGGCACTGCAGACCCATAGGAAAAAAAAAAAAAAAAAAACATGGTAGGAAGTCTCCGCGAAGGGATCCGCAAACCTAACGTCGAAAAAACAAAAGAATTGATCCTTCAGCCACCTGGAAGGGTAACAAATCTTCATTGGACGAAGGAGGGTTACGCAGGGGGCACCACATCTTAACGCCAGGTAAAACAGACTAGGCTTCCCATGGGCCTTGAAAAATCTGGAAGTGGGGGGGGGCCTACAGGGTAGGGCCCTGGATGGAGTACCTAAATAGGGAGTATTTCTTGCCAGGAAGAAAAGCCGAACTGCAAGAGGAGAAATAATCATTCAAATGAAAAGAAAAATCAAAACCCTCGGGAAACACGGGAGCCGCACCGCAGGAAAAAGCAGCAGCCCGACAGACGCAAAAGTTTCGACGAGAGAAAACCAGGGGGCCCCCCGAAAGGGAGATTTTGCTGGAACGAAGGAAGGCCCCTCGGGAAAAGATCACCATGCAAATCAAGGACAAGAAGACCATGAGCAATAAGGGAAAGATGCCCCTTGGACTAAAGGGACAAGAGCTAGGGGTACGGGCCAGCGGCTGATGGGGACTCAAGCCGGAATGGACGAGCCCAATCCCACCAGACTGAGAAGAAAAGAATCCCTTGGGGGAGAATTCGAAAAAAACAGACAGCCTCAAAAAAACTGGTCTCCTTCGCAGGGTTCCGGAAAGATAAGGAAGACAAGGTTTGTCAGTCTGTCCATCCCAGAAATTTAACCACCCCGAAAGGGCCGGAGCCTTAATAGGTTTCAAACAATAGGGCGAGCCAAAAAAAGGTACTCCCAGTTACAAAGGTTGGAACCGATTTTTTTCAAGGGGAGAGAAAAGAAAAAATGCGAAAAGGGGGGAAAATTATGGACCCAATAGGATTGGTGGAGGGTTAAGGGGAAATAATCCATCAGCAGACCAAGAAGAAATTCTTGTTAAGGCCGCCGGGAAAAAAATCGGGAAAAAATTGGAAAACCAGTAAGGAGAAAGAACTCTCACAGGAGAGAAAGGGAGGACAGCACTGAGGCGGGGGAAAAAAAAAAATTAGCGTAGGGAAATTATTCATAAGGCGCGAAAAAAAAAAAAAAGATCCCAACGCTCGAAAAAAAAAAATCCTCAGACGATTCTACAAATTTGGACAGGAAAAAAAAAACCGCCGGCCATGGTCGAATGGGTCACGATCGAAAAAAAGCCCGAGGGTCATAGAAATTGAACCGGCCAGGAAAACCCCCAAAGGAACTTACAGATCGCGAGGATCGGTCCACCGGGGGGTGGGGTCCGTCAAACCCGCCGTCCGCCCCAAAGAACTTCACTTTGGCAAATGACTGTCAGCCCATTGGGCAGGGGAAAAGAAAATGAAGGGGGGTAAAAAATGGAAGACTTAGAGAGATTCGAAGAGGGCGCCCCAGGGTGCGCCGTGTTGCGTGGTGGTGGGGTCTTGTCACCGGCACGAGCGGGGGGGGAAAAAGGGGGTTCAGTCGTAGAAGCCCCTAGCTCCGTGAAATTCACCGCAGGAAAGGGCGCGTGGAACTTAAACCTGCAGTAAGAAAAAAAGGCTGGAGACGATTTTTCACACATCCAACCGAAGGGGAAAAAAAGGAAAAAGATTCATACGGGCGGGCCTACCAGATCTGCTCGGGGGACGGGCTGTGAAGGGTGAATGAATTAACATCGGACGCGGAAACAGCAAAAACCAGCCTCGGAAGGAAGAGGCCCGGCATTCGAGAAAAAGAAAGCCTCTATTGCGATGAGGGGGGGTTGGACTTAAATCATATGCAGAGGGGGGGGAAGTGAACAGTCATGGTTGTCAAGGGGTTTTTCGGGAGACTAAAGACCTCCATACCTGCTCGGGGGCGCAAGAATTTGTTTGGTGGGGGGGCAGCCTCGGGGGGGGAAAAACTCTTATTAATGAACAGAAAGGTTTGGGGGGAAAAAAAAAAAATCGAAACCGAAAAACAGTGGAAGTGAGAACAAAAGCAGTTCCCCAGGTGGGAAGAGGATCCGATCCGGGGGAACTTCGAAATCCGGGGCTAAGACTCAACTAAGGTGGGGGGGGGGGGGGTAACTCAAGAAAAAAAAGAGAAAGCCGGGTTTGGGATCCAGGGTCTTCCACGCCAGCTCTCAAACAAAACAATAGTATATGAAAATATCTGAGTTTTAATAGAGGACCAATCGCACCCCGATCGTATCCCAGGGAAACAAAAAAAACATCGTCCGAGTGGGAGAAACAGAAAGGCCTTCCGACGGGGGAGTCCCCCTCTCTAGCAAGACACACCCACTCGTCGGGCTGGAAACTCCGAAGTGCAATCCACACAAGGAAGTTAAAAAGAAAACGTCTCCCCAAACTAATGCTCAAACGTCGGTGGAAGTAAAAATGGGGGGTCCTCAGAAAGAAGCCCGACACCCAAACTTTTCGTTAAAAGGACTGATCGCTTCACAAGAAATACAAGCAAATGATCCAGAGGGGTTAGGCCGCAGGGGCGGCCGGGGGGCCCCGTTGGGCGGGGGAAAAGGGGAAACCAGCAGAAAAAGGGTCGGGGGCTAACGTGGAAAGGACATACTCAAAGAGGAGGAAAGAACACCTAGAGTCTTCTCCGTGGCGGGAACCAATTACTAATTTCATAATCAGGTGCGCGAGGTGGGAGAAAAAAACGTGTCAGGCAAGATCGTCGAGACACAGTTCGGTTTAAGGGCACTGCGAGACGGAATCTTTTCCTAACCCGAGCTCGGGATCAAGGGGGGCAGGAAAGCGGCAATAACCGGACCTTGGGGGGAGGGGGGGCGGAAAAACACCACCACTCACTGGGGGGACACTGGGGAGCTCCTTCGCATCAAGGGGAAAAGATAAGGGTGGAGTTAAGGGCAAAAAACAACAATGTCCTGCGGGAAGCGCAGGAAGAGTGCAATGAAAGTGGGCCAAAGGAGAAAAACGGCCAGGCGGGGATAGGGGAAGATAACTTAATCAAAAAGATTCCCGATCGCCCGGTGGGGGGGGCTTAAACGGGCAAGATTACTCACTCATGGAAAAAGCTCATTACCAGAAAGGAAAAATTAATCGGCAATTATTTCCGTTCGAAAGCAGCAAAAAAAAGCGAAGTCAAGAGGGAAACTCCTCCCGAAAGCCTACTATAGGATTGCAACCGCCTAAAAGCGCCGCCATGACGAGAGGGCGGTACGAAGGATGCGAGAAAGAGAAAAGAAAAGGGGCAGCGACTTTCTAAAGAGCAGTTTATATGATGGAGCGCGGACCGATGAGACAACTAAGGCAAAAAACTAACGTGCCCAAGGGACACAAAACTAGAGGAGCCTTAATTCCCCGAAAAACAAAGAGTTTTTGGACCAAGGACCAAAAAAGGGGCGTGGACATTGGCAACCTCGAAGCATTGAAAGTATCCAAGGAACCGTAAACGATTGAGAAGGGCATCTTGCAACCAGGTAACGAACCGACAGCAGCGCCCTCTAGTGGGGGGGGGAAGGCGCAAAAGTTGAAAAAAAAAGAACAAAAGTGGTCCTATGCAAAGAGGAACAAAAGCAAAAAAAACTAGGGACGACTCGGGTGGGGGGGGATTCATCTAAAGCAGGGAGTGGCGCGAGTTGGGAAGGAAAAAAAAAAAAAAAGTTGGAGGATAATTTTGATCGAGTGCCGGAAATTTCCGTATCGGGGGAAAAAACCACTATTAATACGGGTAGGGAAAAGAATTGGGGTGCCGTAGAGGAAACCGGTAAAACCGTGGGCGCAAAAAACTGACAGGGGAAACGTCAGTGGCAGAACGTCCTTGGTGACAAACCTGGGGAAGTTGCTCGCATGAAGGCAGGTTTTTGGGCAAAAAGACCAGGCCTCCTTTCGAGCAGCGTCAGATTCCCCGGCCCAGGGAAAAAGACCAGAAACGAATCCCAGGAAGAAACGGCCTTTTTCCAGCCGTTTGAAAACAATATGAACATTGGGAAAAAGGCTTACCTACTAGATCGCCCCAGACCGAAAAAAAAAAGACCGGATACGGGGGCAAAAGGGACCCGGCATTGGCGGGGGGGATCAGAGGGGCAGTAAAAAAAAAACGACCCGGGGAGCTGTTGGTTGGGGGGACGGAAATTCACGGGGAGCAAAAAACTAAGATCGTCGGGGAAAATAAGTCAAACGCAGCAAAAGAAGAGCCGTCCTTGACAACAGGGACCCTTACTTTGTCAGATGAAAAAAAAAGAAAACAGGGCATAAAGAAAAAAAAAAAAAAAAAAAAAAAAATGGCAAAGCAGGGGCTGAATTACGGAATTAGTCAAAAACCTAACTGCCAACGACGTCAAGGTCGCTCCCTTCGAAAAAAGGGAAGGGGGGTAAGGGGTCGGAAAAGGAGCAGCTTCCTGAGTGAAAAGCCAAAAGAAGGTAGCAGGAGCAGAGGGGCTCTCGGTGAGAGAATGCTGCGCCTTCGAGAAAAAAGCGCAACCAAAGACTGGGTCTTGGCGAAAGGCTCGGGAGCGGTTGGGGGAAAAATTGAATTACGAGGTGAGAAAGGAATGCAGAGGAAAAAATGCCTTGAAACCGGGGAGAGGAAAAGACATGTCGCAAAAAAAGCACGAAGGGGCACCAACCCTTTCGGGGCATTGATCGATAAATGATAAAAAATGAAAAAACGCTACTCCGGACAAAAGGAAAAGAACGGTTCTGGCAAAAAGGCTGGGCGGAGTTTACGGACACCGGTGAGAAATTTCGAACTTAGCAATGGGTCCTGGCTCAAAAAAGGGTGGGACCGCCCACCGTCGAAAAAGGTGCACAGGACGGAAGGGGGTTGGGGGGTAGATCGCCCACGGCAAAAATGAGGTCAGGAAAGAAGTAGTCCTGTTGGTCTGGTTTTCGTGGGGGGAAAAGAACGTTAGGCATATATTTTTTGAATAATAGGGCTATCAGCGTATCCCTGGGGGGGGAAAAGGGGGAAAAAAACTTACGTTAAGGTGGGTACTCAGAAAAGAAAATATAGGACGTCCCGCATTGAAGCGAGGGGAAACAAACTCAACTCTAAAAGTTCGAAAACGTCTGGAAGGGAAAAAAGGTGAAAAGTAAAAACTAACCGCTTTTCAACGATCGTAGGTGGCAAAAAAAGGCCGAGAACTCACCGAAATGTGAAAAATGAATCCGAACGAACTTGGGGTCATGAGCTTCAGATTTAGGGTGCACTGACTTGTCAGAGAACAAGTGTTTAGATCAGAACTAGGGAAAAAGACAATTCTTTCGAAATCAAGTATTCTTAGGGACTCCCTTGAGAGGGGAAAAAAAAAGAAAAGGGGGGGGTGTACAAACAAGAAGTATTAAACAGAAAAAACCGAGAAAGGGGTAAAGGAGGGGTGAGACGGGCCAACCTGGGGGGGGGCAGAATCCTTAAGTGTGGAACAATGGAGGCCGTTCACTTCGCGGGAAGAAAAAAGAGGGACAGGGGTCTTTTCAGCCGGTGGGGAATGGCGCCCTCACCCGGAAGGGGGACACTGAGAACCGGAACGTGTGATACCCAAAAGGGGGGGAAGATTGCCGTGGTTGGGGGTTATCCTGGTTCTAACGAGGAATCAAAAACTTGCCCGGGAACACGCTAAACCAGCAGCGAATCACAAAGGCAATCATGCGGTCGGGCTAAAGTGGAAGCCAGAATCAGAGTGAAACGCCAAACAAAGCCAGGCAAAGCCCAGGGAATCCAGCCTAGTCCACATCGATGACCAAAAAAGGGACAGGCCCAACATCCAATCCCCCTTCTGAAAAAAACGGGTTCAAACATAGCTCATGTGTGGGAAAAAAAAATCGGAAAAAACCGTTTGAGCAAAGGGGGGAGAAACAAATTCCCAGTGAAAGGTGCAAAGCGGAAGGAGCCAATCAAAACTCAACAAAAAAAAGGGGAAGATAAAAATTGGTTTCTCGCTGGGGGAAAAGGAAAAGGAAGGGGGTTTTCAAAGAGGGCAAACCCTTTTCAACTATGACATGCAGCGATGGACAGGTTGTGCAAAAAAAAAGGATTGAGGATGGCTGAAGCGTGTTCAATCTGAAGGGAAAGAAGGACAGGTACAAAAGTCAAAGAAATTATAGCACGTGCGACACAAAACTGGAGAGCTGGCAAACAAAGGCTACCAAGTCCCATGAGGCTTTGTGGGGACACGGGCGGGCTTGTACTGTAGGAAAAACGCAAAAGGGGGAAGCAAAAAATCAAAGAACGAAAAAAGACGTGAAAGAGGAAATCGTGGGGTAGTCAGTTGCTCGAGTAACCGGGTGTACCATGTTTGGCGAGCGAAGCCAATGGCCCAAGAAAAAAAGACTCCAAGGCGAAAAAACGCAAGAGAAACCGGGTCAGCAGAAGGAGAGTTGAGCAAGCCATCGAACCTCCAAGAAAGCAAAAACAGGTTGTCTTATCAACCAAGGGGCCCGCATATCGGAAGGAAAAAAAAAGAAATGTGGTCGTGGGGGAGCCAAGCATTGACCAAATAAAAGGGGTACAAAGCAAAAGGAAGGGTTATCAACGGCCCAAGAAAGGGAGCCGCTTCCGGTCAAGGACAAAAAAACGGTGCGGGGACACGTCAGGGGGAAAAGCAAAAAAAGAAGACTCCCTGTAATTCAAGCATGGCAGGAACAAGCCTAAAAGGAGAAAAACGAATGGCCCTAGAATCAGCAAACAACTCCGGACGGGGTCAAGGGAACCTGGGGGTCTCGGTAACCGACTAACAAACCGAAATCGCCCAGGGTCGCGCTAAAGTTTCGGGAGCAAGGTGGATGGTCACGATGAACGAGTTAAATGCCGTGAAAGAAAAAACAGATGGTAGAAAAAACGAGGGGAAGGGGGGAATTCTTTGAAAAAAATAGTGCCACGTCCAACAGCCGCTAAGAAAAAAGGGTCGCGAAATACTTTGAGCCAAAGGGATAAAAAAAAACGACCCGTTGGGGAGAAAAACTCGAGAAAAACTACAAAGGGGGAAAAAGCCTTTCTAGCACCGGAAAGAGGGAGAAAACTAATCAAACACTATTGCAAAGGACCGAAGGCAGAGGTTTAAGGGGGACAAAACGCACCGAAATCATGGGGGGCTGCTGTTCTTTAGCCGAAGGCAAAACGGGAAAAAAAGAAGACAACGGAACCAGCACAACCCAGGCAAAAACTTCGTCCCGACCGTAACAAAAAATGAACAAAACAATAAAGCCAGACTCAGAAAAAAGAAAACATGCTTGAAAGGAGGGGAAGGGGGGGGCCGGGGAATCACCAAGGACAATTTGCAGAAGGGAAATCATAAAAAGGAAAACTATGGGAGGGGGGGAGACCCTCGTTGGGCAAGGACCCAGGCCAAACTCCAAAAGAGAAGGCAACCTCGCCCTAACCAACCTCGGGAACCTATTGTCCAATCCGCCCCCGAGAGCAAAAAAGAAAAAGAAAGATGAGGGAAACCGTGTCCCTCCGACTGGAAAGGTAAACGCCCTGGAAAAACGTCTTCTGCCAGCAAAATAAGAGGAAAAAGAGAAGACTGTTCGAACGATCAACGGCGCCGGCAAACTCTGCTGCCGGGAAGACTAAATAACCGGGGGAAAAA